>ERZ779852.997-NODE-997-length-28437-cov-7.942428_pt1 | contig 28437 bp, 18 predicted proteins | sample MGYA00511559_ERZ779852 | MGnify/ENA primary metagenome ERZ779852 (study PRJEB29588, sample SAMEA2157977) | human gut metagenome | biome: human gut; feature: human-associated habitat; material: faeces | place: Denmark | collected 2008/2010 ...
GCGACTCCGGTGGGCGTAGTCGTCGCTCTCCGTGGGCAGGGTCAGGGCGGAAGGTAGCAGGGAGAACTGGATATCCGAGGTAGCCTCCCACGTCCGCTCGCCGCAGTTCCTCAGGTAGTTCAGGTAGTTGCGGGCCTGTAGGGTGGAGGTCTCTATGTTCTGTCCCAGCTGGGAGGCGTGGCTGTGGTTGCAGGCGGCGTCGAGCTCTAGGCGTTCGGTCAGGTAGTGCGTCGGGCTGTTGTCCTCGTAGGCCAGGGCCGCGTGCAGGGCGTCGGTTCGGAGGCGGTAGTCGGCTTCTTCCGACAGGCGGACGGTATCGGTTGCCTGGTAGTAAGTCTGCGTGTTGCCCCGCTCCTGGTGGACGAAGTCGTGGGTATAGTCGGCCTGTATGCGCAGGGTGCGTTCGTCGTTGCGGCGGTACATGCGGTTGGCGTTGGCCGTCCAAGTCTCGTTGAACAACGTGCGGCGGGTGTCCAGCGGAGTGCTGAAGGCCGGCAGGTCGAGCAGGGAGGGGAGTGTGGCAGCTTCGGGTACATTAGTGGCCAGGAGGGTTTGTTCGTTGCTCAGGTCACGCCCTGTGTTGTTGGTCTTCAGGGCGAAGATGCTCTGCCGTTCGCGTCCCAGTTGCAGGGCGCTCAGGGTACCTTCCCACAGGGCTGCGGGGTGTCCGTCGGTGTCTTCGGTCAATCCGCCCCCTGCTTCGAGGTAAGGGAACCACTGGTCGCGCGCCTTCTCGTCCAGCCGCAGGTTCAGGGCCACCTGTTCGGAGTCAATCTTCCCCTTCAGGGCACGGACGGACTGGTAGTTCTCCATCAGCTCGGCTGACTTCACCGCCCGTGCGTCCAGGTTGTTGTTCACCTGGTTGTAGCGTCCGCCCGTCACGTCCATGCCCTCTACGAGGAAGTGGTCGATGGGCTTGCCTTTGTAGGTCACGGTGCCGTTCTCCTTGACGTCGATGCCCGGCAGGCGCTTCAGCACATCACGGACGTGGGTGTCCTTCTCCGTGATGAAGTCGGCCAGGTTGTAGCGCACGGTGTCGCGCCGGCTGCTGATGCGTCCTGGCCGTATCTCTACCTCGCGGAGCACGATGCTCTCGGTGCGCAGGGCGAAGTCCAGCCGGCCGCCTTTGCCGACGTCGTGCGTCTGTCGTCCGTAGCCCAGCATCGAGGCGCTGACTTGCAGGGTGTCCGTGCGTCGCCAGGGCAGGGAGTAGCGCCCGTCGGCATCGGTCAGGGTGTAGTCGATGGTCATGCTGTCGCGCAGCACGCTCACCATCACCGCCTCGAGCGGAAGGGAGGTTTCGGCGTCGGTCACGCGGCCTTGGAGCACGTCTTGTGCATGAAGTGAGGGCAGGAGAAAGCCCCCCAGGCAGAGAAGAAGGAGATATCGGGTCGGCATAGGCAGAAAGTGGAAAGAATAGGAAAATACGATGATGGGAGTATTGTACAAGGAGAGTGTCCGTTCAAACGGAGTTTATAATCGGTTTAAAGCTTTTAAACTGTCAGTTTATCGCTTTTAAACTGGTAGTTTACTGCTTTTAAACCATTAGTTTACCGCCTTTAAACTGGTAGTTCAAAGCCTTTGAACGGATGCTTCCCTGTACGTGGGGCGGCAGGATGTCCGCCTTTACCGTTCGATGGGATTGTAGGGCATGTCCTTGGGGTTCTTGGTGTTGTTGCCGTGATTGTCCCGGACGGTAATCTTTACGTTGGGCATGATGCCGGTGATGAAGCCCACGGGGTCGGCGGCAAAGCGTTTCTGCATCTTGTCGTACTGCTTGCGGTCAACCGGCTGGTAGTCCTTGCCGCCAAAGAGGATGGGCTCCGTGCCGCGGCTCTGCTCCAGGCCGTCCGCCGTAAAGCGGTAGTGGCCCTCGTCGTCTTCGGCCTTCAGGATCAGGCCCGGCAGGCCGCAGAGCTTCCACGGGCCTTCGCTCACGGGGATGTCCGTCGTGTACCAGGCCGACCATTGCCGCCCCTTGAACTGGGTCGTGGCGCGTGTACAGTGGTAGCCCAGCAGGGTCAGCGTGTCCTGCGTCAGCGTCCATTGAGGTTTTTCCGTGGGCTCTTCGCAACGCAGGCGGCAGATGTCGCCCGCCAGCTCGTCCAGCGTCGTCACCCGCCCGGCGGGATAGTTCTTGAAGGTCTGTTCGCTCCAATGGCTCTGATATTGGTTGGCGTGCTGGGCTATCAGCTCGGAGGAAGCGCCGTTGGCCATGTCGGCGGCCAGTACGGAGTCGGCCACGAAGGCCGTGTAGCTGTAGAAGCGCGACGCCTGCCGTCCGATGTCCAGCCGCAGGGTCTCCTGCATCCGTGCGTCGGGCTTGCTGAGGTCGGTCAGGGCATCCAGCCCGTATTGTACGGTCAGCACCTTGTGGTCGATGGTGTCTTTGCGAAAGGTTTGCCCGGTAGAAATCTTGATGTTCATCTGTGCCTGGGCGGCCGTGGCGGCGAGGCTCAGGGCGAGGAGAAGAATGTGTCTGGTTTTCATGTCTGTAATGGTTTAGAGGGTGAAACATTCGGTTCGTTTTCCTGCCACGAAGATAGGCGGAAGGGGCGGAAGCGGGCGCAGGAAGTTATTACGGAAATATTACGGTGACGGAAATATCGGCCTCGCGCGAACCTTGTATGTGGGCGAAAGGCTTATCTTTGCCTGCGGAAAAAACAAGTGAACGATGGAACAACGCATCAAGATTATCTGGCTACTCTCTCTGACCTCCATGCTCCTCATCGGGGCGGGGCAGGGCTACTGGTTGTGGAGCCACTATCAATATACCAACGAGGCCTACGGACGCGAAGTGCTGCGACAGGTGTCCGAAGCCGTGGTGAGCTACAACACCCTGCGCTGGCAGGAGCCCCGCCCCCTGGGCGAACAGAAGGCCGTGCAGTGGTACAACACCAACGTCAACTGGGACAACCGTACCGACTCGCTGACGGGGCAGGAGAGCACGCGCATCTACTTGGTGCAGCGCCTGGGAGCGGAGGCGCAGGACACGCTGACGGACTTCGCCCCGGCACAGACAGGGGCGGCAGGCGTGAATGTATCCCGCCTGCTGGCCGACAGTACCGTGCTCTGCACCGACTCGGTCGTCCTGATGGGCGACAAGCGTCAGTACGAACGCCTCAACATGATGTATCTGGCCGACCTGATGCGTCTGGAGTTGTCCCATCCGTTCGATCTCCATCCGTTCGACTCCATCGTAGCCGCCACCCTGCCGGACGTCACCTTCAGCACCCGCCTGAGCACTACCGCCGCCGACAGCCTCTACCAGTGGGAAGCCACCCTGCACTCCGGTGGTTCCCTACTCCGACCGCTGGCGCAGGTAGTCTATCCCTACAACCCCTTGAAGCGTCAGTTGGTCGAAGTCGATGTCCGCATCCCCTGCCACATGCTGCTGCTCCGCATGGGCGGCCAGCTGGCGGGCAGCCTGCTGATGATAGCCTTGCTGGCCGTCTGCCTGCTCTTCCAGATCAAGACCATCCTGAAGCAGCGGCGGGTGGACGAGTTGCGCCGCAGCTTCGTGAGCACCATGATACACGAGCTGAAGCGCCCCGTCCAGACGTTGAAGATGTGCCTGGCCTACCTGTCCGACCCTTCCCTCCGTGCCGACACGAAGGCCACCGATGCGGTGGTGGACGACTCCATCGTCGAGGTGGACAACCTCTCGGCCTACCTCCAGAAGCTGCGCGACATGACGCGGGCCGACGACGGGCGCACGCCGCTCAGCCTCCGCACCTTCGACTTCCGCCCGATGGCCGAGAAGACCCTCCGCCAGCTGCACATCCCCGACCACAAGCTCGTGACGTTCGAGACCCACTTCCCGCCCTCGCTTCCCGTGACGGCCGACCCCATGCACCTCTGCAACATCCTGAGCAACCTGCTGGAGAATGCCGTGAAGTATTCGGGCGACTACGTCCACATCACCATCACCGGCGCGTCGGACGGGCATCGCTTCACCCTCACGGTGGCCGACAACGGCATCGGCATCCCGCCCGCCGAGCAGGCCCGTGTGTTTGACAAGTTTTACCGCAGCGCCAGCCTGCCCGACCGATCCGTGCCCGGCATCGGCCTGGGCCTGAGCTACGTGAAGCTGCTCGTGGAAGCGCATGGCGGCACCGTCGACCTGCAGAGCCAGCCGGGGCAGGGGACAACGGTGACCGTCACTATACCTCAATGAATGGATGATTATGAAACCCTTGAAAATTCTTTTTGCCGACGACGACCTGAAATATTCTCTGCTCCTGAAACGCTTCTTGGAGCAGGAAGGTTATGAAGTGACCTACGTAGGAAACGGCCGCATGGCCGTGGAGCAGTTCCCCCTGGTGAGGCCCGACCTGGTGCTGCTCGACATCAACATGCCCGGGCTGAACGGTTTCGAAGTGGCGGCCCGCATCCGCGAGGCGGACAAGCACGTCCTCCTCTTCTTCCTCTCCGACCGCAGCGACAAGGCCGACCGACTGCAGGGCTTCAGCCTCCGCGCCAACGACTACCTGGCCAAGCCCTTCTACCCCGAAGAGCTCATTGCCCGCATCCGCGAGCGTTTCGTCCTCCAGCTGGAGGAGACGGTGGAGGAGGAGACTTACCGCTTCGGCAACACCGTATTCAGCTACAATACCAACGAGCTCCGCACGGCCAGCAGCAAGGTGCTCATCACTTCGCGGCAGGCTGACATCCTCCGCCTGCTGGCCCTGAATGTCAATCAGGCTGTCTCTCGCGACCGCCTGCTCGAAGCCGTGTGGGGAGCGGCTTCCTATGCCAACTCCCTGGCCTTGAACGTGCAAATCACTTACCTGCGCAAGGCGTTGAAGAACGACCCGTCGGTAAGGATTGAGTCTCTTATGAAAAAAGGATATGTGTTGCGGGGATAAAAAAAGAGGATGCGTCACGCATTGCATGGCACATCCTCTTACCCTTCCAGTTTTATAGTTGTAGTTAAGTCAATTAGTATTTGAAATCGTTGGTCTTTACATATATTGCATAGTCCTTGATGAGGCCCGGTGCACCCTTCTCGGCGCGGGGCAGCATGCGGAAACCACTTACGTTGTACTCCTTACCCAAATCAATAACTACCTGATGGGGGAATGCGGTGTTGTCTACCGTCTGCCAGAAGGTGCTCTCCTGCAGGTCGAATATCTTGTCGGCCGTGCGGTTGCCGCTACGTGTCTCTTCGCTATCGGCATAGACAATCTTCCAGTTTTCGCGCGATACGGGTTTGCCGTTGGCATCCAGTACATCGAATTCGGCGATGGAGGCAATGTTGTTTCCATCGTAGTTGGACGTGGCATTCAGGCAGAAGTAGCGTCCCTGCACGGGGGCGGCAAACTTCACTTCCTGCCAGCCGTTGCCTGGCTTGAAGGTACCCTTGTGGGCCGGTTTCTCGGCGTTGAGCTTCAGGGCCTGTCCGTCCTTGCGATGCGTTTCGGGAGCCTGTGTGCGAAGCATGTCGAGAATAGGTTTCTCAAGACCGATCACCTTTGTCTCGGCAGGACCTTTCAAATCGAGGATGATGATTTCGTTCTCACCTTCCTTCAGCCAGCATCCGGGCATGTAGAGCGTCTGCTGGGGACCTATTTCCCAGAAACGGCCCATGGCATGTCCGTTTACCCAAACCATGCCCTTACCCCACGTCTGCATGTCGAGGAAGGTGTCGCCCGTCTTGTCCAGGCGGAAGGTGGCGCGATAGTAGGCGGGACCGTTTACAACCTGTCCCTTCTGATAATTCTTGTTGCTGACGAATTCGTAGAAGGGAGGCAGATTATATACTGACCATCCTTTCAATTCGGTAGCCTGTCCGTCGGAAATAACTTCCACCTTCTCGGTGATACCTTTGCGGTCGTGGATGGATTTATCGAAATTTACACGCCCCATGGCTTCCACGAGAATGTCCAGTTGGGTACCCTTTTTCAGAGGCGACTTCAGTGGAAGGGTGAATTCGCCTTGACGGCGGTCGAGGCATCCCAATAGCTGGCCGTCGGCAAAGACCTGTGCCCAGTCGTGCATCTCGTCCAGGTGGAGAGTGCCTGCGATGTCTTCCTTCAATGTCGTGCGGTAGAGGATGCTACCCCAGCCCTGGTCGAACTGCTCCATGGGCTTCACGCTTTCCGTCTGCTTGGGGTCGGGCAAGTTGTCGAACAGAGGAGCTACTTCCCATTCTGTAATGGCCGGTACCTCGATGACTGGGAAGGCTTCGGGGGGCTCGGGCAGGGTTTGTCCTGCGGGCAGGTATTGTTGCAACAGGTCGCGCAGCTGATAGTATTTCGGCGTGAGCCAGCCGGCTTCGCTGATGGGTGCGTCGTAGTCGTAGGAGCTGCACATGGCCGAGTAGGCCGGGTTGTTGGCGCCGCCCCACCAGCCGAAGGTCGTACCTCCGTGGGTCATGTAGAGGCTGAAGGAGATGTTGCGGTCGAGCATATCCTTGATGCCGCTCACCATGGTGGCAGCGTCGCGCGTTTCGTGCTTGCGTCCCCAGTGATCGAACCATCCACTCCAGAACTCACTGCACATCAGTGGAGTTTCGGGGCGAAGTTCCTTTAGCTTCTTGAATTGTTGTTCTATGTTGGCGCCGGTACCGAAGTTCACCGTCCAAAGCAGGTCATCCAGCGCATTATTAGTGAAGTTCGAGCTCCAGTCACATTGGAAGAGAGGTACATCTGTAAAGCCTGCTTCGCGCACCAAGTCGCGGATAGCCGATACGTACGGTTTGTCGGTACCATAGGAGCCGAATTCATTCTCCACTTGCACCATGATGATGTTTCCGCCGCGGGTAATCTGCAGGTCAGCCAGCTGCTTGCCTACTTCCTTCATGAAGATGCCTACACGTTCCATGTAGTAGGGATCGAGCGAACGGAGTTGTACATCCTGTTTCTTCAGGAGCCACCAGGGCAGACCGCCCATTTCCCATTCGGCGCATACATAGGGGCCCGGTCGTACGATGACGTACATGCCGTGCTTTTGTGCCAGGCGACAAACTTGGCAATGTCTTTGTTCCCTGTGAAGTCGAACTTACCTTCTTCCTGTTCGTGCAGGTTCCAGAAAACGTAGAGGCAGATTGTGTTCATGCCCAGTGCTTTGCACGATTCGATACGCTGCTCCCAGTAGGGTTCGGGAATACGCGGATAGTGGATTTCGGCGGCTTTCACCACCATGGAATCTCCGTTCAGGAGAAACGTGCCCTTTCCTGCCTCGAATGTGCCTGTCGTTTTCTGCGAACAAGACGACAGACTGCCTACCATGCTTATGGCTAAAAAGAAGGAGAGGGCAATGCTTGCTACTCTTTTCATGATATCTTTATGCTATTTAAATGTTGATTGTTTAGACTTATTTTGTCAGTTCCACCCGCTTGATGGTACCGTCAGCATTGAACTCCAGGCGGTCAATGCAGACCTCTCTGTGCGTGCCGGGCGACAGGCTTTTGTCAAGGTAGTGCTTGTTGATGCGGTGATAGACAATGTACCACTCGTCCGTGCCGGGCTTACAGATGACAGAATTGTGTGCCGGACCGTATATCTCCTTTTCTGGATTTTGGATCGTGACGATAGGGTCGGTAGCTACTTTAATGGGGCCTAGTGGAGATGTAGAAGTTCCATAGGCCACGTGATAGTTTGGAGAACCAGTATCATCTACTGACCACATGAAATAGTACAGACCGTTCCGGTAGAATACGTAGGGAGCTTCACGGTAGGCATAATCTTGCAATGTGCCGCCTTCGGGTGTCAATACTGTCAGCGTTTTCTTCTTAATGGAAACCATATCCTTGTTCAGTTCGGCACCGGCCATGTATCCGTTACCCCAGTAGAGATAGGACTTGCCTGATACGGGGTCGGTGAATACGTCCACGTCAATCTGTTGTCCTCTGCCTGTAGGCGATTCGGTAATCATCGGATGTCCCAGGTCGGTGAAGGGGCCGATAGGTGAGTCGGCTATAGCAACACCTATTTGCTTGCCACCTCCGTTCTTTGGATTGCCACTGAAATACAGGTAATATCGGTAACCGTCTTTGGTCTTCTTTTCTTCTATGGCAGGTGCCCATGCGTTACCATCGGCCCAGGATACTTGATCTGATTTCAGGTCGAGTACAATACCTTCGTAAGTCCAGTCCTTCAAGTCGTTGGAGGAGTAGGCTGTATAATACCATCCTCCCCATCCGGGCTGTCCGTCGGTGGTGGAGTAGATGTAGTATTTGCCAGTCTGGTTGGAATAGACAATTTCCGGATCGGCATGAAAACCGGGAAGAACCGGATTGTTGGGCAATTCGCCCAGTTCGGCAGGCTTGCCCCATTTGTCCGTGATGCGTTTCAGTTCGTTTCGGGTAATGGGCATGATAGTGCCATGGCGTGGGTGGAAATTCATCTTTACCTCGTGATCAATGACTTTGAAGTGTTCTAGATCGGTTGTTTCCGTGAACTGGTAAGCCCCTTTCATATAAACGTCATACATCAGGATGTATTTGTCTTCACCAATCAGTTTGAAGGTACCTGCACCTTCCACAGCCTCTTTGGTCTGTTGTTTGTATTCCATGTTTTCTTTCCACTGGCCTGAAGTCAGTGAGCTGGATGTTGCAACGCGGATACCGTTTCCGTTTCCTTCCGTTTTGTAGAAGAGGTGATAGATGCCGTCTTTATATACGATGTCACCGTCGATACATGATTTCTTATCGGCGGGAACGAACAGAGGTTTCGGTTCACCTTCCAGGTCGGTAAAGTCTTTGTTGGCGTAGGCGTAATAGATAACGTCAGGACCATCACCGTATTTCATGGACCAGTAGACCATATATTTTTTGGCTTCAGGATCAAAAATCGTTTGGGGAGCCCATACGCGTTTCAGCTTTTCCTGACCTTCATAGCGCTTCTGCATATTGATGATCGAGTGTGACCAGTTTACCAAGTCTGTCGATTTCAGTAATACCATGGCACGATTGGAGTCCCATCCGTTGTCTGACACCATGTCTGTTACTACCATATAAAAAGTCTTTCCGTCTTCACAACGCAGGATGTGTGGATCGCGTACACCACCAGTTGAACTGATGACCTTGGAGTCAATGACCGGTTTGTTGTTGTTCAGGGCCCAATAAGAATATCCGTCCATGCTGACGGCGTAGCACACAGCTTCCTGGCTGATGTGATTGCCGGTGAAATAGACAAAGAGGTAGGCCGTTAAATCTTTTTCTTCAAATTTCTCAGCAAAGGCCGGAGTCAAAGCTGACAGCAGCAAGATGAGAGCAATAATCTTGTTTTTCATGTTTATGTCCGTTATTTTTTATTTTGCGCAAATTTACAAATAAACGATGATTGCGTGGTAGGTAAATCATTCAAAAAGGGATAAATAATCTTGCAATGAATGGTTATGGTAGTGATAAAAAGAAAAATCCGCCGAAGGTTGTTTGCAACTGGGCGGATTTTTATAATAGTAGATTTATTCGTTGAAGAAATCCAATGTCCAGCTATCCATCCATTCGATATAGGGAATGCCGTCCTTGAACTGTATAGGTAACCAGATATAGCGTGCATCACTTGGTTTTTTCGGTCTCCATATATCAGCCATGAACATATAGGCGTTTTTCTTACTGGGTATATTCAGTACAAATGTACTTTGTCCGCCGAAAGTCAGTTCAGAATTCGGTCCGATGCAGGGATTGGGGTGTTTGGTCCATGGTCCCCAGATACTGGGTGCTGAGAACATGCGTGCTTCGTTGGGATCCCAGCCTGTGCATCCCGAAGTAATCATCCAATAAATGCCGTCTTTCTTGAAGATGGCGGGCGCTTCGTTGTGTCCGGCGGGGGCCAGGCGTACATACTTGCCCGTGTGGCTCAGATAATCCTCGCTCAGTTCAGCAATATGCAAGGTCAGATTGTCTTCCGACGAATAGATATGGTAAGCCTTACCGTCGTCGTCCACGAAAAGTTGCATGTCACGTGCCATCTGTCCTCCCTGTAAGTCGCGTTTCAAGAAAAGGCCTTTGTTAATGGCCTCGTACCATTCTGGAGTCCACCATTCCTTGAAGTGTTCCTGTTGGAGTGTATCCAGTACGGCACGTTGTTCAGCCGTCATGTCAAAAGGAAGGATCCCTGGATTAATGCGTCCCGAGCGGAGGAACTGGAACGGGCCTGTCGGCGAGTCGCTCACGGCTACAGCCGAACGGGCGGCTGCATATCCTTTGTCTTTCAGTTCCAGATGAAACCACATCACAAACTTCTTTGTCTTTTCGTTGTAGATCACTTTCGGACGTTCCATCACGCAACCTTGTATGATGTCACTGGTCGTATCATTCAGTTCCACAGGCAGTACGGCACCTTCGTTTTTCCAGTCGGTGAGGTTTCTTGACGAATAACACATAATGCCCACCATCGCCTTACTGGTCGAGTCCGATTTGTTTTCTCCATACCAGTAATAAGTTCCTTCGTGGTAGAGCATGCCGCCTCCGTGTGCATTGATATGCACGCCTTGATTGTCGGGCCAAATTTCACCGGAGCGGATTGGTTTGGCCGGTTCTTTCTGAGTACAAGAAACAGAAAGAAGAAACAGGCATATACTTAATAAACCGTAGAATCGTGTCATGATGAATATTGCTTTAAAGAAAGAGGGGTGAGGTAATACGACCTCACCCCTCTCATTATCAATTTTACAAATTAGGCCCCATTTTATTCAGTTGTTTCTTCATCAGCTACAGCTTCTTCCCAGTTTGTAAACATGAATACGCTGTCATCATAGCCATCGTATCCGTAGTTCTGACGAAGCTGGGCACCAGTGTTGGCTGTAATGGCTGAGTTGGGTACCGGCCAGAACAAGTTACGTTTGTCAACCTGATAGTTCAATTCTTTGTTTGAAACAATAGGACCGTGGTTGAAGATATTATAGCGTGTCGTACGTTTGAACCAATAGCTACCACCATTCAGGTCAGTTCCACTCTGTTTGTCCCAATTGTCGATACTATAAGTTTCACCCCATTCGTCGGGTTGTCCACTCTTGGCCAGACACCAGGAAATACGTGTCAACTCAGGTTGGCGCCATTCTTCCAAGTAAAGTTCACGGGCACGTTCGTCGGCAATGTCGCCGATGGTGACGGTCGTAAACATTTTCTTGGCGTTGGCACGACGACGGATTACATTTACGTCTTCAGCAGCACCGGCTGCATTACCTTGGTAGAATTTAGCTTCGGCACGGAGCAAGTAAGTTTCTGCCAAACGGAACAGATACATATTACCATTGGATGTTGCATTACCCTTTGTCGCTCCGTTGAACTGGTTAGCACCCATGTTCTCTTCTGCACTTTGGTCAAGGATATATACCTTATACAGAGGAGTCGGATACCAGCTACGGATAGTATCAGTACAGAGCAGGTCACCTTTCTTTACCAGCAATTCACCTGTATCAGGATCGCGATAGTCTTCCGGAGCATACAACATCATGTTCTTGCCATAGTAAGCAGATGACGGGTTGTTATATTTCAGGTCGGTCATTTCTACCCAGTTACCAATTTTATTGTTGTGGCGGAGATCTTGCCAGTCTGTTTCGCCGTCATAGTTCCAAATAGTCTGGTTGTAGTGATAGGAAGTACGGAAGCAGCCAATACCACGTCCCAAGGCACGTACCCAGTCGAGTTCAGGATCATAGTTACCGTCATTGCGTGAGTAGTTGTAAGTAGGTGAGCCCAAGTTGTGCGGGTCGCGGATGATACCGTTACTCCAGTGAACACACATAGCACGCATCTGGAGGTATTGAATAAAGCCTTCTGCATAATAGTTCAAGATAGGCATAATCATCTCCTTGTTGGAAGCATCCGTAATGTTGACACCTCTGTGCAGATCCCAAATAACGTTGCGCTCTACCGGCCAAGTTTCAGGATTGCCCGAAGGAACATTGGTTCCGAAGGGTGCCTCCATCAAAGCTAGGCCGTGGTTGTTAATCAGGTCAGTAGCCATTTGTTCGGCCTTCTGATATTCGCCAACCACCAAGTAACATTTGATGAGTAATTGCATACAGGCCTCTTGATTGACGGTGCCGATGTAGTTGATATCTCTTTGAGAAGGAACATGTTCTACTGCAAACTCCAGATCGTGTACCAGCATCTGGAAGATGGCTTCCTTGCTGGTTGACTTATAGTTCTGCTTGGGTACCTCAATCAGTTTTGTAATCAAAGGAATATCTCCGAACAACAATACACCGTGATAGTAGGCATAAGCACGGTGGAAGTAGGCACGGCCAAGATACTCGTCATGCAAAGTCTGATCCAACCCTTCCACCTTGTCCACGTTGGAAATAATCGTGTTGGCAAAAGTTACACTGTTCCAAGTACGATTCCAAAAACGTTGCATGGCATTTTCATCACCACCGCCTTTCATACCGGAAGTAGGGGTGATTTTATTCGCAAAGTCATCTTGCATATCTCCTGCATCGGTTTTTCCATATAAACCTATATCAGTCATGAAGTAGAGGGAGGCCATTGGTAATACGTTACCGTTTCCATCCATCAACATCTCCTTTAATCCGTAGTCACACATGGCTATTGCGGCTTGTAGACCGGATTCTGTAGTATATGTATTTTCAGGATTGTAGAATGACAACGGGTCTTGCTTCAGGAAGTCGTCCGTGCAACCGGTAGTCAGTAGGGCAGCCGAAGCCAGCACCATACATCCTTTTGCAAATAATGTATTTCTTGTTTTCATAATGTTTTTTCAGTATTTAGAGTGTTACGTTGATACCAAAGTTGAATGTGCGTGTAGCCAGTCCGCCGGTTTCGGGATCACCATACTCCCAGCTGTCGAAGGTACATACATTCTTGCAGCTTGCAGTGAGGCGGATGCGATCTACCATAAATTTCTTGGTCCATTTCTGGGGCAGGTTGTAACCGATAGTGATGTCGTCCAGACGAACGAAACTGCGGTTGTAAACCTTATCTACGCCACCGGCTAAGCCTGTGTTAGGACCTGCTGCGTTCAGACGGCAGTAATCATTAGTCGGATTATCGGGAGTCCAATATTCACGGGCTGCTACGTTGAAACCGTTTGTTACCTGTGAACCTCCGTTTTCCTGATTCAGCCAATAGCCGGCTTGGCTCTTGTGTCCCATGTATGAGTAGAACGAGATAGAGAGGGTCAGGTCTTTCCACAGTGTGAAGTCGTTGCGCAGGTTCCAGTAGATGGGAGGAGCAGTGGTTCCCTGATAAATCTTATCGTTGTCGTTGTAAACAGGGATGCGAGTACCGTCTTCCAGAATTTGATCGTCTTCCGTATAGTGGTTCACTACTTTCGGATCACCCGGCTTCTGGCCTACCAGGGCAGCAGCCTTGATGTCTTCGGGAGTATTCTGCCAAACACCGTCTGTTTCGTAATACCAGATGGTTCCGATAGGCTGTCCGATGAACCAACCGTTGGAAGTATCATCTTTTTCTACACCATTCTCGTCATAATCGTAATAGATGTGGTTGATCTTGTTCTTGTTGATGGAGAAACCGGCAGAAGTGTTCCATGTGAACTTCTCGTTCTGGATGTTGGTGGAGTTCAAGGCAATTTCGAAACCTTGGTTCTGTACTTCACCCAAGTTGGCCATGATGGAGCTGAAGCCTGAGAAGTTCGGCAGACGCTGGCTCATGATCATGTCTGTGGTTTTCTTGAAATAGTAGTCCATGTTAGCGGTCAGTCGTCCGTTCAGGAATGAGAAGTCCAAACCGACGTTCCATGCCTGTGTCTTTTCCCATTCAAGGTTAGGAGCTGCCAAACGGCTCATGTAAAGCGGGTTGACAACATTGGAATTTCCGTTCTGGTAGTAAACCATGTTACCACCTGCCAGTGCCAGGTTGGCCAATGTAGAGTAAACATCACCGAACTCGCGGTTACCGTTGGTACCCCAAGACAGACGCAGCTTACCCATATCCATCCAGTCGTGTGTATCAGCCATGAAGCTTTCTTCTGAGAATACCCAGCTGACACCTACTGAACCGAAGTTACCCCAAGGATTGTTGGCTCCGAAACCGGAGTAACCATCGCGGCGGAACGTTCCGGTGAACATGTAGCGGTCCTTAAAGCTGTAGAACAGACGTCCCAGATAGGAAGCGGCGGTATAATGGCTGTCATTGGTGCTGAAGCTACTTTGGGTCTTGTTGGCACCTTGTGTGTAGTGGAAGCCCAGGGCATCGCTCGGCGTGATGTTACGTGCATTGATGACGTCGCTCCAATAGCGATGTTCTTCAGCTTCTTGTACTAACGTAGCAGTGAAGTGGTGGTCACCGAATATCTTATCCCATGTGATTGTGTTGTTCAAGTTCCAGTCGAAGTTTTTACTCCATCCGCGGTCAACTCCTTGGCTGGACGCAGAAGAGTTTGGCAGGTCGGCCGACATCCAGTAACGGTTGTAGTACCATTGGTAACGGGGAGCAATGTTGAACTGGTAGGTAAAACCTGCGGGCAGGGTGACTTTGGCATTGAAGATGGTGTTCAATACAGTATAGCCTTTTTCCAAGTCGTAATATTGACGATAGTGATAGTAGTTGTAACCACCGTTCGTGGGCAGGCCGGACATAGGATATTGTTCATAGCCACCGTCTTCAGTGTACATGGAAGCGTAGGGTGAGTTGCGGAGCATGTTGTTGTCCCAGTAGTTGCTGCCGAGGGATACCTGAATATCGCCGTCCGAACGATCCTGGAAGTTTACATTGGCACCTACTTCCAACCAGTCGGTAATCTTGGCATTGATCTTCATGTTGGAGCGGAAAGCATTGTATTCATTTCCCTGTACAGCACCTTCGTTGTTGATGTAACCCAATGAGAAGTAGTAGTTTACACGTTCGGTAGCTCCCGAAATGCTGGCGTTGTAGTCCTGGTTGAAACCGGTGCGGAAGGTATAGTCGTTCCAGTCAACCATACGACCGTTCAGGAAGTTCTCCATCATTAACGGAGAGTTGTTGAACTCCAGACGGCGCGCAAACAGGCTAAGCATAGACTCACCTTCGCTGAGACCTATACCACTTACACCAATATTGGAAGCCCAAGCGCTTTGCTCGGCTGCCGACATGGTACGGGGATCGTCATAATAACCTTCAGGGTACAGCAGGTTGCCGTTACCATCCTTGGCTTGATAATATCCATACAGTCCGTCTTCGCCTTGTCCGTAAGTATAGTACATCTTGCGCCAGTCCTGATGGAACTTCAGGTAGCCGGCAGCATCGTAGTAGTCACGATAGTCTGACTTGTTGGCTACTGAAAGGTTGGCACCTACATTAATGATAGGCTTACCCTGCTTACCTTTCTTAGTTGTAATGATGATGACACCGGCAGCAGCCTTGGCACCGTAGATGGCGGCAGAAGAGGCATCTTTCAACACGTCGATCTGGGCGATGTCATCGGGGTTGATTTCAGAAAGTTCACCATAGAAAGCCATACCGTCCAATACGATCATCGGGCTGGCGTTGGTTCCCAGTGAGTTCTGACCACGCAACTGGATGGAAGCGTCACTACCTTTGGCCGACGCATCGTAACCGATCTGCAAACCTGGTGTACCACGCAATACGTCCTGTACAGAGGTTGGGTTTTGGTCGGCTACCTTGTTTGCATTGATCTGTACAACCGAACCGGTCAAGTCTTTCTTACGCATTGTACCGTAACCGACTACCACTACTTCCTGAAGCATTTCGGTGTCGTCTTGGAGCACTACGTCAATCGACTTTCCAGGTACAGCATCTACAACTACAGTTTTATAGCCGATAAAGGAAATTTCCAGTTTGGTGGCTTTCGCTACACTTAAACTGAATTTTCCGTCCAAGTCGGTAATGGTTCCGTTTGTAGGGTTACTTTGTTCGCGAACATTGGCTCCGATTACGGGTTCACCTGTGGCATCTTTGATTACACCAGTTACGAACTTTTGCTGTTGCACCACGTTTAGTGATGAAACATCTTCTTTAGCTGACATTGCCAAAGGATGCATGGCAATGAATCCTGTGCAAAGAAGCAGAGCCATCATGGCTCGTCGATTGTTTTTGCAAGAATTAGATTTCATCATTCATTTTATTTTAGTTAAAAATTGTATGAGAATAAAATCGCTGCCAAAAGTAGGAGATAAATAAGAAAAAGAGATTATAAGAAATAAGCATATAAGATAGAAAAATTGTTCAAAGATGTCAAATGACGTTTTATTCTATCTTGCTTGCTTTGTTTTTATTGGTAGTTTTTAACATTTGAGAGGGGTGAAAAAGGAAACGTTTAGATGATTATCATGCATCAGAATCTGTGTTTTATAAGATGTGAACATCTAATTTCTCGTTATAAAACATCGTTTTTTTCGTCAAAATGCTATTTAAAAGTTTATCATTGTCTTTCTAAAGTCCATAGTTACGTCGCTAAAGTTCATAGTTACGTCGCTCAAGTTAATAGTTACGCTATAGGAGTGGCTGTTTTTCGTTTCCGGTCATTGATTGGGTATTGACGAAGGTGAAAGATTATTCAGATTAGCTGCAAATCTCTGTTGAAGTCTTTCTTTCAGAAAAAAACTTTCACGCTTTCACGGTCCTATAAATTATTGGAATTCAAAGGATTGTTGTGAAATCAATGTTTCATGCGTCCTTATAGGCATCTTTCACGGTAAATGCCTTGTACATAGTTGGTTACGGTGAAACTTCACGGGTGAAACTTCTTCATACACAATAGAAACGCTCGTAAACAGGATGAAGGATGTGAAACATCTTGAATAAATGGCACTACGTGGGAGATTTCATGCTTTTTGATAAGAACGGATAGAAAAAATGGTCATAAAGACTGCTCTATTCGGCTTATTTCATTATTTTTGCTGGGTACAATTAATCTGTTTAGTGTGATGATGATGAAAACCGGTTACCTTATATCGCTCATAGTATTATTGGGGTGTTTCCCTTTGAATGCACGTGCACTTCAGGACGATTTGATTTTGAAACGGATGGGTGTGGAACAAGGGTTGTCGAACAATTATGTGGTAGATATTACGCAAGATAACCAGGGCTGTGTATGGATTGCAACAGAGTCCGGACTCAACAAGTTCGACGGACGTTACTTCACTGTTTATAACCGAAACAATTCACAGATTAGCGGCAATGAACATAATGCATTGCTTTCCGTGCCGCAAGACAATACGATCTGGATAGGAACGCAGCGCGATGGTATCAGTATCTTTGATGTAGGCAGCCAGACGTTTGAGACTTTAGACGTATATGGCGGACTGATTACAAACGACGTGACCGACCTGAAAATGGCGGCGGACGGTGGTGTCTGGATTACTCATTATCATTTGGGTATCGATCATTACGACCGGAAGACGAAGAAGATAGAGTGTTACAGCACGTCCAATGTCAAGGGATTTACGGGCCGTAACTGGACTTCGTGCGATGACGGGAAAGGTCATCTCTATGTGGGACACGTGAATGACGGTCTCAGTATTATCGACTTGAAGACACGTACTTGCGAGAATTTCCGCCATTCTCCTGATGATCCCAAGAGCATTCCGAGTAATACGGTTCATGCCATTCTGATGGATAGTGCAGAACGGATATGGGTCGGTACGGAGAACGGCCTTTCTTTGTTCAATCCGGTTACGAAGGAGTTTACGACCTTCCGTAATCAGCCTGACAATCCCCGTTCTCTATTGTCCAATCAGGTGTACGATATTAGCCAGACACGCGATGGAGACATTTGGGTTTGTACCAATATGGGCGGAGTAAGTATTCTCGATTTACGCCAAAATTCTTTTATCCGTCCCGAACAGGTGCAATTCCGCAATCTTGTAGTGACAAACGATATACATGGTTTGTCTTCACCCAATGCGCGGTGTTTGTTCGAAGATTCTTTCGGTAACATCTGGATTGGTAATTATCGGGGTGGTGTGGATGTCATCAGCCATTTGCAGCCTTTGTTCAAAACGCTGCCTTATCAGATGAAACGCTATGGTGAGTATACCAACAAACAGGTGTGGGGAATCAACGTCGATGCGGACGGACACTTATGGCTGGGCGGAGAGAATGAGGTTGCAGTATTCGACAAAGGGAAAATGAAAGATTTGCTAAGGCCACAGGCTGTGAAGAATACGCATGTGAATGTCATTTATACCGACCGTTCCGGCGACCTTTGGATGGGGATGTATCTGGATGGGGTGACGGTATATCGCCACAAAACGGGACGAATGGAGCGGATTAGCAGTGGATATCCTAATCTTGATGTCAGATGTTTCTATGAAGATACGGATGGTAAAATGTGGATCGGTACAGAGAGTGGTATCTACAGCTATGAAAACGGACAGCTTGGTTGCGAAGACAGCATCAATAATCAGTTGTCCGACAATATGGTTCACAGCATTCTGCGTGACAAGCAGGGAAAACTGTGGATCGGTACCTTTGGTAAAGGTATTCAGATCTTGAACCGTCATAATAATTTGGTTTATAGCCTGACTACAGACAATGGAATGGCTTCGAATGCTGTATCCCATTTGGCTATGAATAGCCGTGGTGAAATCTGGGCTGCAACAAGAAACGGCCTTGTTTTCTTTGAACGGACGGACAATCCGAATGGATTCCGTATATTTTCAGAGAAAGACGGCATAGAGAACAGTTATGTCAGAGCCATACAGGAGGATGAGAAAGGTAATATTTGGTTCAGTACAAACAATGGTATTTCGTGTTATGAGAAAGCGACAGGAATGTTCAGAAATTATAATTACCATGACGGCGTTCCCCGTGGTGACTTTATGGACGGATCGGTTTGTCGGACAGCTGATGGCACTATTTATTTTGGCTCGCAGAATGGTGTATGCTATTTTCATCCTGCTACTCTTGATAATGGTGACAAGGTGGCGCCAGTAGTCTTTACTGAGTGTCGGAGTATGACGGGGGATTTACGGCCGGAGTATGCCGAGGTAATGGTCCCCATCGTTAAGAATAAGATTAAGCTTTCTTATCGAAACAATAATCTGAGAATTGGCTTCAATGTGACCGATTTCTCACAAGCAGGTCAGGTGGAGTATATTTATCAGATGGAAGGGTTGAATGATTCCTGGTACAATACGCATGGTGAGAATCAGGTTACGTTCAGGAATCTGCCCTACGGAAATTATACGTTCAAGGTGAATGCCCGGATGAGAAATCAAGCTTGGACGGATGAGAATATTGCCTCATTGACGTTGGTAATCGAACCACCTCTATGGTTGGCGTGGTATGCAAAGTTGTTCTATGTAGCTGTAGCATGCCTGATTCTCTTTTTTATTCTGCGTTTCTATAAGCATAAACTTGATTTGGAGAATAAACTGAGTCTGGAGCACCAACAGCTGGAGAATGGAGAGAAACTTAATGCAGAAAGGCTTCGTTTCTATACCAACATTACACACGAGTTGCGTACGCCGCTTACGCTCATTATCGGACCTTTGGAAGATCTTCTGTCGGATAAGTCGCTATCACAGAAACATGCGGAACGTATCGGTATCATACACAGCAATGCCAACAGGCTGCTGGCGTTGATTAACCAGATATTGGAGTTCCGAAAGACAGAAACTCAGAATCGGAAATTGCTGATAGAAAAAGCAAATCTCGGGAAGTTGGTAAGAGAAATCGGCTTGGGCTTCAAGGAGTTGAATCAGAACAGTAGAGTCGATATCGAGGTGAAGATTGAAACGGAAGAAACAGAACTCTATTTCGATCCCGAAATAGTAAGGATTATCCTTAATAATCTGATGTCCAATGCCATGAAGTATACGCCTGAGGGAGTCATCACTTTATCTCTCGACAAGCGTGAGGAAGCCGGGCAGAACTATACTGAAATCAAGGTTAAAGATACAGGGTTCGGCATTGATCCGGAGTCAATACCTCACATTTTTGATCGTTATTATCAGGCGGAGGGCAAGCATCAGGCTTCAGGCACAGGCATAGGGTTGGCTTTGGTGAAGTCATTGGCCGATTTGCATGAAGCAAAGATCATGGTGGAAAGTGAACTGAATGAAGGTAGCTGCTTTACTCTCAGCCTTTTGACCGACAATACATATCCTCATGCACAACATAAGCAGGAGGTTTCAAGTAGTGCTAAAACATCTGTAGCTGAAACTGCTGTTAAGGATTCATTGGCTGAAGGGGAAGATGCACGTCCCGTTTTGCTAGTGGTAGAAGACAACAATGATATCCGTGAGTATATCCGAAGTTCCTTCGAGGATATGTATGAGGTACTTACTGCTTCCAATGGAAAAGAAGGCTGGGACATTGCCAAGGTGCGTATACCTAGTGTCATTGTCAGTGACATTATGATGCCCATTATGGATGGTATTGCTTTCTGTAAACGTGTGAAGCAGGATATGCGTACCAGTCATATTCCTGTGATTTTGCTGACGGCCAAAGATAGTATTCAGGATCGGGAAGAAGGGTATGCCGTTGGAGCCGATTCATTTATAGCCAAGCCTTTCAGTGCTCGTCTATTGACTCGGAGAATTGAGAATCTGCTGGCTGGTAGAAGAAAGTTGGCGGCCCTGATTGCTGCAAAGACTGTATCGTCAGTAGGTTCGTCTACGCAAGAGGCTTTAAAGGATCTGGGTGAAGGAAATCACACACTGAATAAGCTTGATCGCGAGTTTTTGGATAAGGTAGCCCGTATTATTGAAGAGAATCTCAGCATGGAAAAGATTGATGTGGGGTTCATTGCCGACAAAATGTGTATGAGTCATTCTACGCTTTATCGGAAAATTAAGTGTCTGACAGATATGTCGGTCAACGAATTTGTGAGAAAAGTGAAGTTGAAGAAAAGTGTGGATCTCCTGTTAGGTGGTGAGTATAGTATTGCTGAGATCTCAGACTTAGCCGGTTTCAGTAGTGTGGCTTATTTCAGACAGTGCTTTAAGGATGAATATGGCATGGCTCCTTCGGAATATCTGAAGCAGAAGAGCCGGGGGTGATATATTATATTTCAGGCACAGATGACAATTTATCTGTATCATCCGTGCCTGAAGGGTCGGACGCACCGTGGTGCGTCCCTACATGCTGTTATTATCAGAATAAATCCCACGTACGGATTTCATCCTTCCAATGGTGATCTTTGGGGAATGGTTGTTCGCTCCAAGCTCGTTTGCTGGTCCAGTCCTGGGGGGCATCGGTCCAGAATGGATGGCTGGCTGGCAGCCCCAAAGGCAGGAAAGCCAGGGAAGTCATGTATAAGCTACCATTGTTGGTGTACCAGTCTGCAATATTGGGCTGTCGTCCGCTGAATCCAATGGTCAAATAACCACCTTCATTGAAATTGTTGCCGCTGGCAAACATACGTTTCATGACGGCAGTGAGGGCGCAACGTACCTGAGCGTTGGTCACACCAGCCGGCAGTTCCTGATACCAGGCCATCAAAGCGAGGGGTTGCATGGTAGCCATGCGGTAGGGGATGGATCGTCCGAAGACAGGGAAAGTTCCTTCAGGTGAGATGAAGCGTTCCAGTATCAGGCTGTACTTCTGGGCACGGTGCAAGGCACGGTCATAATACTTGGAATAATGTATGCGTGTATAAGCCTTGACGTCTTTCATGGCCTGAAGAGTTTCCAGATACATGGGATGGAATACATAGCTACTGTAATAGTCGAAAGCAAAGCTTGGGCCGTCAGCATACCAGCCGTCTCCAGTATACCATTCTTCTACCTTGCGGATAGCGGAATTGATACGATAGGCATCATAAGGTGCCCCGGCTTTAGCCAGGAAACTTTCGATAGTGGATGAGAAGAGCAGCCAGTTAGTGTATGGCGGATCGATACGGCGTAACAGCGTGAACTCTTCAATGTAGCGTTGCTTGGTGGTGTCATCCAAAGGTTTCCACAGCTGATCGAATGCACGGAGAAAGCTTTCTGCAATATAGGCTGCGTCTACTAGGGGCTGGCCTTCCTTACGCCACAGCAGGTAGTCGGGACTCTGAGGATCTACTGCGTTGGCGTAGCTTTTCAAAGCCCATTCGCGTAATTGCTTGCGCATGGCTCCTTCTGCTGTATTGTCATCGGGAAGGGTGAGCCATGGGGCGATACCTGCCATCAGACGGCCGAAAGCTTCCATGTAGGTTACCCTTTTGTCGCGACCGTCCCATGTAGGACTAACTTCTACAATCATGTTTTTTTGAAGTTCTCCTTTGGCCATATTACTCAAGATCGGAGCAGCCATCTTGTAGGCAAGGTCGCACCAGTAAGCACGGTCTTGAGTCTTGGGAGCTTCCAGGTAACGTACATACTCACAGGCTGCCAACAGGAAGGCACCTACACCAAAGTTAGCGGTAGAGTTAGCATCGACAACCTGGCCGGGGATGGCTTTTTCGCCGATAGGTTGTACGTAACCCACAGCTCCGTTTTTCTGAAGAGCGGTTTTCGACAGGTAGTTCCATGCTTTGTTGACAATGGGCAGGTATTCAGCCTCGTCCAGATAACCGTTGTTGATGCCCCACAGGATGCCATAAGTAAAGAAGGCAGTACCGCTTGTTTCAGGGCCGGGCGCATGTTCGGGATCCATCATACTGCGGGTCCAATACCCTTCGGGTTGCTGGATGGCAGCTACTGCTTTAGCCAGTTTCTGGAATTTCTCCACGAAAAAGGCGCGATGCTTGTAGTCGGCCGGCAGATCTTTCAACACTTTAGCCAGTCCGGCCAGTACCCATCCGTCACCACGGGCCCAGAAGTCTTTTTTCCCGTTGACACTCTTGTGTTTGGGATAGACATATTTAGCATCGCGGTAGTACAGATTTTCTTCCTTGTCGAACATTATTTGATCGGAATAAGTGATGTACTCGTACAATTTGTCCAAATAGAGGGAATTATGAGTGATTTTGTAGAGTTTTGTCATAACGGGCATTACCATATATAGTCCGTCGCTCCACCACCAGTAGTCGTTGTTCGGAGTACTCATTTGATACTCCATAACTTCGCGTGCCCGTCTGATCTTGTAGTCTTCAGGAGCGAGGTTATAGAGGTCGGCATACGTCTGGAAACAGATTTGGTAGTCACCGAACAGGACGTATTCGTCTGATTCTCCGTATGAATATTTCCATTTGGAGCGGTCGTTGCTTTTGGCTCCTTTCCATTCGTTGTGTTTGGCCCATGCCTCGGAATAGGCACGGTAGGTTTCGTTGCCGGTCAAGAAATAGGCTTCCATATTACCGGTGTGATAGGCTGCATTGTCCCAAAAAGAACGTACTTCAGGCTTGTTTTCTGCCTGCCAGTGTTGATTCACTTTGTTAATAATCTTTCGGACTTGATCGGCCTCGGAAGTTTTGGCAAATGTTGCAACCGGCAATAATCCAATGGCACAGGCTGCAAGTGTTTTAAAAAATTTGTTCATAAGTCTTGTATGTAAATTATTGTTTAGCATTGATTTCGAGTACATATACGGGAGTTGGTTCGGAAGCGATTTGTTTCTCGCCGTCGCCCTGATGGGTTTCTTGTACGAAAACATGAAGCTGACGGTTTTGTTTCCATAATTCTGTATCAAGACTGGGTTCCCATGCGTCGACACTGAAGTCGGTAAGATCAGTCACTTGCCATTCTCCGCTTTTGAGGTCAGCGGTATAGGCCATGGATACCTTGCTGCCACGTTCAGCATCGCGAAAGAGGAAGAAGGCACGTCCTTTGTCTACTGCAATGCGGGGGCGAGAAATGGGAATCATTTTGGTTCCTCCTCCTTTCAGAGAGAAGGCCTGTGTGCGATTCATGATGGGGCGGTTGTGCCAGTTGATGCCGTCATGCCAAACCAGACGATACTGGGGAATGGTATTGTCAGTATCGCGCCAGTAGGTGACAATATAAGGATGACCTTCCGTGTCGGCACTCATACTGGTTTGGTTGATAAGTTCGCTGTTTTGGGGGATACGACAGGCGTATTCTGCATTAGCTTCGCGTATGGGCAGATTATAAGTTTCGCCATTTGATTTTTGCCATGTTTTTCCACCGTCTGATGAACAGGCGTAGCACAGGTCGTGGTTGGTTTCTACCATCCATGTTTCCCGCCATACCCACGAAAGATGGATTACGTCTTTGGCATCTACGTACAGTTGCCAGTAGGCATTACGCTGTCCCTCGCCATCGATGAGCACGTCTTGGACACGTTGCCATTTACGTTGTTTCAAATTATAACGGTTTAATACGAGATTTCCTCTTCCGGATGCTCCTGAACGATAGACGAAGAGCAAATCTCCGGTGGAGAGACGGTAAAATTCTGGATAAGTGACATCGGCTTCGTCTTTACCGGTCATCGGTTCTTTCTCTCCTAAAACAAGGGATTCGGGAGCAGTACTGCGACAATAGTTCAGCGGTTGTCCATGATGATCAAAGGCAACATGCAAATAGCCTTCGCCATCTACCATTAGGCTGATGACATTGTGGGCATCAGTTACATTACCTTTGTATTGTGAACGCTGAAGTTCCCAATGTTCGGAACCTAGTTTGCGTTTACCGATAACCATATAGCCGTCGGCGTCGTAATAGGCTGTGTATTGATTTTGCTTGAAGGTAACAAGCGAACTGTTGCGGAATACGGTTGTGTTGACTGAAGTGGAACTGTAACCTTTTCCTATTTGAACTAAATGTTGAGCTGATGCAGACAAGCTGCCTATAATGAATGTAAGTAATAAGATGGCGTATTTCATGATAAATTATAGATTATTGTTTGTGCAATATTCGCAAAATTATTTGATACCCGCAATGTGTGGAGGGGTAATTTCGATTCCAACAGGTCAGATTGACGGATTTATGTATCTGAATGATTAATTTTTCGTTCTGTAATTGATCCATTTCTTTAGTAAATCAGTCGAAATTCTGCCCATACAGGCAGGTGATCGCTGATGCCTCCTTCGTATCGAGGGCCGATATAAGTACGGAAAGGCTGGACTCCGCCGAATCTTTTGTCCGGAACCAATAGGAACGGTAGGCGAGCTACTCCAGTATGTGCTTCACTGGTAGTGAGTGGAGCATCGGGCTTTAGCAGATTACCTGATACAATAAGGTGGTCAAGCAATCCCCATTCCCCCTGATATTTGTAACTTCCATAGTTTTTCTCCTTTTGGACCTTACGGGCTAGCAAGTGGTATAGCTGATCGTTACGAGGCGTATTGCCGGGAACGAGAGCTTCTGCCTGTATGATTTTCTTGATGGATCGATTGTGAGGATAGTCGTTAAAGTCTCCCATGATTAGTAGCTGTGGATATTGCCGAAGGCTGATGATACTGTCTGCTGTCTGTTTTAGCCGGTGGGCGGCCTTTAGTCGATATGGTTCACTCTCTTTCGCACCGCCTGAACGGGACGGGAAATGAGCGATCAGTATGTCTAAGGTATCGCCGTTCAATAACATCCCGCTTACATGCAAAATATCACGTATAGGCCGGTCGGATGGTCGGGGTTTGTCGATGGTTATGCTGTGATTGTCTAATAATTTAAACAAGCCACGTTGATAGAGTAAGGCTACATCAATACCACGTTCGTCGTTGGAGTGGGTCATCACATAACGGTATCCGACTTCACGCAATACGGAGTAGTGTGTCAGATCATACAATACACTGTCATTTTCAACCTCACATAGGGCTACTAGTGCTGGAGGTGTCCATTCGCCCACGGCAATGAGAGTGCGGCCGATGTCGTTCAGCTTTTTCTTGTATTTTGAATAGTTCCAATGGCGAACAGACTCGGGTAGAAACTCGTAGTCGTTTTTTAGTGAGTCATGATAGGTGTCAAAAAGGTTTTCTACATTGTAACTGACTACGCGGAAAGTCAGAGTATCATTGTTTTGTGCCTTGCATAACAGACTGTAGCTTGAAAAAACAAAGACACAGAAAGAATAAAATGCGAAACGCGGTTTCGTATTCTTCCTGTGTCTTTGTAAAAAGAGTATCATCCGTCTGTTCTGTAATTATTTAGTTGGAATGTTTTTCAGAATATCCAGCAGATGATCCCAGAATTTCTGAACCGTTGGTATCAGCATACGTTCGTCTGGTGAATGTACTCCTTGCAGAGTAGGACCAAACGAAATCATGTCGAGCGACGGATATTTGTCAAGGAACAGGCCGCATTCCAGTCCTGCATGGATCGCTTTAACCTTGGCATCGACGCCAAACAGGCGTTTATAGGAGGCAGTGGCCACTTCCAGTATTTCGGAATGTGGGTTGGGTTTCCAACCTGGATAACCGTCACCAAAAGTAACAGTTGCGCCGGCCATTTCAAATACAGTACGTACCATGTTGGCAATGTCTTGTTTCGAGGAGGCCGTGGAACTACGTTGGCTGGTTTCGATACGGATAATATGGTTGGGTTTCATTTTGACAGAAGCCAGATTGGTAGATGTTTCTACCAGGCCGGGAATGTCCTGACTCATGGCAAATACACCGTGAGGACATGCGTAGAGTGCCTGAAGGAGTCGGCGTGTGGTATCGCGGTCAATTGCTTTTGCATGGAAGTTTTCTGATTCCATGATCAGTTGTAGATCTGGATCGATGACGTTATATTCATTTTGTACTTCAGCTGCAAATATATTCAGATCGGTTCGCAAACTGTGTTTGTCATTTTCAGGTATGGCAATGATTGCATGAGCTTCCCGGGCTATGGCATTACGCAAATTGCCTCCATCGATGTCACATAAGTAAAGGTCGTATTTTTGAGAAGCAAGACTCAGGAAACGAGTCAGAATTTTGTTGGCATTGCCCAATCCTAAGTGAATGTCTCCTCCTGAATGGCCGCCTTTCAGACCTTTTACTTGAATTTTACAGCAAAAGTATCCGGCTGGAACATCTATTTCGTGGTAATTGAATTCAGCAACAGAATCTACTCCTCCTGCACATCCGATGAACAGTTCGCCTTCATCTTCCGAGTCGAGGTTCAGTAAGATTTCTCCTGTCATGAATCCCTCTTTCAGGGCAAATGCACCTGTCAAGCCTGTTTCTTCATCCACTGTGAACAAGCACTCCAGAGGGCCGTGTTCAATCGTATCGTCGGTCAGAAGGGCTAATTCGGTTGCTACACCAATACCGTTGTCTGCTCCCAGAGTTGTACCTTTGGCTTTCAGCCATTCTCCGTCTACTTCGGTTTGGATGGGATCTGTCATAAAATCGTGTTTTACATCGTTATTCTTTTCACAGACCATATCCACATGGGATTGCAGAACTACGGTTTTACGGTTTTCCATGCCTGGTGTGGCCGGTTTCCTGATTAACACATTGCCAGCTTCGTCCGATAATGTTTCCAAGTGGTGCTTTTGGCCGAATTTTTTCAGGTAAGCTATTATTTTTTCTTCATGTTTGGAAGGGCGTGGTACTTGGCAGATTTCCTCAAAATAGTGGAACACTCCTGCCGGTTTCAAATTTTTCTTTTCCATACTTCTTTTTGTTTTGGTTTTTGCCTTGTAGCAATCTGTTTTTCCTTTCTCTTAAGGACTGTTGCATGAACGATATATTGCTAAATATGGTTAAATAATGAATTATTCTGCCAACCCATCTTCTTTTTTTAGAAGAAAAAAGGCGGCTTAGTCCTTGCAAAGCCCTATATTTGCACCCACAAAATTAATGGAAATGCTCGAGACTGTATTGATAACTTTGTTAATAGTTGCTATTTGTGTGCTTCTGTTGGGTGTAAAGGTCTTTTTTGTAAAAGGAGGACGATTCCCTAATGGCCATGTAAGCGGTAATAAGGCGCTTCGTAAGAAAGGCATTGGATGCGTTCAGTCGCAAGACAGAGCTGCGCAGAAAAAATCTCGTTTTTCCATTGATGAATTGGAAAAAGCCTTGAATGAAAGTGTGAACTAATTAATTCTAAAAATATTATTGAATTCAAAATTATGAAGAAATTGAATTACCTCCTGAACGGTTTGGCTGCTTTGGCCTTTGTTGTTTTGTTTTCCCAATGTGCAGGCAATACAAACAATCAATCGGTTAGTGCTCCTGCTCAAGCCGGCCTGTCAGGCATGAAGATTGCTTATGTAGAGATAGACACATTGTTGGCCAAATACAATTTCTGCATTGACCTGAATGAAGCGATGGTGAAGAAGAGCGAAAATGTACGTCTGACTCTCAACCAGAAGGCTACTGAATTGGAAAAGCAAAAGCAGGAATTCCAGACCAAATATCAGAACAATGCTTATCTTTCGCAGGAAAGAGCTCAACAGGAATACAATCGTATTGCTAAGTTGGAGCAAGATTTGCAGGCCCTGAGCAATAAATTGCAGTCTGAACTGATGAGTGAAAATGAAAAAAACAGTTTGCAGCTGCGTGATTCTATTAATTCTTTCTTGAAAGAATATAACAAGACAAAGGGCTACAGTATGATTATCAGCAATACTGGTTTTGATAATCTGTTGTATGCCGATAGCGTTTACAATATTACAAAGGAAATTTTGGAAGGTCTGAATGCACGTTATTCTTCACCGGCCAAAAAATAAAGAATTTGATGTAATTGATAAAAAGAGGGTGTGTCGTAATACGCGATTCACCCTCTTTTCTTTATCAACGATAAGAG
>ERZ779852.999-NODE-999-length-28363-cov-6.835912_pt1 | contig 28363 bp, 43 predicted proteins | sample MGYA00511559_ERZ779852 | MGnify/ENA primary metagenome ERZ779852 (study PRJEB29588, sample SAMEA2157977) | human gut metagenome | biome: human gut; feature: human-associated habitat; material: faeces | place: Denmark | collected 2008/2010 ...
GCCCCGCGGGCTCGCAAGGACCGCAGGGCATCCAGGGGCCTAAAGGCCCGACAGGCCCGCAAGGGCCGATGGGCCCGCAGGGGCCAAGCGGCGGCGAGATCAAGGACACGAGGAACGACAACCAGCCGCCGAGCTGGTATATGAAGAACCACCCGAAGGAGACTGTGGTCGAGTTCAAGAACGCGAAAGCCATCGGGCTTTCGACCGGCGAGACCTATGCGACCCTCGTCACCTTCGTACAATGGAACGACAAGGGCGGCGGGTACCCGAAGCAGGTCGCCATGAGCAGCGCAGACATATTGTGGCGGCGCGGCGGGTCAGATTCTTCGTGGACTGCATGGCAGCACATCCTCGATACCATCGACCAGAACACGATATGGCTCATGGCCCACCACGTCGGCGAGTACTTGGAGACGGACGGCTCGTTTAACCCGAACAACATCGGCGGCACATGGGTACAGGTACCGAGTATCGGGCCGCACACGTGGCTCAGGACTAAGTAAAGGAGAGAACATGGCAAAGACAGAGAATTTCACCCACTACACCTGCGACCGATGCGGCGCGAACGCGTACCTCCAGCAAGGTGCTGCGGCGGCTGGTGACTGGCGCGAGGTCGAGCGCTTCGACCAGTACGGCAGCAGGGCCACGCGCCTGCTGTGCAAGGGGTGTACGGACGAGTACAAGAAGCTCGCAGCCAAGCACGACGGCGAGTTCCAGCAGTTCATGAGCAACGCGAAGGAGTAGTAACATGGCATTTGAAATCGTGGACGGCATGACGGGGACCAAGCACATCAGCTCGGACGACCTGTCGGCGCTCAACGTCGCGACCATCGGCAAAGCAAACTGCGTGCTGAAGTATGGTAACGATTTTAAGCTCACGATGGCGAGCGCGAACAGCGCGACGCTCGACACCGGTGTCGGTATGGTCGGCGGCAAGCGCTTTTGGAATCAGGCGGCAACCTCGCTGACGGTCCAGTCTGGCACGCAGGGCCAGAAGCGTAACGACCTCGTCGTAGCCCGCTATGCGAAGACCAGCGCGGGCATCGAGAGTATCACGCCCGTCGTCATCAAGGGCACGCCCAGCACGGGGACGGCGGCGGACCCCGCGACGACCTCGAACGACTTGAAGCTCTGGCGCATCCCGTTGAACGGTATCAGCGTCGGCACACCCGTGAGGCTCTTCGACCCCATGGCCTCGCTTGCGACACTCGGAGATTCCGTATCACTGAAAACCGTCTGTCAGGGCAATGTGAACATATACGGTTCAGTCATCGGCATCCGGGTGCTCTACAATAAGGCAGCCGCACTCCTTCACGTTATGACTGCCCGCGTCGATGGGTACATGAACACAGGCACACCTGGATACAATGAAGTCGTAGTTGGGACCATCGATCGAGAGTTCCGGCCGATTTCAGATCGAACTGCATGCCTATTAGCCGACGTCAGGAACGGGCTATCGGAGGCCGTCTTGGTCAAGGCGGACGGTACTATAAGCCTCATGGTTTGGTTCAGCGTCGCGATGGTCGGTTTTAACTGGGGCAACCCATGCGTCACTATCCCGCTCCTGTAATTCGTATCCCAATATTTGTTTGATAGGCGTTTAATGTTTAAATACATAATAACAACCGTCGCAACTACGATTATGGGTACGATAATCGGTTGGTTGCTAAACGCAATTAAAACCAATACTGCGCAATTATGTAACATGTCGCGCCGTGAACACGAAGAACGCACACAAAATCGTGCTATGCTCGGTGAGCTGCTGTTTTATAGGCTCGAAGATCTGCACCGACGGTTTGTCATTGAAGGGCATCCATGCTCAGCTGCTGAAAAACAGCAAGTAGATGATATATATCATCATTATCATGATGAATTGGGGCTCAACGGGCCGGGTACACACATGTATAATGAAATCATGGATGCGCATCAAGACTAAGGAGTAATTATGCAATACCTTCTGCCCGATAAGGCATATAATATTCTCAAGTGGGTCGGCCTCGTTGCCTTGCCCGCAGTAGCGACTTTTGTCGGTACCGTTGGTACCGCCGTCAATTGGGAGCCGACTGGCATCGCAGTGACGGTGATCACTGCCACCGGTACGCTCGTCGGTGCACTTCTCGGTGTGACGACCGCGACGGCGAAACCGACGAGTGAGTAATGATGGACAATGTTATTGGAAAGGGTGAGTGATTTGGGTATCAAAGCAAATGCCGATGTGGCTGGATGTCTGCCTAAGCCTCACCCTGCTCGGCGAGTGCATATCGTTCGACGATTGGCACTCGCCGCCAGCACTGTTGCTATCGCACTAGCACTCGCAGTACCGACAACAAGTTATGCCTACGAGCGTATCACAAATTACGTCAGCAACGGGCACGGGCCGCTGTCACCGCAGTACCTCGTGATCCACGAGACGGCTAACCCGGGCGCGAGCGCATGGAACCATGTGCTTTTGTGGTCGCGTGACGACACCTACGCAGTGCACGACGTCATGGAGCTTGATGGCTCCAAGGTTTACGATACTGTACCGCAGAACCGCTTGTGCTGGCATGTCGGCAATGGCAATTGGTGTACAATCGGCATCGAGCTGGCACACGCCACAAATGCCACCGACTTCACCAAACAATGGACTGAGGCTGTGAAGTGGGCAGGCGATACGCTTCGTGCACACGGTTGGGACACCAGCCGCCTGCTCAGCCATTACGAGGCCGCACATATCTGGGGCGGGTCTGATCACACAGACCCGATCGGTTATTTCCGTAAATACGGCAAGACTTGGAGCGATTTCAAGCGAGACGTCGCCGCATATATGGGTAGCGGCTATATCGCACCGATCGCACCGACTGACGGAAACGGCGGCACGTACCAGCCGTCGACTTCTGCCGCGCGCACGAGTTTCCCGAAATCTACGGGCAAGTCTGTCAATATCCACTATGCCCTCCATAACCGTTATGGCACATGGAATAGTGCCGTCACCAACTTCAACGACGCCAACAGCGAGGGCTTTGCCGGTGTGCCGTACGGCTCCCACGACATGCTCATTGCATGGGCCGACAGTGGCACTCTGCGCTATCGCGTCCACACCAAGGAAAGCGGTTGGCTTGATTGGGTGCAGGCCGCCAATTACAACGATTCTGTAAATGGCATGGCTGGCCTGTGGGGTCAGACCATCGACGGCGTCCAGATGTATTACATCACCCCGTCTGGCGAGTACAAGCAAGTCTACTATCGTTCTCAGGACGTGGCGCATGCTGGCTACTGGGATGAGGTATGCGACGACGGCACGACCTACGGCGGCGATGATTACGCTGGTATGTACGGTTACGCGCTCGACCGCCTGCAGGCTTATATCTCAGACGGCACCCGCCGTTGATGGAGGATTGGAGAAAGCATGATGTTCGGTAACTACAATGCGTATCAACCTGTCGGCACACCACAGCAATTCGCCATGGACCAGATGCAGCAGTTTCAGCAACGCGCCCAGATGCAGCCGGGAATGCAGCAGGGAATGCAGCTGATCCGTGTCACGGGCATGGACGGGGCCAAGGCATACCAAATGCCTCCCAATTCCGTCGTGCCCCTGTTCGACGCAGATAACGACATCATGTATGTTAAAAGCACGGATGGTGCCGGTTTTCCGACCATCCGTGCTTTTGCATTTCAGCCGGTCGAAGACAAGCCAGAACAGGTGCAGCAATACGTGACACGTGATGAATTCGATGCAGCGATGAAGCATCTGAGGGAGGCGATCGACAATGGCGAGTAGCCTGTTCGGTGGAACACCGAGACCGAACCCGCTGCAATCGGCGATGCAGGCAGTCAACATGATGCGCAACGCAAACCCAGAGCAAGTCATGCACCAGATGATGCAGAGCAACCCGCAGTTTGCGGAATTCATCAATGCGAACAAGGGCAAGAGTCCCGAGCAGATCGCGAGTGAGCACGGTATTGATATAAACGCAATTAAGCAGATGTTTGGGTAGTGAAGCGGAGCGTACGGCCGTTGACCTACTTGAGCATATATAAGATGTCTAGTATTAGAAAGGAATTGAGATGTCTATGTCTGAGTATTCACTTTCCGACATCGCGGCCGCTTCCGGCGAGTCCGGCTTCGGCGGCAACAATGCATGGTGGGTGATCATCCTCTTCGCGATGATTTTCGGTTGGGGCGGCAACGGCTTCGGTGGCAACCGCAATGCCGGCGAGCAACCCGTAACTGAGGCCGGTCTGTGCAACGCCATGAATTTCAACGACCTGGCGAACCAGGTCGGGCGCGTGAACGACATGATGCAAACACAGTTCATGCAGACCAGCCAGGGCCTCGCGTCTGTCGGCTACGAGAACCTCCGCAACTTCGCGCAGACGCAGGACACCATCAAGGACGGCAACTACTCGCTGTCGTCCCAGCTCGCAAACTGCTGCTGTACCACCCAGCGCGGTATCGACTCCGTTAATTACAACGGCGCGATCAACACCGCTGCAATCCAGCAGACTGTGACCGAGCAGACGCAGAAGGTCCTCGACACCATCACCGGCAACCGCATGGCCGACATGCAGAACCAGATCAACCAACTCCAGCTGTCCCAGGCGATGTGCGGAGTGGTGCGCTACCCCAACACCTTCGCCTACAACGCCGGCCCGAGCCCGTTCTGTGGTAATGGCTGCTGCGGTACGGCAAATATCTAAACGAACATTGATCGATAAGGCATTTTCGCCTGGGCAAGATAGGGGCATGGCTCAGGCTGTGCCCCTATTTCAATAGAAAGGACAAATCATGTCGTGCAAATCTGCAATCTACACTGCCGACCCGTCTAGTACCGTACTCACGCTGTCTACGGCTGCAGGTACGGCTATCCCGCTCGGTACGACTGTCCGCCGTTTCGGCTGCAATGCCGTCCTGTCGGGTAACGGCGTCCTGCTTAAGGGCCAGGGCTATTTCGATGTCGACGCCAGCGTCACATTCACGCCTACTGCTGCCGGTGCATATACCGTCACGCTGTTCAAAGACGGCGTCGCCGTGCCGGGTGCCACGCAGACCATCACCGCGGCAGCCGCGGGCACTGTGTCGGTCAATATCCCGGCAATCGTGCGTAACCAGTGCTGCGACAGCACCTCGACGCTCACGCTCGTGATCACCAGCGCGACTGTCCCGGCGACTGTCACGATCGACAATACCGCGGTCGTCGTCACGAAGCTCTAATGACAGAATAGGAGTCCTGGCGCAGTATCTCGACCAGGGCTGAAGAAAGGGATGCCTTTGGGCATCCCTTTCGCAAAATATGGATGAATTGAGAGAAGGTAAAGATGCAAGTAATTGACGCGTTCGCGAAGGTATCTGACCACATGATCGAAGGCATGATGATGCACGAGCAGATGGCAGATTACTACAATTTCCTCGGTTTGGAAGGTTTCAAGCGACTGCATGAGTACCATTTCCTCTGTGAGACGATTTCCATGCGCCGCATCCACCGCTATTTCATCGACCACTGCAACCAGCTTTTGCCGGTGGCGAATACAAAACACATTGACGTCATCCCCGTCGAGTGGTCGAATTTCACACGACAAGCGGTCGAATCGGAAACGAAGTCCAAGGCTGTCGAGACGGGTATGCGTGAGTGGTGTAAGTGGGAACACGAAACGAAGGAGCTCTATGCGAAGTCGGCCAAAGACCTCTATGATGCAGGTGAAGTCGCCGCGGCACACATGATCTGCGAGCTTGTGCGAGACGTCGACGACGAATGCAAGTATGCCGACCGCTTGGCGCTCGAATTGGGTGCTGTCGATTATGACATGCAAGTCATCATGCCTATGCAGCACGAGCTACACGAGAAATATAGGAAGAAGCTACATGACGTCGGGAAGAAACTCAGTTAGGGGTGAATGGAAATGGTGTCGATCGAGACCATCGAAGAGGAGATCCTCAACCTGGAGAAGCGCGACACGTCTTATGCCGTATGCGAAAGGCTGGCGTGGCTGTATATAGTCCGCGACCACCTCAAAAAGCCTACTGTAGATGCCACGGTGATGGAACAGCGCATCACTGACGAGCTCACTGGGTCTGAGTTCTTGAAAGCGGCGTCCAATGTGGACTATGCGGCACTCATGGGCGTACTCGACAACCACATGTCGTGCATCAAAGCTGTCTGCCCGAAAGAGTACGACGCCGTCATGTCGCAGATCCACGCGCTACGGTAGTAATTACCTGTCAAACAGTGTCAAACACCTGTCACACACCTAAAAGGGCCAGTGTGACAGGTGTTTGCATTTCTACGTCGCGTTTCTCATCACCTGTCAAGCTGTCAAACAACAAGGGGCCCCTATATTAGATATTTTTATATCTATATATCTAATAGGCCTTATATAGATATAAAAAGTCAAATTATCTAAGGATAGGGGAGAAAACTGTGTGACAGTGTGACAGGCAGTGAGAAACGCGACGTAGTGATGCGACTTACTGTCAAACAGGCCCAAAATCAGCCGTTTGACAGGTGTTTGACAGTGTGACAGGTGTTTCGAAAAAGTTATAAATACTCGAATAAATCGAAAGAAAACGTAGTATAATGAGGTCCGCCGATCGAAGGAGGTGAAAGATGAAAAGCCTATATGAAACAATCCGCGAGTTCGGCGATACCCAAAGCGGGCTCGCGCGAATGCTCGGCATCACCGAATCGACGTTGTCGTGGAAGATCAACGGCAAAGCCGAGTTCAAACAGTCGGAGATCAAGGCTATCGCCGACCGGTACGACTTGACTGGCGAGGAAATCAAGTCGATGTTCTTCGCGTAATGGGCCTGTTCGCTTACCAACAGGCAGCCCTTGACCGTGTCAAAGGTAAACGCATGTGCGCGTTCTACCACGACATGGGCCTCGGCAAGACGTTCACCGGTGCCGAGAAGTTGATGTCAGACAAGTGTTGGCATTTGGCCTTGGTCGTATGCCAGAAGTCGAAAGTGGCAGATTGGATGGGCCATTTCGCAAACTACTATGACATCGACGCCGTCAATTTGACCAAGCCGCATGCCATGGAAGGTTTTGAACGGCGCATTGGTGACTCGCATGCACGGGACGCAGTCGGTGTGATCAATTACGATTTGCTATGGAGGCGTCCTGAGCTTCAGAACATGAAGTGCTTCGCCGTGATGTTCGACGAGTCGTCGTTGCTGCAGAACAAATCATCGAAGCGTACTAAGGCAGCGATGAAATTAGCCGCCAGGGCGAATGAGCTCGTATTGCTGTCCGGTACGCCTGTCGACGGCAAATACGAACGGCTGTGGACGCAGTTGAACATGCTCGGCTGGCGCATCGATGAGAAGCTGTTTTGGCGGCAATACGTCGAATCGGAGACGACGATGCGTGAGGGTTTCCCGATCACGAAGGTGACGGGTTACAAGAACGAGGAGAGGCTGGTGCGCAAGATGAAAGAGCTCGGTTGCGATTTCCTCAAGACCGACGACGTCATCGACCTACCTGATCAGCGTTTCATCCGCATCGACGTACCGATGAGCGAGTATTACCGCAAGTTCGCCAAGGTGAACATTATCACGGCATTCGGCCGCGATTTCGTCGGCGATACAGTGTTCGGTGACCTCACTGCGAAACGCCAACTGGCGGCTGCGTATTCGCGCGCCAAACTCGAGGCGTTCGGTGATTTGCTGAACGGCACGAGTAAACGACTCGTCGTGTTCTACAATTTCGACGTCGAGCTCGAAGGGCTCACGGCGGAGTTGGAGAAGAGGTACAGGCCATATGGCGTGCTCAACGGCAAGGCACACGACTTGTCGCCGTTTTTCGATACCGACGACGGGGTCGCGCTTATCCAATACCAGTCCGGTGCCATGGGCGTGAACTTGCAGCAAGCCGATACGTGCGTCTATTTCTCGCCGCCTCTGGCTTCGTCGCTATTCGAGCAGTCGAAGAAGCGCATCCACCGCGTCGGCCAAGACAAGCCATGCACGTATTACGAGCTGGTATCGAAAGGCACGGTCGAAGAGAAGATCTACGATACGTTGGCAATGCGGCGCGACTACACGGAGAAGTTGTTCGAGATGGGAGGTGACTAGTTGGCAGGTGAGAAGAACTTCGAGAATCGCGTGAAGCGATGGCTCGAGTCGCAAGGCGTATGGCATGTCAAGTTTTTCGCCAACCGCAATACACGTGCCGGCGTGCCGGACATTTTGGCATGCGTTAACGGGCGTTTCGTCGGAATCGAGCTCAAAGGCCCAAACGGCAAACCGTCGCCGCTGCAGGTCTACCACTGCGGGAAGATTACGGAGAGCGGCGGTATAGCCGTCATTGTCTGGCCGGATGATTTCGCCCAATTCAAACGGCTAGTATCACGCTTGAAGGAGAAAGGAGGAAATTGTGATGTTCAAGACCTCATATTCGAGGGTAGGTACCTTCACCCAGTGCCCGCATAAGTTCAAGCTCAATTATGTCGACGGCCTTGAAGTGCCATTCAACTGCGATGCCGCGAACCCACTCGTGATCGGCACGATGCTGCATGAATGCATCGAAGTCGGTGTCGACGAGGCTATCACGAACTACAAAGCCGCGTATCCCGTCATGACTGATTCCATGGAAAACGAGCTCATGAAAATCCGCGTACTCGGTTCACGTGCCCGCGAGCTCGCATGGGGCATGTTGGACGACGATACCGACCCGGTGTTTGAGGTGAAGGTCGAGGACGACAGCGGTTTCGTTGGGTTTATCGATATGCTCATCCCGCGCGGCAAGGGCCTGTGGACGATGCTCGATTTCAAGTATTCGAACAATGTCGACAGGTACCTCGAAAGTGGGCAGCTGAGTGTCTACAAGTATTTCTACGAGAAGACGCACCCCGGCGAGATCATCCAAGACATGGCATTCCTGATTGTGCCGAAGACGATGATCAGGCAGAAGAAGACCGAAGACCTCTACCAATTCCGCGAGCGTCTCACTGCGACATTGGAAGACATGTGGCCGGCGCTGTACCGTGTCCAATATGACCCTAAGAAAGTCGCCGATTTTGCAGTCGGCACATGCACGATGGCGAATGCCACCGAATTCCCGAAACATGAGTCGCGCCTATGCGACTGGTGTGATTACAAAGATTTCTGTTTAGGAGGAAATGATATGCTTATCCTGCCCAAGAACGAACGCCGTCCTGAGGCCGTCATCACCGACCCTGACATGTGGATCTACGCTGACAGTTATGTCGGCAAGTCGACTTTCGTCGACCACTTCGACGACGTGCTGTTCATCAACACCGACGGCAATGTGTCCAATATCACGAGCCCATACATCCCAATTGCTGACGAGCTCGTTCACGAGGGGCGCATGACCAAGAAGATCCTTGCCTGGTCGAAGTTCCGTGAGGTCATCGACGAGCTCGAGAAGCATGAGAACACGTTCAAGGTTATCGCGCTCGACCTCGTCGAAGATCTTTATGAGCACTGCCGTTTCTATGTGTTCGACCAACTCGGCATCAAACACGAGAGCGATAGCGGTTATGGTAAGGGTTGGGATATGGTGCGCACTGAGTTCCTCAGCCAGATGAAGCGCCTCAAGTCCCTCGGCTACCGTATCATCTATATCTCCAAGGAGCTCGTCACCGAGATTACGTATGCTAACGGGACCAGAGTGTCGACTTTCAAGCCGAACATCAATGACAAGGCCGCAAACGTACTCGCCGGTACCGTCACCATGACGCTCCGCGCCTATATGGACGAGCGTGGCCATTTCCTCCAACTCCGCAAGAACGAGAACGTCTTCGGCGGCGGCCGTATCGATTTCAAGCGCGATCGCTGCGACCTCACTGTCGATGCATTCAACGCGGCACTACTCGAGGCACAGGGCACGAAGGCCGATGCCGAGGTCGAGAAGCCGAAGGCACGCAAGAAGGCAGAGCCCAAGCCTAAGCCTGAGGTTGAGGCTGAAACTGAGGTTGCTGAGGAGCCCGATGCAGCTGATGAGAAGCCAAAGCGTCGTGTGCGTAAGGCCAAGCCTATCACCGAGGAGGAACCGCCGTTCGATACCGAGGAAGCCGCAGAGCCCGAGGCAGTCGAGGAGAAGCCGAAGCGTCGCACCCGTAAGCACCGCGTCGTCGAAGAGTAAACAGTAGTTAACACCTGAAAGGATATATCATGGATTTCAGCAAGTTTGACAAGATGGTCGACATCGACGGCCTCAAGAAGGACATCGCCGATGCAGAGGCCAACGGTGGCGGTGCCGATTTCAAGGACGTGCCGCATGGCAGCTATGAGGTCGCGATCGACAAGCTCGAGCTCACCGAGACCAAGAAGACCGGCAAGCCGATGGCGTCGTGCTGGATGAAGATCGTGAGCGATGGCGAGTTCAAGGGCCAGCGTATCTTTATGAACCAGGTCATCACGCAGGGCTTCCAGATCCACATCATGAACGCTTTCCTCCGTTCGCTGCTGCCCGAGGGTTCTGACATCGATGTCGAGTTCACCGGTTATGCCGAGTATAACGACTTGCTGCTCGATATTGCCGAGTACGTCGACGGCAAGTTCGAGTACGGCTTGGAGTACGGCGAGAACAACAAGGGTTTCGACACATTCCAGATCACTGACATTTTCGAGCTCGATTAGGTGCGGCGATGCTCAATTTCTACGACTTCGAAGTTTTCAAACACGACTGGATGGTCGTAGTCATCAATCCCGTCATGCACGATGAGCGCGTCATCATCAATGATGTCGACGCGCTCACCGCGCTCTACGAAGGGCATAAGCGTGAGATCTGGGTAGGTTACAACAACCTCCATTACGACCAATTCATTTTCAAAGGCATCTTGTGCGGTTTCGACCCGAAGGCGATCAATGATTTCATCATCGCCGAAGGCCACAAGGGTTGGCAGTATTCGAGTTTGTTGCGCAAGGTGTACATGGTCAACTACGACGTGTTCCATCCGCGCACTGACAGGGGCCTCAAGACTCACGAGGCTTATCTCGGCAACGACATTTGCGAGACGACGGTGCCGTTCGACATCGACCGCAAACTGACCGAGGCAGAGATTGCAGAAACTGTGAAATACTGCCGCCACGACGTCGAGCAGACTATCGAGGTATTCATGCAGCGCAAAAGCGAGTTCGACGCCCGCATGGACCTGCTCAAGATGTTCAATTTGCCGTTGGCATACCTTGGCAAGACCGATGCGCAGCTCACGGCAATCATCTTGGGTGCCGAGCGGCCTGCACGCCCGCGTGACGACGAATTCGACATCGTGCCGTTGCCGTGCCTCGACCTCGGCCCGTATGATTTCATCCGCGCATGGTACCTTGACCCGGCGAACCAAGATTACGCCGCGACGCTCGATTTCGACATCGCAGGCTGTCCACACAAGTGCGCTTGGGGAGGCTTGCACGGCGCGATAGCGCAGTACGCCGGTGAGGGTTATTTCATCAACGTCGACGTCGAGAGCTATTACCCGGCCGAGATGATCGCACACGAACTGCTGTCGCGCAATGTGCGGGACCCGTCGAAGTTCAAGGGCATTCGAGACCATCGAATCGAATTGAAGCATGCGAAGGACCCTCGCCAGAAGGCATTGAAACTCGTCGTCAACGGCACCTATGGCGCCAGCAAAGACAAGTTCAATGCACTCTATGACCCGCGGCAGGCTAACATGGTCTGCGTCAACGGCCAGCTCATGCTCATCGACCTCATGCATAAGCTCGTTCGCGATGTGGGGGCTGAGATCATCCAGAGCAACACCGACGGCGTGCTCATCCGCATGCCTGACGGTTTCGGCGGCGGGCCCGACGCATTTTATGACCGCGTCGACGACGTGGCCTATGAGTGGGAGCACCGCACGGGCATGGGCTTGGAATTCGATGAGTTTACCCGTGTTTACCAGAAGGATGTCAACAACTACGTCCTCGTGGCGGCAGACGGGTCGATGAAGACGAAAGGCGCGTACGTCAAGAAGCTGGGGCCACTTGATTACGACCTCGCCGTCGTCAACAAGGCACTCGTCGAATTCATGGTGCACGGCGTGCCCGTCGAAGACACGATTGCCGCCGACGACGATTTGATCGATTACCAGCGTGTAGTGAAGGTGTCCGGCAAATACAAGTACGGCGTGCATGGGCACGAGCGGCTTACCGATAGGTGCTTCCGAGTATTCGCATCCACACGCGAGTCGGACGGCATGGTCGGGCGGGTCAAGGCCGGCAAGGCCAAGCCGGAGAAGTTCGGCAATACGAGCGAGCATTCGTTTATCGATAACGGCGACGTGCACGGCAAGAAGTGCCCGAGCCATTTGGACAAGGCTTGGTATATACAATTGGCGAAAATACGGTTAGCGCAGTTTGGGGTGATGTGATGGATCGACTATTTATCGGATATGTGAAGCTCAACGGCAAGAAGTGTGCACAGAAGCTGAAGGACGGCCGATACCTCACATTGGCCCAGGCACGCAAGCTCGACGGCTACGGCGGTGTGCTCGCACCTGAGACAATTTTCATCGATGTCGACGACATGGCGCAGAGCGAGAAGCTGATGGACATCATCGAGGCCGAGCAGATTGCATGCAAGGTCATCGCGACGACACGCGGCAAGCATTTCTATTTCGTCGGCTACCCCCGAGGTATGAAATGCAAGACACATGCGCGCCTGGCCGTCGGTATCGATGCCGACATCAAAGTCGGCTCGAAAGCCACGTATGGCAGTTTGAAAGTCGACGGCCACGAGCGTGACGTGATCTATGACATTGAGCCGGACGAAAGTTACGACGAGCTGCCATGCTGGCTCAGGCCTGTGCAGTATACGCCTGAGTTCGGCGAGATGGAAGAAGGCGACGGCCGCAACCAAGCGTTATTCAACTACATCTTGACGCTGCAGTCGGAGGGTTTCACGAAAGACGAGGCGCGCGGGACCCTGGACATCATCAACAGGTACATGTTCGAGAAGCCTATGGAGCAACAAGAGCTAAGCGTCGTCTACCGCGACGACGCCTTCGCCGAAGACGTGTTTTTCAACAAAGGCACGTTCCTGTTCGACAAGTTCGCCGAATACCTCAAGAACGAGCACCGCATCGTCAAGATCGGCCATCAGCTCCATGTATACCGCGACGGCGTCTATGTATCGGGCAATCTGCTCATCGAGAACGCGATGATCAAGCATCTGCCTATGTTGTCGAAGGCCAAGCGAACCGAGGTGCTCAACTACCTCGATGTGCTCATCCAAGACGACGCGCCCGCAGCCGATGCAGATTACATCGCATTCGCCAACGGCGTGTATGACATCAAGACGGGTGAGCTCATGCCGTTCTCGCCGGAGTTCGTGATCACGAACCGCATCCCATGGGAGTACGACCCGACTATTTGGTCCGAGTTCACCGATAAGACGCTGCGGCGCCTCGCCTGCGGCGACGACGGTATCTATGCATTGTTGGAGGAGGTCATCGGTTACCTGTTCTATAGGCGTAATGAGCTCCGCAAGAGTTTCATCTTGGTCGGTGACAAGGCCAACGGCAAGTCGACGTATCTGGACATGCTCAAGACCCTACTCGGCGACAGCAATACGTCGGCCCTCGACCTGGCTGAGCTCGGCGAGCGATTCAAGACGGCGGAGCTGTTCGGCAAGCTGGCCAACATAGGCGACGACATCGGCGACGAGTTTATCGCGAACCCGGCGATTTTCAAAAAGCTCGTAAGCGGTGACCGCGTCAACGCCGAGCGGAAGGGCCAAGACCCGTTCGACTTCTCGAGTTACGCAAAACTGCTGTTCTCGGCGAATTCGATGCCGCGTATCCGCGACAAGACCGGCGCCGTGCTCGACCGCATCGTACTCGTGCCGTTCAAGGCGACATTTTCGAAAGATGACCCAGACTTCGACCCGTACATCAAGTACAAGCTCCACTCGCCTGAGGTCATGAGTCACTTAATCAACATCGGCCTCAAGGGGCTCGAGCGTGTGTTGGCGAACCGCGCATTCACGATGCCGGAAGTCGTCGTCAAGGAGATCGAGGATTACCACGTCGCCAACAACCCCGTCCTCGGTTACTTCGAAGACACGCCTGTCGACGAGGTGGTGAACGAGTCGACGGCGCTGGTGTACGACTACTATATGGCCTGGGCTATCAGGAACAACCTGAAGCCGCTCGGCCAAAACGAATTCACCCGCCAGGCCAACAAGCACTATGGCTTGACAAGCAAGACATGCCGCGTAAACAGCAAACGTGTACGCATTTTTGTAAAGGAGTAAACCATGCCTATCATCATCGAAGGCCCTGACGGCGCCGGCAAGTCCACACTCGCGAAGTCATTGGCCGGAGCACTCGACATGAACATTTTGAAAATGACCGCCAACGGCGGCCAGTCGGCACGTGAGTACGAGCAGAAGCTCGCATGCGACGGTGTCATCATCGACCGTTGCTGGGTGTCGGAGCAAGTGTATTCCGACCTGTTCGGCCGCGAGCCCCGTATCGATAACGACGATGCCGAGGCGCTGACTGAGTTCTGCGGGCTCGTCGGTATCCCGATCATCGTGCTTTTGCCCCCGCTTCACGTCGTGATCAGCCGCTTGAACGAGCGTGGTGACGAGTACGCCGATGTCGTCTGCCCGAACATCGTCGAGATCTACAAGCGTTACCAAGAGTGGGCCGAAGAGCATGATAATGCAATTGTGCTCGAAGACAACAACCCGGCGACAGCCATGGTGGAGGTGCTCAAATGCATGTTGTAGGCAAGTCGATGAACGACATCTACCGCCAACTCTGTGGCAAAATATCGGTACAGGGCCATGAGGCAGCGGGTACCAAGGAAATGCTCAACAGCGGTTTCACGCTGCTCGACATCACTGACAACATCGCGACGGCCCGCACCGGTTACTCGCTTTCGTATATGTTGGGCGAGCTCGCATGGTATTTCACCGGCCGCGAAGATGTTGAATTCATCTCGAAGTTCTCGTCGTTTTGGAAGCACATCAGCGACAACGGCGTGACGAATCGGTCTGCCTACGGCGCCATCGTGTTCAACCGCTATGGCTTCGACCAGGTCGCACAGGTCATCGACACCCTCAAGCGTGACCCGTATTCACGACGCGCAGTCATCAATTTTAATGTGCCGAACCCCGAGCGTTTCGAGACGAAAGACGAGATCTGCACCATCGCGCTTGTGTTCGAGCTCCGCGGGGGCAAGCTCGATTGCACCGGCATTATGCGCTCCAATGATGTGTGGCTTGGCACGCCCTACGATGTCGTGTTCTTCACGGAGCTGCAGAAGCACATTGCAAATGAGCTCGGTGTCGGCTACGGCAAGTATACGCATTTCGCGGTATCGCTCCATGCATATATGAAAGACATCGACCGCGTCCGCGAAGTCTGGTGCGGCAAGCAGGCGGCGCCACACCTCAAGTTCGACATCGAGAAGTTTTTGACCAATATCTCGGAGATCGAACATATCGCGATGTCGTCCGACGAGCCGAAGCATGACATCGCTGTGTATTGTTTCGATAACGACATTATCACGGAGGTAAATGATGAAGATTAAAATCAACCGTATCGCAGAGGGCGCTGAAATCAAGCTCCCTGCCCGTGCGCATTACAACGACGCAGGCGCCGACGTCTACACCACTTTCGGCGAGACCCTAAAGCCACACGAGACCCGCCGTATCCCGTTGGGCTTCTCGCTCGAGCTGCCTGACGGTGTCATGGCTTGTGTGTTCCCCCGATCTGGCATGAGCCTCGAAGGCCTCGTCTGCGAGCTGCCGCCAATCGATTCCGGCTATACCGGCGAAGTGCACGCGATCGTCACTAACTTGACGGACAAGCTGAAGAAAGTGCCCGGAGGCACCCGTATCGGCCAGCTCGTCGTCATGCCCATCGTGTTGGCAGATTTCGTCGAGCAGTTGGGCGAGGAGAGGAGCGACGGTGCTTTCGGGTCGACCGGCGAGGCCTAGTAAGGCAGAGTATTACCTCGATATCGCACTGGCGGTGGCGGCCAGGTCGACGTGCCTGCGCCGCCGCTACGGCGCCGTAATTGTTGCCAACGACGAGATCATCGCGACCGGCTATAACGGTGCCGCACGCGGCGATGTCAACTGTATTGACACAGGCGTATGCCATCGCTGCGGGCACGGGCATAACGACGGCGATTATGGCTCATGCCCCGCGGTACACGCCGAGATGAACGCCATGTTGTCGGCCTCGCGCTCTGAGATGATCGGTGCGACATTGTACTTGGCCGGCGTCGACCTCGAGACTGGTAAGCGCATCCCGCCTGATGAGATATCACCGTGCCCGGTGTGCATGCGTATGATAGGCAACGCCGGCGTCGACGTCGTCACAAGTGCATAGTAAATAGAAGAACGCCCCAGACGCTCAATTGCATCTGGGGCGTTCTCCTCACAAAGGAGGAAGGTGCGGTGGCCCAAAACCGCACCTTCCTATTTTATCACACGTAATGCTATTAGGCGTTGACCCACTTGAGGGCGTTCTTGATACAAAGTTGTTTGTTCACATTCTCGAACTCTTTGCGGCAGATCAGTTTCCATGCGCCACGGTTGGTGGCCTTGAAGCGGCAGTAGTGCACGCAATTATCGTCGAGGACGATCTTCACGCGACGGCCGCAACCGATGATCTCGTATGCCTCATTAAACGGCTGCTTGAAAGCGATGCGCTCGAGCTTGATGGCGTCGTCGAAAGTCTTAGTCATGATGTTTCCCTTCCTCGTGGTTGACAAGATTATATTACCCGGTAACTACCTGAAAGCACATAGCTATTTTCAAATTCGTCGAAAACTTTTTCGATTTATTTGAAAATAAGTATGTACATGAGCGCATGCACGTGGGATAATGACCTTGTCAACTAGAAGGAGGAGCAAATGAAGCCCATCAAGATCACCAAGCAAGACAAGTTCGGTTACGAGCGCACGTTCGTTATTCGCCACGACGAGGCTTGCGGCAAGATGTTCCTCGCCGAGATCGACCCCGATTTCGGCTTCGAGTCGTTTCGCGGCGTATACGGTTCTATGGATGCGGCACTCGATCGCATCGAACTGCTCATCCACTAAATGAAAGGAATAACCATGTCCAACCTGTACCGCGTGTTCGTCAAAGAGCCTGGTCCCGGAGATTCGTTATATTACACCATCATAGTCGAGCATGCCACTTATGGTGAGCACGTGACGAATATCTCTGCCATCACCGAGGCCGCTGAGAGCATCAGCCATTGCGACATCTTGCACATCGTTGCTGGGTTTAGCCAAGGCATTTTGTTCGATTACGACTCCGTTTGCGATTTTCTCGACCTGTATGCACCTGACCCTAAATCCGCCATTCAATGGCTTGACCATCCCACTGGTATCGTTATTAGGCCCACACTCGAATCGATATTTTTGATGGGTTAATGTAGTCGTCGCTGATTTGAAAGGAATAACTATGGCTAAAGAGTTCTATACCGTCAAGGTCATTCCACACCTCGAGAACGAGACGGGCGAATACGATTACGTGCCCACCTATGAGGTTCGTATCGACAAAGGCGGTAAGGAGGAGTCATCGACAGCACGGCGCATATGTCTGGAATGGCCACCGATCGAGATTATCGAGAAGATAGAAGCCATCGGTGCATTCGGGCACCCGTATGTTTCAGATTTCGTCGACATCTCGTATATCGTCAATTTGTGCCGGCTCGATATACGTGATGCATACCGCATCCTCAGGCAACTCAATGATTCCGGCTCTGTAGTTTTCGAGGTCACTGCGGTTTATCTACTCACTTCTCAGCTTATCTAATATCACCCATTAAAGGAGAAAGGAACAATCATGGCAGAAGTAACGTTCACTGAGAAAGAGCTCGGTTTCATCAACGAGTGCGCGATCGACAAGAAGGGCGTGCTGGTCGAGATGCCGGCGAACCCGTTCCCGTCGCTCTACCGCAAGGGCGTCATCGCCAAGAAGGGCGACGCCCTCACGGTCACGAAGGACTTCCGCGGCATGTTCTGTCTTGAAGGCCAGGTCGTGCATATCGACCTCACCAAGGCAGAGGGCGAGCCTGAAGACGGCGACAAAAAGTTCAAGTACGGCGAGACGGGCGACGTGATCATCGAGGATGCGCCTGTCGATTACGCCGACTTTCGTCAGGCGATCGCCGCCAACCTCCGTGACCGCCGTACGAAGGGCATCGACGAGTTCCAGTTGATCGACAAGGCGGTGCAGGTATACGATGCCGCACGCGAGGCCAGGGCGGCCAACGGCGACGAGGGTACCCGTTCGGAGCATACGACAGTCGGCAGCCGCAAGCATTGGCGTTACGACTTGGCCGACGCGGTGTCGGCGTTCTTCGGCGTCGGCACCGAAGTCGACAAGCGTGAGATCGTGTTCACAGGCGACCTGTACATGGCGGGCGCCGCCGAGCTCGTGTTTGAGTACCTGTTCAAGATCGGCAACCGCCGTGCACAACGCTGCTACGACGAGCGCCTGTTTGCAGGTGAACCCACGGTCGGCGTGTATGCCGAGAAGGCCGCGGAGTTCATGGCCGAAGTCGAGAAGCGCCTGCACCACGAGGGCGCCGATATCGAGGTCGACGGTGAAGTCGTCGGCGAGGTGGTCGTCGACCTCGACCACGTCGATGATATCGAGTTCGGGGAGGTTACAGATGCCTAGGAGAATCAGGTTCATAAGGGGTGTTGACTGCCCGACGTGTGGGGCGACTCCGTCACACCAAAAGTGGAAGCCACGCAAGATGACCGATTTGGATGATGTCGCGATTATAAGCGAATGCAACCCGGTCGACGCCGTCCATTGTCCCCGGTGCGACCTCGTCTTCCGTGTGTCGCACTTCGAGCATGACGACACGTACATTACGAACTGGGACGAGATAGAGACGGTTCCACGGCATTGCCCGTGGTGCGGGGAGGACTTGACAGACAAATGATCACCGACACCAAAGAGATAGCCAAGCGCCTTCGCACCGAAGCTGATTACTGGCGCGACTACAATGAGGACGACACGATTTTCAACATGTCGAACTACCATTTCACCGAGAGTGTGCTCACTGCTTTCGGTATGGATGACATGGATATATACGCAGACATGCCTGTCTACGAGCTGTTCGATAAACTGGCAGATCTCGTCGATCCACAAGAGCGTTAAAACATTTCGAAACTAATTTCAATTTATCGAAACATCGATGCACTGAAAGTAGTACAATGGCCTTATCGGCCAAACAAAGGAGGAACAAATGCCCGAGTATATCGTTTTCGTCATGCCGCCTGAAGGCGAGGATGCAGAGCCGTTCGACATCCCGGAATGGGGCTATATCGAGGCAATCGCCACTGCAGAGCGTTACCGTGCACACGGTTGGAAGGCGTGTATCATCGATTTCGGCACGCCGTTCGTGCTGTGGCGTGCTAAGCGCCTAGACGGCCCAGATATTCGCGTAATGGCACGTACATGCGACGAGGCCTGCATCAGGGCACGCGCCATCAGCTATGACTGCAATAGTTTCCAGAAGATGGAGGAGTAACGATGCGCGATTTCGTTTACACCACATTGACTGTCATCGGAATAGTCGCCACGGCCGTCGCCGCAGCATATGCGTTCGCAGACAGGGGCTATTTCGCCGTAGGCGGTGAGTACGCGTTCCTATCCCTGCCCCTGCTCGGCATGTGCATCGAATACATGGTCAAAGACCGATGAGGAGGGAGGCGCTATCGTGCGGATCGGTGATGTGAAGCCGTTCAAATACGTCTATGCGGACGATCGGCAGCAATTCACGATACCACTCGAGGAGGCGGCGGAGTTCTTTGTTGCATGGCGTTTTTGGATACAGAGACGCGACAACCAGAGGTATTCGGCGAAGGCGCGCGACAAGATGCTCGACAAGGCTGCAGACGTGATCCAAGCAGTCGTCAACTGCGTCGCATCGGTCGGCATTGACGACATGTCGGAACTGATGAGGCGTTGCGAAAAGCGCAACGTGAAGAGGGGTAGGTATTGATGCAGGTCGAAGTGGTCGTGACCATGGAGCGGAGGCCGGTCACTGTGCACGGGCATGACGGCAGCCTAATAGGCTGGTTCCAGCGAGGCGGTTTCCTCGGAAACAACCAGAAGCCCGTCGGGCTCGTCGAGTTCGCAGACGGCACTGTCGGCGAGTACGAGGCGAAGGAGGTGCGTTATGTCGACCACATATAATTGCGTGCATTATAACAGGGACCGCATGCGTTCGTGTATCTATGGGCTCGCAGTCGGTGACGCCCTCGGCGTGCCATATGAGTTCAGCGTGCGGGGCACATTTAAATGCACCTGCATGGTTGGTAACGGCACACACAGGCAGTATGCAGGCACGTGGTCTGACGACACATCGATGGCCCTGTGCATATGCGCGAGCATCAAGCGGCTTGGAATCATCGACACGGCAGACATCGCCTACAGGTTCCGCCAATGGCTGGAGCACGGTGACTACACATGCGACGGGCGCGTATTCGATGTCGGCGTGACATGCAAGAGGGCGATCTCGATGGGCGTGCCTGCGAAGTCATACGACGACTGCGGCAATGGCTCGCTCATGAGGACGGCACCGCTCGCCATGCTTGACCCCATCGAACCCTATGATATACGCGAGGTCTCGGCGATCACCCATGCACACCCAGTGGCCGAGTGGTCATGCGTCGCGCTGTGTGACATATTGCGGACTATCCGCAATGTCGGCACGCCGGCGAAGGGCGACCTCTGGCATAGATATGGGTACATCGCATCGAGGCCTGTCGGGGCAGTCGAAAGCGATGGCTACTGTGAGCACACGCTCGAAGCCGCGCTCTGGTGTTTCTTGAACACGACCTCATATGCCGACTGCGTGCTTACCGCCGTCAACCTGGGCGACGACACAGACACCACTGCGGCAGTGGCCGGTGCCATCGCGGGCGTGTATTACGGCTTCGGGGCAATCCCGCCGGAGTGGGTCGGCCAGCTGCGCGGTAAGGCAGTAATCGATCAATGCATTTAGAAAGGTGATAGACAATGATCGACGGGTATCTGTTGAACATGCGTGTGTTCAATGAGGTAAAGGACAGCAAAGGTCAGGCACTCAAGCCACTCGAAGAGGCCGCAGAGGTGTTCGGCGCGTGGCAGAAGTGCGACGACACGCGATATGCCACGACAACAATACGCCGGGCATTCCGCGAGGACCTCATCGATGAGTGCATGGACACAGTACAGGCTGTCGCTAACCTTTTGGCGGCAGTAGGCGTCACGCAGGGCGAAGTCGACGCCGCCATCAAGCGTATGGACGAGCGCAACTGGGACCGAGGCAGGCTCTGAGAAATGGAGAAAGACGTGGCTAATATCGAGTTACCCAAAGACGTAGAGGGCCGCGAGATTCCGCTGGATACCACAAAGTTATTCGATGCCAGCGGCAATGCCTACAACATCACGCGGTGGATCTACACCACTGACTTCTACGCGAGCAACGACGTGGCGGGCCAGTGGCGCGCTGCCACAGATACGTTTGAAAGGCTCGACCCCGAACTCATGTACCTCACCCCGCCCGACAGTTGGGAACAGCTAGAGGAGGACTTGACTGTGGTCGATGATGGGCAAATATACGGCCCATGTCATTACTTTCACGAATTAGGCGATGATTGTATGTCTTGCCCAGCGCGTGATGACGCCTGCGCAGACGCAGTCATGCGAGACGTGGCGTCGCGCATCCGCAACCTGAGGGGTGAAGACGAATGAACATTGAGTTGCCTAAAGATGCCGACGGGCGAGAGATTCCGTTTGATACCAAAGTGCTGTATGACAGGTACGGTTTTGAGAATCTCGTAAAATCATTCATGTATGTCATTCGTACCGATACTTGCACTGGTATATGGCGAGTGAAATTCACAACTGGCACTTCGCTGTTCGCAGTAAGCGACATGCATCTCGCCGAACCCGATAGCTGGGAGAAGCTAGACGAAGATCTGCACGCGGTCGAGGTTTGCGGAGATTCTCCCGATCTCGAGGACCCGGTGTGTGCCTACGCGCGCAATATCGGTAAGAAGTGCGTCGAATGCAAGCTTTACGCAGGGGATTGTACTGTCAATATGTGTAAAGACATCGCGTCTCGCATTAATGAGCTGAGGAGTGAAAGTAAATGATTACTGATGAAAAGCGCCGCCGAGTAGTGCATACTTTGCGTCAACTCGACCACCTCGTCGACGATGAGGACTGCGACCGCACGATTGCACATGAGGCATCTGTACTCAACATGATCCGCGATGCCACCGTCGGCCTCGACGGCAGCGTATTTCAACGTCTCGCAGACTTGATCGACCGACCCGACAACCCGACATGCCGAAACCTCTCGAATGACTACAGGTCGTTCCATTGCAGCCGGTGTGGGTATAAAGCATTTACATATGGCGATTCAGACTGCGACCCGGAAGATTTCACATATTGCCCGGAGTGCCGTGCAGAGGTGGTGGACGAATGATTACCAATGATGAGCGCCGCGAGACTGTAGAGAATCTGCGTCACCTATCCTACATGAACCGCGTCCGCTACAAAGAAGAGTTCTATGAACTGCTGGACGAGACGGTAATGGAACCCGACACCGGATATCACGAGATGAACGACGTGTTCGAGCGTATTGCCGACCTAATCGACCGCGGCGAGTGCGAGAACGTCTACGACGAGAACGAAATGGGAGCCTGTGACAACGGCTTCGAGTGCTCGGTCTGCGGATGCAGGGTCGAGGACGAGGAGCACTACCACGTGAGTGGTACATGGAACTTCTGCCCCCAGTGCGGAAGGAAGGTAGTGAACTATGCCCATTAAATGCCCTAACTGCGGCGGGCAGATCGATTTTCACGCAGGGCACATCAACAACGGCCGTGTGTTCGTCTGTGAGAAGGGCAAGCCGCTCATGCGCGAAGTCAAATACCATTGCGGGAATTGCGACTCGACGATCATATTCATCAAGAAGTGCGAACCGAAAGAAGTTGATCATGGCTGAGTACGAGCCCATCAGCGGGTACAACCTGCCGCCTGGGTGCCTTGACGACGATATCGAGCGTGCATACGGCGGAGAGCGCCGTTACTGCAGCGAGTGCAGGCATTGCATCGAATCGGACGAACTGGATTGCTGCATCTGCGAGGTGGACCTAGCCGATGCGATCGCGCAGCTCAAAGGTGCGCAGCGCCGGTCACCGAAATACATCATCGCGGCAGTCGAGGACGCAGTCACGAACGAAGGCAACTGCTGCCCTGAGTTCGAAGAATGAAGGCAGCGCAGGAACGTATCAGAGAATGATTTTAGCATACGTAGAAGGCGCAGTTTTACATTAGTGCGTACGCTTGCAGGGCCCCGAGGCATAGATCCGCCTCGGGGCATTTTTTCGTATCTTTTGGCTGAAAATGGCACTTTTCGATTTATTCGCGTGGTTGACAGGTAGTTGATGGCGAAACACGACGTAGATCGGTGTGCGGCGGCGTTTCGCGCAAGTTACTGTCACACTACCTGTCACACTGCTTTTGGGCCTGTGTGACAGGTAGTAGGCGTCAAAACGCGACGTAGGTAAATTGTTGGGTACCCAAGTGTCACACTGGCAAACAGCAGGCCGCCCCTATATTAGATATTTTCTATAGGTATATCTACCATTTTATAAGTATATATTTTCAAAATATAGGGGTATAGGGGAGCATGTCAGTGTGACAGTGTGACAGGTAGTCGCAAACACATGCGTCTACATCGCGTTTTGTCGAGACTACCTGTCACACGGTGCAGATAAATCGAAAAAAGCGGTGTGACACGTGTGTGACACCAGTGTGACAGGCAGTTGAGGGCGTTTATGTTTACATCGGTGAACACGCGAAGGCATTTCGATTTTGATGGTAGGCACTATACGTACTACCCGAAAGTCACTTGAACAGTACAGGTGAACATCGCGTTGTAGAATATAGCCAAATGGGACAGGAGGGAAGTTTTGCCTTATATCAAATTCAACAACGCGGTACAACGCAAGCGCTATTGGCTCGGCGAAGACGGCATCGAGCTGATCAACGACTGGAGGCGCCGAGGGCTGTCGGTGAGGGCGATCGCCGAGGACAAGATCGGGATCACGCACAACACACTCGCGAAATGGCGTCAGCAGTCGCCCGAGCTGGACAAGGCGCTCACCGTCACCGAGGACCTCGTAGACGGCCAGGTGGAAGGTGCATTGCTCAGGCGTGCGCTTGGGTACGACTATTTCGAGGAGACATGGACACTCGACCGAGATACTGGCCGGGAAGTGTTGACGAAGAAGGTCAAGAAGCATGTGCCTGCCGACGTGAAGGCCATCGCCATGTGGCTGTTCAACCGACGCGGTGACGCCTGGAGGTCGATGCAGCCCCAGTTGCCTGCCGACGACGGCGATATCATCGACGTCAAGAACGTGCTCGTGCAGATCGAGGAGGCGGCAGATGGAGATAAGGCTGACGCGTAAGCAGGCCGAATACGTCCGCGAGGCGCACCACCGCTGGAACCTCGCCACGGGTGCAGTGCGCTCCGGCAAGAGCCACCTGGCCGTGCAATATACGATCCCCGACAGGCTGATCAAGCTGCGTGGCAAGAAGGGCCTGGCGTTGATCTTAGGTGCCACGAAGGAGAACATCGAGCGCAACGTCTTGACACCCATGCGAGACATGTGGGGTGACAAGTTCGTAGGCGACATCAACGCCCGTAACTGGTGCGAGGTCTTCGGCGAGCGAGTGTACTGCATTGGTGCCGAGAACGCAGGCCAGGTCTCGAAGTTGCGAGGCTCTGAGATCAAGTTCGCGTATTGCGATGAGATCTGCGACATCCACCCGGACGTGTTCGAGATGCTCAAGAGCCGACTCTCCCTGCCGTACAGCGAATGCCACGGCGCATGCAACCCGGCAGGCCCGACGCATTGGCTCAAGCAATTCATTGACAAGGGCGAGGCAGACCCCGGCATCGACATGTTCGTGCAGCGGTATACGATCGATGACAACCCGTTCCTGCCGCCTGCCTATGTCGCAGGCCTCAAGGCCGAGTACCGCGGAACTGTGTACTATGACCGATACATCAGGGGCCTGTGGGCGAAGGCCGAAGGCCTCGTGTACCCGAACTGGAAGGACGCCCAGGAGCCGACATGGTCGCCCGCAGAGCCGGGAGACGTACGCGGATACTGCATCAGTATCGACTACGGCACGCAGAACCCGTTCCATGCGATCAAATGGCTGCTCGACCCTGCCGGCACTTGGCATGCAGTCGGCGAGTACCGCTATTCGGGCCGCGAGGAAGGCAGGCAGAAGACAGACCCCGACTATGTCGACGACTTGGTGGTATTCACGGACGACGCCCCGGAGGACACCGATGTCGAGGTCATAGTCGACCCCAGTGCGTCATCGTTCATCGCACAACTGCGCAAGCGCGGCGGCTTCAAGGTGAGGAAGGCCGACAACGACGTCGGGGACGGCGTGCGGGATACCGCGAGCGCGATGCAGTTGGGGCAGGTCAAGATCGGCGACACACTCACGGAATTGGCGCGCGAGTTCTGCGGCTATGTATGGGATGATAAGGCAGACCAAGACAAGCCTGTCAAGGTCGACGACCACGGCATGGATGCGCTGAGGTATTTCGTGAAGACCAAGCGTGTGTACAGGCCGCGTGACATGGCATACGAGTCGCCGTTCATGGGCGGCGCAGACGAGGGGCCTAGGAGGTTCGCATTATGAGATGGGACGAGGTACGCGACGACAAGTCGCGCATGCTCACATACCAAGATTTCGTGGAGGCGGGCGACGCCAACCGCGAGGGCTTCGTACTGGAGGCGATCGAGCGGCATAAGTCGGGCAAGGCGTACCGCACGGCGCGCATGGCCGATGCGTATGACCGCCAGGAGAACACGACGATCAATGACTATGTGCAGAAGGTCTTCGACATCACCGGGTCCAAGCTCGTCGATTTCACCGCGAGCAACAACAAGATCGCGAGCAATTTCTTCCACCGCCTGAACACCCAGCGCACTATGTACTCGCTCGGTCAGGGCGTGTCGTTCATCGATGTCGACGAGGTGGGCAAGAAGGATGAGACCAAGGAGAAGCTCGGCAAGCATTTCGACCACGACCTGCGCACGCTCGCATACGACGCGCTCATCCACGGCGTGTGCTTCGGCTTCTGGAACCTCGACCGCATGTTCGTCTTCCCGCTGACCGAGTTCGTGCCACTCTGGGACGAATACGACGGAACGCTCAAGGCTGGTATCCGCTTCTGGCGCATCGACCAGTCGCGCCCGATGCAGGTCGTGCTATACGAGGCCGACGGCTACACCCGCTACCAGAGCTACCAAGACGCAAACGGCTCCACGAGCGAGCGCCTCGAGGCCGTCGATGAGAAGCGCCCGTACATCGAGAAGACGAGCTACACGCCGGCAGACGGCATCGAGCAGGTTATCGGCGGCGAGAACTACTCGGCATTGCCCGTGGTGCCGATGTGGGGCTCGAAGCTCCACCAATCGACGCTCGTGGGCATGCGCCAGGCGATCGACAGCTACGACCTCATCCGCAGCGGTTTCGCGAACGACCTCACCGACTGCGCGCAGATCTATTGGCTCGTGTCGAATGCGGGCGGCATGAGCGACAAGGACCTGCAGAAGTTCCTAGACCGCCTGAAGATCAACCATGTCGCACTCGTCGATTCCGACGACGGCGGCAACGCGCAGGCATATACCCAGGAGATCCCGTACGCCGCACGCCAGGCGTACCTGCAGTCGATCCGCGACGGCATCTACGAGGACTTCGGCGCGCTGGACGTCCACACGGTGGCGGCAGGTGCTACAAATGACCATATCGACGCCGCGTACCAACCTATGGATGAGGAGGCGAGCGATTTCGAATACCAAGTCTCTGAGTTCGTGCAGCAGCTTCTCGCCCTCATGGGTATCGAGGATGCGCCCGTGTTCAAGCGCACGCGCATCAGCAACCAGAAAGAGCAGGTCGACATGGTCATGAGCGAGGCGCAGTACCTCGACCACGAGACCATCTTGCGCAAGCTGCCGAACATCTCGCCCAGCGAGGTGCCGGCGATTAAAGAACGCCTCGATGCTGAAAACGAGGAGCGCATGGGCACGCTGGTTAACAGCACTGCATCCACTGGCGGCGAAGGCGATGGCGACGATGACGATGACGGCATGCTTTAGTGTTTAAGGTGGTCCTACCGTGAAGATCTATTCAGTTGACGAGATCCCTATCATTAAAGACGGGTTTCTGTTTAAGTATGTGTCGAGCACCGGCGAGGTATCACCGGCATTTGCATCGCCCAGTGCGGCAATTAAATATGCACTGAAGTTCGGCGGATACGAACTCGTGCCCGATGAAGCAGAAAAGCCTTCTACTACCGCCAAGACTAAAGAGCCTTCAACAGTCACCAAGGCAGAATCTCCCACAGTTACCAAGACGCAACATTTTGACGGCTTCCAGATCGACACATATTCAGACGGCACCTACGGCTACATGACAGACGGCGGCAAGCATAAGGAAGGCTATAAGTCAAAAGACGGCGCCAAGAAGGCAGCCACCAAGCTCGTCGCCACAGAGCCGAAAGGCCCGCAGGTCCTGAAGAGTGAAGACAAAGGCGGCTATACTGTCAACACGTTCACAGACGGCACTTACGGGTACATGATGCCTGACGGTACTTTCAAGAACGGCTACAAGTCGAAAGACGGTGCCGGCAAGGCGGGCAAGAAGCTCGCGGCGAAGGCGGCGAAGTCGCAGGAGGACAGCCAGGCCAAATTGCTTGAGAAGCAGGCGCAGGAGCTGCAGGAGAAACTGCAGCTTACCTACGCCGATGCGATCGACGGCATGACCTCACGCATCGAGGCCTCATTCAAGGAGTTTGCGGCAGAAGACGCGAAATGGCAAGCCGATGTCGCGGCCGGCAAGAAGGATGCGAAGGCATACAAGGCTTGGCGCAAGGACCAGGCGTTGCACAACGACCAGCTCAAAGCCCTCAAGAAGGCGTTGACGCAGGACCTCACTGCTGCCGACAAGATGGCGATGGCATATGTCAACCAGGTGCCTGCAGGCGTGTATGCGGAAGGCATGAACTTCGCGACATACGAGATCGAGCACGGCGCCAAGGCGAACACGTCGTTCACGCTGTACAACAAGAACACAGTCATGGAGCTCGTCGCGAACGAGCCCGACCTGCTCCCGCAAGCGGCATTCGACAAGGCAAAAGACACTGCATGGAACAGCCGCCACGTCACGTCTGCGGTGACGCAGGCCGTACTGCAGGGGCAGACTATCCCACAGCTCGCCGCGTCGATTGCGGGCATCGCCGCCATGGACCAGCGCGCCGCGATGAAGGCTGCACGCACCGCCATGACGAGCGCGCATTCGCTCGGCAAGCTCAAGGGCTACGAGCGCGCCGCCGGTATGGG
>ERZ779852.1004-NODE-1004-length-28279-cov-3.405223_pt1 | contig 28279 bp, 21 predicted proteins | sample MGYA00511559_ERZ779852 | MGnify/ENA primary metagenome ERZ779852 (study PRJEB29588, sample SAMEA2157977) | human gut metagenome | biome: human gut; feature: human-associated habitat; material: faeces | place: Denmark | collected 2008/2010 ...
AAAGAAACGGACAAAACTGCCGGTTTTTTTGGCACTGGCAGGAATTTTAGTGCTTTTTTATATGATAGGAGAGTCTTATTGTGAGGGACTGTCCGGGGGGAGCAGTCTGGAAGAGAAGAATGAGGTGATGTGTAAATATAAATACGATATGATCGTAGACAGTCCGAATTCTTCTTTCTGGCAAGCGGTTTATGATTGTGCACAGGAATGGGCGCAGAAGAATGATGCAATTCTTGAACTGAGAGGCAGTGGAAGGGAGAGCGATTACAGTAAGATTGATTATATGAATATGAGTATTGCTTCAAATTCAGACGGGATCATCCTGCAATACAGTGGGGAGCAGGGACTGGAAGCGAAGATAAATGAGGCTGTTCAGAAAGGAATTCCGGTTGTCACTGTAATGGGAGATGCAGTTCACAGCAAGCGTCAGAGTTTCGTGGGTGTCAGTGATTATCAGCTTGGAAGTGTCTATGGCGAAAAGGTAGCGGAATATGTGACTGAGGATACGGAAAGTATTCTTATTCTGTTGAAGAAAAATATTGATGATATGAACCAGAGCCAGATATATACACAGATCAGCAATGCAGCCCAGGCAAAGGCAGGCTCTTTGCAAAATATCCAGATAACAGGAAAAAATCTTCGCTTAACTGGAACCTTTGAGACAGAAGAAGCGGTAACAGATATTTTTCAGCAGAGAGATAAAGTACCGGATATTCTTGTGTGTATGGATGAAGAGACTACAGAATGTGCACGTCAGGCAGTGCTGGACTTTAATCTTGCAGGAAAGGTTACAATCATAGGATATTACAGTTCCGAAGATATTCTTACAGCAGTGGAAAAGGGAGTAATCTCTGTTACCTGTGATGTGGATACAGAGCAGCTTGGCAGATACAGTATAGAAGCTCTGACAGCATATCAGAAAGATGGAAGGACCAATTCTTATTATAATGTGGATATTAATTTTCTGGACAAGGATGTAGTACGGGAAATGAGAAGGAAGGGGGTGTCCGGATGAAGCAGCTGCGCTGGAAAGATTTTTCACTGGTCAGTAAAATCGTTATAGAGGTGGGTATGATCGCAGTCCTTCTTTTTGCCATGAATATGCTTTTTTATGTGCGGATCAATAATTCCATGCAGAAGATGGATAATGTTTATGCCAGTAATGCAGAGCTTACCGAACTTTCACAGGTATTTGAGAAAGTACAGGATAATATGTATAAGTATCTTAAGGTTAAGAATTCTCAGACACTTCTTGATTATTATCAGAATGAGGCAAAATACAGAAATGAACTTGAGAAACTTAATGAAGATAATATCAATGATCCGGTAAAGCTTCTGGAACGGAATATCCGGAAAATGTCGGAAACATATCTGGATTATACTGCGGAAACGGTAGCTGCCAAACGAGGAAGGAACGTTGAGCAGTATAAGCGCAAATATGATGATGCAACAAAGCTTTACGGATATATCCAGTCATATATTGATGAGCTGAATAACCTGATGTTTCAGGAGAACTCCAGTACTTATGCAGTACTTCGTGCAGTGATGAGATATCTGGAGATAAGTAATTCAGTTATTATGATCATAATTGTAGCCGGTGGAATGCTTCTGCTCATCCAGGCCACCAGAAATATGTTTGTTCCCCTTTCCAATATGGCAGAGACAGCACAACTGGTAGGTCAGGGAAATTTCCATGTAAAGATGCACGATACAGATGCACAGGATGAACTTGGAACAGTGACCAGAGCGTTTAATACAATGGTAGAGAATCTTGATCTGTATATGGCCAGGTCGTGAGGGGATGCTATCTGGTAGTCGAGTCGGCTGCGTGGGACGTGTACGAGCTTCCCCCGATGAATGGCGGCCATGTCATCATCAGGCTTCCTGTCCCCTTTATTGTACACAGGATCAGGGAAGCCGAGATACGAATCGAACAACTCTATGGACCGTTTCTGGACGCGCCTGCCGGTCCGACAGTCAATGACGTCCTTGTAGAACTCGTTGTCGCTTCCTTTCAGAGCTCCGAACGTGCAGTGAGCATCGATACCTACCTTGAAGCTCTCAGGGGCCGCGATAGGGTCGATAAGGCCCATATACGAGTAGTTGACGGCACGTGTGTCGAACGGCACGGCACGCTCTGACGAGATGGCTCCTTCACCGAGGCGTGTGATGATGGATGCCGTGTCTACGAACTCCATAGGATTGATCTGGGCCGGCATCCTCGAAAGCGACGATCCGGTGATGAACCTGCGCAAGGGGCGTGTGAGCACGTCTGGAACGAATGCCTTGCCAAGGGCATCATCAGCGATTTTTCCGTTGTCGAGCCTCAGCTTGTCCAGGCGTTGCCGGATCTTGGGCACGATGTCGGACGACTTTTCGATGGTCTCGGCCAAAAGATCCTCGACGGTGTGTATCTTCTGGAATTCGAGCATGTCGCGTTCATCGATGTCCTCCGTACCTTTGTACACAGCGAGGATCTTCTTCATGGCCTCGAGGATGCTGGCTGGGCCGACGGATGAGAATGCCCTGCCAAGGGTGATGGCCGTCGTCTCCGGATCGATCTCTGTCGCAGCGAAATACCGGCGTATGGCAGCATCCTTTTCCTCTGCACCGAGAAGCACGTCGGAGCCGTCCTTCCTGTAGCGTACAAGCTTATCATACAGCGTATTCCTGGCCCGCTCGAGCTGACTGCCAGTCAACTGGGAGAGGTTCTTCTCAGCAAGCTCCTGGCCGAGAGCGTTCGTGATGTCCTGGCTCCCCGCACCCAGTACCTTGAGCACGGCCACAGCGAGCAGTGTCGCATTCAGGATGTCCACCTTGAAGATACCTGTGTCGGGGTCCATGACGAGTTTGAAATTCGCCCCCTTTGCCAGGTTGAAGGAAGACTCGATCTCCTCGTTCCCGCGCTTCCGTGTATAGACGCCGGACTTGGTGCGCATCTGGCTGACGACAGCGTACTCGTTGCCGTCGAGCATCAGGGTGTACCTGTTGGTGTAGTACGGGATGTTGCAGATGCGCTTGTTTTTCAGGTGCCCGACTACCATGCCGGATGTATTATCGATGATGTCGATATCAGCATAGACGCCATCCGTAGCGTTGTGCCTGGAAAGCAGGAGGTCAGACTGCTTTTTATGTGACAGCTCGCTGAACTTTACACCGGCGCTTGCCAGCTTTGCCGTAAAGTTTTTTCCTGCTATTGGGAACTTGCTGCGGACGGCCTCCAATACCTTGGAATGGATGGCTTTTCTGATGTCAGTAGGGTTCGTGATGATCCTTCTGATCGTCGTATCGTGTCCCATCTGTGGAATATTCTGTGGAATGCTCTGTTGAGTTTCCTTAGTTACCTTCTGTAGAGCTTTCTTATATAACATATATGGAACCATTTATTTATTAGCTGTTACCCTTGTGAACGTTTTCAGGAATGATGGCATATCTGGATACAACATGATAGAAGCCCTCCTTGTCGAAGGTCCCCTGCATGTCCAGGACAGCCAGATCACCAGGGTCCTTCAAAACGTTCTGGCAGCGGAAGGATTTTGTCAGGATGGATTCGTACTCCAGGCGGCTGGCTTCGTCATTGAGGCATCCAAGGAAGAAGCGGAATTCGGTCTCCTCCGGGTACGGGAGCGCCCGCTTGTTCTTTCGTCTTTGCCCAAAAAGAGGCTCGATACCGTCTTCCTCGTTCAGGAGGTCGTTGACTGCTTTCGTCTCAATACCCATAGGTCAAATCTCCATGCTTCTATCGGCCTCCTGGCCGGAGGCCGGCAATTCATCCGGGCCAGCTGCTTTGTCAACCGATCTGAGAGTCGCCCTGTGGCTGTTGCTGGTCACGCATCATTTCAAGCTGCTTGCTCACGAGAGCCCACATCACGTAGTCCTCATTCTGCAGCTGGGCGAGGACGGAACGCCGTTGTTCGTAGGGGATGGAAAGAAGCTGCATGGCCTGCTGCTGGGCGGCAGCGATCATCTTCTGCTGGTTGTACTGGGACGGGAAACCGGTCGCCTGTTCCTGTTCCTGCTCGCGTGCCTGTGTCGCGATATCCTGCTCGCGCTGCTGGAGCTCCTTCTCGACTTCACGCTGGGTATCGTGATCGTCGAGCTGTTCCTGCTTCTGACGTTCACGTTCCTTATCCGGATCAAGATTGAGGGCTTCCTGCAGTGTCGACCGGGACACGAGACCCTGGGCCTGCATGAGGATCTGCTTGTTCATCAGGTCATCCGCAAGACGGAACGGCACAAGCTTCACTTCGCAATAGGATCGCTTTGTGTGGGAGTTGATACATGCCACCGTCCAGTTGATGAACGATGTCAGCTGCTCGATATAGGGCGTAAGCTGGTTCTCAAGCATACGCAGTCCGACGGCACTGTTCTGGATATTGGTATCCCCCATGATAAGTCCCGGTGGGATATCCAGCGCCAGGGACATCTCCATGCGGGCGTCCTTGATCTCCTCAGTCGGCGTGAGCGCTCTGCCCTGAGAGCCGATATTGGTGAATCCTGTGGGGTACGGTGCCGTCATCACGTAGTTCGGGTCCATGCGCCAGCGCTCGATGGCTGTGGTTATCTCCCTTTGCCAACGGTCGATGGACGACATTATGCACGGGTCGGAAGATCCGCTGCTCTGGGGAAAGAGGATCGTCTTTGGAGTGATATGCTCCATACCGATGGCCTCTGCCGCCCTGCGCAGTACGGCAATGTACATATAGTTCTTGAGGGCCGGCATCAGCGGCGGGATGCCCCAGCCACTGGCGAAGCCCGCAAGCCCTGATGTCTTCGCATGGTAGAAGTTCCCGCCCATCTCTATATTACGCCCGGCCAGTGCCGCATCGATGAATACTTTTGGCGTATCACGAATCACAGTGATGTCTCCACGCTGGCAGGCCTTTACGAATTTTTGCGGCAAAGCATAGTAGTATTTTGTTTCACCTGTGATCGGGTTCTGGCTGAGTTCTATCTGTTTTGGGTCCCAGCGCACGATACGAATCTTCTCAAGATCGAAAGTGGCAGTGTCCTCTATTTTTGAAATAACGTATTGATGGCACTCTGAGCATTTATGTTCGATCTGCTTCTTCTTGATTCTGAAAGAAGTACTCTCGATTGACACTTTGTTGCTGCAGCGCGGACAAACGAGCATGCGTTTGAACGGGAAATATATCGTACGGAACACGTTTCCGTACACGTAGTAATCGCTGCCGAATTCAAGAAGAGCAGACTTCATTTTCAATGTATCGAGTAGCTTGTGTGTTATGTTCCTTATCTTCTCGGAATCGCTGGTAAATGAAAAGTCTGTGATAGGGTAGTTGATCAGTTTTCGGATGCCATTTGAAATCGTCGGCATACTTTGATGCACAACCTCGCACCACCTGAAAAGCTCCTTGACGTCTTTGGGAAGCATCTCGGAGAGGTAGTCAAAGTGGGGGTTGTTATACAGACGTGTGTATCGTGAATTTATCACGGTGGCTTGCCCGGCAATGGGGCTTACAATCGGTACAGACATAGGTGCGCTCCAGCGAATTTCCCCAAATATTGCCGGATGCCTTCAATGCCGTTCATGGCCTGTGTCTGCCTAAACGGTCAGTAAAGCTTGTTATAAGAGAACAGAAACGTAGATCGCCCACTATGCGCAGACGTACACATGAACGCCTGGCGCGTAGTGGGCAATTTGTTTTCAAGCAAGCTCACAGGAGGGCATATGCCGAACATCATGCAATATGACCAGGAAAAGGACCGATTGTGGTTCATCCATAACAAGCAGACCCTGTGCACGCCGTTCACCCGCGGAAGGTACGGAGCATCGTTCACATTGTTCTGCAGCGCCAGGTACCCAGTCTCCATCATTGGATATCGAAGGTTCCTGGCCCTCTACCCTGACGGCGAACTGTCCCCGGAAGCCAGGAAGATCCTGGACGCCGCCGAGGGCACACAGGAAGCCATCAAGGCGGAGCACAACGTGGACAAGTTCGCCGGGGTATTTCGCGTGCCGCCCTTCCAGCACCAGCGGGAAGCCATCGAGACCATGCTCCACTATCCGCGGTTGGCGGTCTTGCTGGAACAGGGACTTGGCAAGACGTTCATCAGCATCAACACCCTGGCCATACTCGACCGAATGTATGGTCCGCAAAAAACGCTAGTCATCTGCCCGCACATCGTATTCGAGAGCTGGATGGACGAAGTGGTGAAGTACTCCGATCTGCGCGTTGCTCCCTATCTGGGCAATCCTGACCAAAGGAGGGCACAGCGTGCTGCCGTACAGTCTGGGGACTGGGACATACTTCTGACGACGTTCGACATGCTCACGGACAAAAAAGTCTCTCTGAAGAAACGCACGTGCGGTCTGAGCAAGGATGAGCTGTGGGAAACATGGTGCTGCATGGAGGGAAAGAGGGACTTCTATATCAACACCTGGCTGAAGGATGGACTCATTTCTGAAGAGGATGAGCGCATACTGCGCGGAGACGGCCAAAAAGCTGACAAACTCGTATCGCTGGAGAAGATACCACAGCAGGCATTTCCGAGATCGTCTGTCATGGAAGCGAAGAATGCCGTCAGCAATGAAGCATTCTTCAATGGGGTCAGATTCGACAATATCGTTGTCGATGAGGCAAGTCGATGCCTCAATCCTGACTCTTTGAGAAGTCAGGCCATAGACGCGATGGCAGTTCGCGCCAAACGTGTGTATCTACTTTCAGGAACATTGTGCGTCGGAAGGCCAATCGATTTCTATATGCCGATGCACATCATGGATCCATCAATCCTCGGGATGAAATTCGACAGGTTCAAACAACTCTTCTGTACATTCTCCAAATACAATAAGCATCTGATAACAGGATATAAAAACCTAGATATGCTCAAACTATACATACAGCCACATATCATCGAGCGATCGAGAGACGCCTGTCTTGATCTTCCTAAAAGGACGATAGTCAGGAGGTATTATACGCCAACGGAGGAGATGCTCAGTATCCTGAATACGATCCGCACATCTACGAGCATCAAGGTCGGGAGGAAGAAACTTGCTGTCGAGCTCCCTGTAGTCAAGATCTCCAGGGCGCTGCAGGTCCTGAACGGGTTCCTGTATCTCGGTGAGGACACGGAAGTCTGCAATTCGTGCGAGCATGTCGTGGCATGTGTGTCTTCCGGGGTGAATCCGGAAGGGGATGGATGCCACAAGAAATCGGCAGTGGAGTCCAAAGCAGCGGATTCCAAGGCGGTGCATGTCTTCAAAAACAATCCAAAACTCAGTCTCCTTGAAGAAGACCTGGCCGATTCGCGCCCCGAGGAAAAAATCATCATCTGGGCCTGGTACCGTCAGGATATCAAGGCCATCTCGGAAATGCTCACGAAAAAGCAGATCGGCTTTGTGACGCCGGAGATGCAGGACTGCGTACGCCGGTTCAACACGGATGACGGTATCCGGGTATTCCTTGGACAGACGGTGCAGGGTATCGGCATCACATTGAACGCAGCGACATGCACCATCTACTATTCGCATGGCATGCCTCTGGAACCAAGACTGCAGAGCATGGACCGGAACTACCGCATTGGACAAACAAGACCAGTGCTCGTCAAAGACTATGTTGCAAAGGATACGGTAGAAGAAAATGTCGTCTCTCTTCTGGAGCACAAAAAAGATGTGAAGGAATTCATGCAGAGGGAAATACGCTGCCCGGAGTGTGCACTGTGTCCAACCTGCCAGGAAAAAGAGACAGAGTACCTCAATGAGGGATGCGTGTACTACGAAGAAAGAAAAAATGCTGAGATAAAGAAGGTAGTGAGACTGTGAAATATGAACTTCCTCGTGGATATCTTTCTGCAAGCTCCATAGGCATGTTGCACACGTGCCCGAAACAGTTTGAGTTCAGGTATGTAAAAAATATCGTTATCCCTCCCGGAAAGGCGCTGGTCCTTGGATCTTCCGTGCACAAAGTATTCGAGACGTATTACTCGGATGCCATGACGAGCTCCTGCCGGCTCTCCCCGACTCAGGTGGCCGAGCTGACCGGAGATGTTTTTGAAGCGTGGCTGGACGAGAACGAGAACACCCTTACGGATGCAGACAAGAAAGAGGCTCATAGCCTGCTGCCTGGGATGGCATTTATGTATGTGGAGAACGTCGGCAGGCATATCAAGCCCCTCGCAGTCGAGCAGGAGATCCGCTTTGAAACTGGCGATGGTGTCCCGTTGCTTGCCTACGTGGATCTTCGGCACGAAATGGTCGATGCTGCTACGGGCGAAAAGATTGAAGGGATCGCCGATTACAAGGTTACCAGCAAGCGCTGGGACCCGGGGCGGCTGCGTAATTCCTTGCAGTTTAACCTCTACTCACTTATGACGGGAATTGGAGATATCGAGATTCATAACCTGCTCAAGGAATCCGGCAGGGCTATGAAACGCCCCAGTACGGATCCGAGCGTCACTGATTACGCCACAAACCTGCGTGTACTCAGGCACCATTTTGATGGAAGCCAGGTCCGCCATTTTGAACAGCTGGTCGAGTCGGCAGCACGACTCGTCACCAGTGGTGTGTTCATGCCCTGCGACCCTGCGTCATGGGCGTGTACGCCGGAATGGTGCGGGTATTGGGGGCTATGCAGAGGAAGGTAGCCATGTCACAGAGGTGTATGCGCTGTGGAAGAGAGATTACAGCAAAGCCGGTCCGTTTTGGCACAGGGACGTTGTGTCTTGCCTGCGCCGAGGAAATGGAGAACGAACCCGGGAAATGTCCGGTGTGCGGGACAGTGTTCGAAGCTGATGACGCAGTAGCCATGCTTTTGACAAGAGCCACTGCCACACCACAGGAGCGTCTCGCTGCCCATTCGGCCCTGATACAGGTATGTCCAAAATGTCATGTGCTGTTTTTCGATGACTTCCAGTACGGGTTACTGGAAGGACTGAAGACCGCCGATTGAGAATATTGAAAACAAAGGCCTGCAGGATAGTGTCCTGCAGGCCTTTGTTTTGTTGTCAGCTACCGGCGTCCACCACGGCAATATCGCGGTGTGTTGCTACAGGAAGGTCCTGTATACCAGCAGTATGCAGCATATACGGCAATGATGGCCAAGATGACAAGAAATACTGCTGACATGAGAGCCGTATACTATTTTTTAGGTGTACTATACATATCCGCAGATTTTGACCAGTCCTAGAAGTCATTTCATAATTCCAGAAAAAGTCATAAAAATCGTGTAATCGAATTTCATGAGCAAATACCAAAGATTAACAGATGACCAATGGGCAATTTTGGAACCTCTCCTTGCAAATGAGGCTTCTTCCGTGCGGGGAAGGCCTCCTGTCCATGATGACCGCTCTGTACTGAACGGCATCTTATGGGTATTGCGCACTGGTGCCGCCTGGGCTGACTTGCCGGAGAGATTCCCGTCTTCATCAACCTGCTATCGCCGATTCAGCAAGTGGGTCAAAACGGGCGTATTCCGAAAAATCCTTGAGGCTCTCGCCCGTGACCTTGAAGAGCGTGGGGCCATAAACCTCTCGGAATGCTTCATTGACGGCACGTTCGTGGTGGCAAAAAAAGGGGCGCAAAAGTGGGAAAGACCAAGCGGGGGAAAGGTACGAAGCTCATGGTTATTGCAGACGCTTCTGGTCTTCCACTCGCCCTGCACACGGATTCTGCTGGTCCTCATGAAGTCACCCTTGTCCAAGCTACCCTCGATAAAATTGTCACAGTGGGACAGCCCAGAAGAATTATTGGGGATCGTGCCTATGACAGTGATCCGCTCGATAACGCCCTTGCTGCCCAAGGGATTGAGATGATCGCACCACATCGGCGCAATCGAAAGCGTAAAGCAACGCAGGATGGTCGCCCCTTGCGGCGTTATCGTCGCCGTTGGAAAATCGAACGACTTTTTGCTTGGCTCAATACGTTCAAGCGGACAATGGCACGCTGGGACAGGTTCCACCAACACTTTACCGCCTTTGTTCATTTGGCATTTTCCATGATTTTACTCAGAAGAGTCATCAAGGAATTATGAAATGACTTCTAGTATTCTTCGGCTCCGACGCGTGAGAAATGCTCCCGCAGCTTCATTATCGCAGATGTGTGTATTTGCGATATTCGACTCGGAGCGCACCCCTTCCCTTCCGCTTTTCGCAGTTTTGCGATGTCTTTGTACACCATCTCTTCATGGCCAAAAAGGCCGTTATGCAGGATGAGGACACGACGTTCGTCATCTGTCAGCACACCTGCTTCACGGCTGAGTGCATCCTCAAGAAGCTCGACAAGTTGTTGCCCATGCAGCGTTGCATCGAAGTCGATATTCTTCGTGAATTTCTGCGTATGCTGCGCGGCGTTATCATCGAAAAGCGTCGCAGTATGCGAAGCATCACATAATGTTGAGTAGCTGCCTTCGCGCATTTCGATATCTACATCTTTTGGTTCATCCGACACCATAGCATCCTCAGGTTCGCGTTCGTCACGATCGCAAGAATTATCGATTTCGGAAAGACTGATTGTTTCATGCGGCGAAGCCCCATCCTTGTCATCTATGATGGAGCGCAGCATTTTTCTACGTGCCGACGGAATAGAGACAATGTTTGTTTCACGGAAAGACTGAGCGATCGCACCTCTGAAATACCCAACAAGATAGTTGGTGAAAGAAAAACCGATTCCTGGCTGAAATGATTCTATAGCCTGCAAAATGCTTATCGCCATGTTTTGGGAAGCATCATTGAACATGTCTGCAGACATAAAATATTTCTTTTTTATTGTATATGGGATAAGGAAGTAAACTCGCAGGAATATTTCATCACGCAGCCATCTACGCCTGCTCTTATCAGTCTCATCTATGTGATATATATACAGCAGACGATAAATAGGTATGTCATTATACTCGGGATATTCGCAGTGACGTTCCCTAATTTTTTTGTAGACGCTGACAGCGCTTACAGAATCCTTTGCAGATTCATATCCAATATAGTCATCATCTGTAGTACAGATATCCCGCCTTTTCTTCGGTTTGCCTATCCCGCCCATCTCTTTGGAGCCGTTAGCGCTGAAACAGTATTTTCTGCGTGTTGCGGTATCTTTTTTTCTGCCACGAGAAGCTGTGTTCTTCATGTAAGACCCCAAAAGACAGTTATATTTTTGTTTTTATGTGAAAAAATACAGTGAATATTCGCAAGATTAGCAAACTGGATGTTTTTATACCATAGAAATAAATTTATATTTAGAAAATATAATCTTATTTGATGTTATAAGATAGAGATACTCAGGATTGGCTGCAGTCCTGAATTTTTCTGTGGCTTGCACCACTATTTAACAAACTCAATCATTGAATGGAGAGAACCATGTACGTACCAGCTAACATGTCTGAACAGGGTCAGCCCAGTCAGAAAGAGCTTCTTGTCAAAGCCCAGCAGGGTCGTTTCCTGGCAAACACGGACTACAGCGGCCTGGTTATCCAGACCGCCGAGGACGGGGACGTTGCTGTCCTTGGCGACCAGGAGATTCCCCTGCTCGATGTCGCCTTCCCCATCAAGATTGTCCAGCCTGGCCATGTGTCGGATAACAAGGCACTCAAGGATTTCGTGGCGAAGATCCTGGTCGTCTACGACGAGAATGATCCTACCCAGGAGGCTACGGACCACCTCAATCTGGCCCCCATCACTATCGTAGGGACGGCCATGCGCAACTTCGGCGAATTCGATTCCACGGTGCAGAACAAGAACCTGCTCTGCTATTCGAACGACGGTATCGTCCCGGCAGAGCGCGTCGAAGTCCCTCTCAATACCCGGTGTGCGGATATCGTCATGGGCAAGGATGGCCCGTATAGGAAGGTCGTGTGCCCTGAGGCCGTGTGGAACAACGGAAACAAGCCCTGCTGCCGCGAAGAGATCACTGTGGCCTTCTTCGATATGGAACGGCACATCCCCATCATCATGCGCCTGCACGGGACGGCTATCGGGGCGTGGAATGCTCTTCAGAGAAGCTACCGTACGGCCAAGAACGTGGCCCGGCTCAAGCGGAAATCGATCAACGACTATTACATCGAGCTTACCGTTGACTACAGCGGTACGTACGTGACGCCCGTGTTCACTCTGAAAGAAGGGAACGAGACGACGGGTAAGTCGGCGGATTACATCAAGATCTGTAAGTATTACATGGAAAAGCTCTTTATGCGTCAGCCCGTGGAGGAGACGGAACAGGCTTCTGGCGCTCAGAGCGTCGAGGTCCTGTCTGCCTCCGCTGAGGAAGACGAAGCTGAGCGCTCATTCACAACAATCTAGCCTTTGCGAGAACAGAAATGACCAAGAAAGAACTTGTCGACCACATTGCTGGTAAATTCAGCATGCCGAAATGGAACGCTGAAAAAATCGTTTCCGCGATCATGGACTGCATCCATGAAGGCGCTGCCCGGGATGGCGTGTGTCGTGTGGGCAAACACATCTTCAAATGCGTCACCAGAAAAGCCCGCACTTGCCGCAGCCCCCGTACTGGTGAAGCCGTGAACGTGCCCGAAAAGGCATTCGTGGTATACCGCAAGCCAGCTGCGCAGGCCTAGGCGGCGGCTGAAGACTCTTTAAAGCCGCGCCCATGGATATGTGGGCGCGGCTTTTTTCTGGCAGGTAAAAATATCTACGGAACATGACGGAGAAAACGGTGCAAGACAGACTACTCGAGGAACTCTTCTCCCAGCTTGGAAAACATGAAGGAGCACTGCCTGCTTCCTGGTCGCGCATGTCCCTCCTGAAGCGCTGTCCGCGGCAATGGGACATGCGCTACCGGAAAAAGCTGAAAGAATCGGCGCTGCCGGCTGCAAGTATCACTGATCTCACCAGGGTGCGGGCCGGCACCGCCATCCACTGGGTTCTGAAAAAAACTGTCAGGGGGGCAGCCGATCTCTGTCGGGACCCGTCACAAATCTACGACCACTTCTTTAGCCATGCCTATGCGTCAGAAGAGGACGAGCGTGTACGAGACCGTCTTGAATCACTTCGTATGCCGGCCAAGCAGGTAATGAAGCGTGTCGTTGGATTCGCAGGTACCGGGACAAAGTTCCATACGGAGAAAAAGCTGAGGATCTCCCGTAAGGGACGTCCCCTGTCTGGCGGTTCTTGGTCGGATACTGGATGGACAGGAGTGGTCGATCTGGAGATAGAGCGGCCAAGAAGTCTCCTGATACTCGACTACAAATCAGAGTCGTACTCGGAAGAGAAAGAACGCTCTACACGGCTGCAGACAGGTATGTACGCATATGCCGAAATGTTGCGCCTCCCTGGTCTGCTCGAAGTCAATACAGGCTGTGCTTATTTGATGTCCAATGACATCAGGTTGGATACACCATTCAGACGCGAAGACTTTCAGGAGCTTCAGAAGCAGATACTTACTCTGTATTCTGAATATCTTGATTTACTTGAGAGTGGAACTACGGAAGCAAAACCATCAGAGTATTGCAAATATTGTTGTTTCGCAAAAGATTGCCCTGCGCTTGTGGAGATGACTGATGGCACGAAAAGCGACAAAAAAGTCGAAGCAGGAGAAGAACCTCAAACCAGGAGATGTGAAGCAGCTGTGGCGGAAGGTAACTCCGCAGGAGTGGTTAACGCTTCTCCAGCGCATAAATCGTGAAGGAAAATGGTCGATCAACGGGCACACCATAAAAGGCTGCTGTCCGTACCACGACGATAGCACACCAAGTTTCTTTCTGAATTTTGACAAGTGCCTGGGAAAATGTTTCGGCTCATGCGGTAAGGTCGTCACAGATCTTGTCCAGCTTGTCGCAAAGCTCCAGAAAAGCTCCTATGTGGCAGCCCTCACTTGGCTGAATACCGAGTTAAACATATCGGAGATTATTGGCGAAGGGGCAGAAGAGCTGGTCGAGTACAATGCCCAGCAGGAAATGAAGAAGGATGCCGCGGAAGCCATGCGTAAGGTCATGCAGGAATTCGTGCGTGACAAGCCCAGGCATCTCGACTACCTGCTGCCAGCCATGCGCTATCTGGTGCATGGGAGGAAGATCCCTCTGGACTGTCTGTACAGCCTTCCTCTGGGCATCTTCGCCAAGCCGGAACATGTGAAGAAGTACATGAAGCCGGAAAACCACGAGTTGTATGATACATACTTCTCAAAGGTTTCAGGGCCAGCATTTTATGGGGGAATATGCTTCCACTATAATAATGCTCCTGGGTGCATCTCGAGATTCAAGATCAGGAAGATGCAATTGGATGCGGAAGATGTCTGTTCAAGATACTCACTCGGCGCCGACATGCCCTATGATATCGTAAGAAATCTTGCAGACAAGTCATTTGTCATAGTTGACGACCAGTTCATAAATGATATTGGTGTATTTGGATTACACCACTATAACAGGATGATCGGCTCTGCTGACGCGAATGCCTACATCACTGAAGGAGAGTTTGATGCCATATCTGTGATGGTATCACAGCTCAAGGAGGGACGTGATGATTTCATGATCTTTGCCATTGGGGGTAACGGGAACAGCGGTCTTTCATTCCTCCGTGAACTTGGTATCCGTACATTATGGCTTGTTCAGGACGCACCACATAAAAATGGTGATGACGTCGCTAAGAGACTACTCTTGAACAAGAAGAATTTCGTTGGCGACTCTGTAAACAGGCCGCTTGCTTATAAGATATTCTGCTGGACATCCGAGATGCTTGGTGGAGATCTTGACGAGGCAATACAAATCATGGGGTATGATAGCGTATTCAACTTTCTGTATAATGAACGTTCATCATACTTCGTAAATTACTATAGTTGGGTGCTACGGAAGTGCGATGCAGAGATCGCTGCCATGCGTCTCGACGTCGAGAATGAATGCAAAACACTTGAAGATACACTGGAGGACAGGAACAGGAGAGAGAATCTTGAAAACTCGCTGACAGCAGGTATCGCTGCCACGGTGAAGAACTGGCTTGGTTGCGTCCACGAGCAGGTGGACAAGCTCACGTTCGTCCAGAAGTACACCATGTCGGAGAACATCGACTTCGAGAAGCTTCAGGAGGTGAACACGACCATCTATGCACTGGATACGGTGGATGGTGCCGTAGCCAGACTCAGGGACGCCCTGCGGGAACACCTGGAGGTCGTGTATTACGAGTCGACGAAGTCGGGGAGCCAGTTCACTCTCTGGTCGAAAACGGCGTTTGAGACAGCGGCCATCCCGATGAACGACTCAGGCATGGAGCTCGTTCTTTCCCAATACTTGGGCAAAGACCTCCTGGTATGGGCGAAACAGCTCCTTGGCGGGAGCCCGCTCCTCCTGAGCAAAAGCTCAGGTGACGAGATCACTGACCAGAAACGCATCCAGCAGAACATCCTGTTTCTGCTCAGACGCACGATGCTCAGCATGGTGTCCGAGAGCAGGCAGATCAGCAAGCTCAGGATAGTTGGCCAGGGGATCCACTACGCGGACCTCCCGGGTGCCAAGACCGAAGGGCACGTGTACTTCGTCAACGGGACAAAGGTGTTCCGCGGCGAGCTGAATCCGTCATCGGGCGCCCCTATCGAATGGGAGTTCGTGAACAGCGCTGTCGACGGGAACCTGCTGTTCACCCTCCATCCGGGAAAGAAGTGGTCCGACGTGGAAGATGTGGCCGAGCTGTACGCAGGTACCCAGGTCGATCTTCGTGTCCTCTATGACCAGGTCAGGGAGATCCTCGATGCCTGGAAGTTCGAGCACCACGATGTGATGCGTGACTACCTGGCAGCATGGATCATGTCTCTCCCCATCCAGAGGGCCATGGGCATGGTGAACATTACCTTCCTGACTGGTGAGTCGACCTCGGGGAAAACGAGCTTCGTACGTGGCCTTCTGGGCGGTTATGGCAGCTCCGGGTACGACGTTCCGTACATCGTGGAGTCGGCCAAATACTCCTCGGACGCGACGGCAGCCTGGATATACCAGGAGATGGACCAGACTGCCCTGCTGCTCAGTCTCGACGAGGCCGAGGCCAGACAGGACAATGCTCACAGTTCACGGGTGGCGGACATACAGCAGATGATGTTCTCGATCCCGACAGGTGGTGCGCGGATGTCCCGTGGTGGTTCTTCGGCAGATCAGAGGGCTGACTACTTCCTGCAGATGCCAGTCATCATGGCGGCCATCAACATGTCTTCTGACCCTGTCTTCCTGACCCGCGTCGTCGTTGTCTACACGCAGAAAGATCTCCAGCGCAGGAACGTTGGGGACTACATCGCAGACAGGTTCTCTGACGCACAGATCCAGCGCATACGTGCCGGGATCACGACGGGGATGCTGTCCCACCTGCCTAAACTGTGCAGGAGGATGCAGGAACTGCGGGGGAAGCTCGGCAAGGTCGAGACCTCGACCAAAGTGACCAGCCGCTATATCAACTCGCTCCTGCCAGCGTTGGTCATTTACGACTACCTTGGATTCGATGCCGTGCATATGTTCAAATGCATGGTAGACAACAACCGCCCTCTCCTTGAGAGTTTGAATTTTCAGGATTTTCAGTCAGAGATCCTGAATGCCGTCCTTTACTCCGAAGGTGTAAAGACGATGCTGGACGACAATATCGCCGGCTTTTCATCCCCCAAGGCACTCATCATGAGTGGCGATTTCCATGTCTTGAACAATTCCGGCTGTGGAGTCAAAATTCTTCCCGAGAAAAAATGGATAGTCATCTTTTGGCGTGATGCCAAACAGACACTCTTGAGAACAACTATTTACAGAAACATGTCAGAAGCCTCTCTTAGAGAGTCGATTGCAAAGAATGTTTATGTCATCACAGATATTACACCTGATGACCATAACTACATCGTGGAGACACTCGGACGTGGTGACATTAAACATTCATCTGGTTATTCCGTCATAAATTCAGCATATCTCCTTACAGAGGAACAGCAGGAAAGAATGCTTTCAGGTGCTGTTGATGGTTACGGAAATGGCTCTCATAAGAACACATATAAAAAGTCGAATAAAAGAACAAATAACGATATCCCTGATTACGCCAATCAGGATATCCCGATAGAGGCATACGAAAATGCTGTAAATGATTCCAATAATTGTTCTATAGATGATTCTACAGATGGAAGAAGGAGGCTGGCACGCCCGTCCGAGGACTTCGGATTCTCTCTATAGACAGGCAAAGCGCCCGGGAAACCGGGCGCTAAACTTTTGTGCGGTCTGCGGCAATCATTGGCAGGCTGAAACATACAGACGGGAGGTATAGTTATGGGATCCATACCAGCGCTCTGCCAGGAGTGCCCCCTGGAAGGAAGACCGCGGATGCCGCGGTCGAGTCTGCAGGATCCGGATGTATTGTTTGTGGGAGGATATCCGCTCGATACAGACGTGAAAAATGGTGCCTTCATGGGCAGGAACAGCAGCCTGCTCAGAAGGATGATCCAGACGCTTCAAGGGCAAAGAGGCCCGGGAGATCAGCTGTATATCGATTACGCATATGCCTGTCAATGCAGCCCGGCGTATGACAGTGAAAAGAAAAAATTCCTCATCACTGCGGATGATATCAAAAGGTGCTCACGCTACCTTCAGGAGCGCATAGACCGTACGAGCCCGAAGGTGATCGTCGCCATGGGTGCTGACGCCCTTCGTGCGCTCTCGTTTAAGGGTAATCAGCGTGACATGCGTGGGGGGATATATCATTTCATGCGCAACGACGGGAACAAGGTCCCTGTCATCGCGACATACCATGTGGTGGAGGTAGCAAAATCTCCCGGTCTCGTGCCCACGTTCCAGAAGGACATCGAGAAAGCATTTGTCCTCGCGAGAGACGGGATGGCTGACATGGACATGGACATCCGCACACCCATGGATGTGGCCGGGATCATCGAGGCATTGGACGGCATCCTGAAGATGGCATCCGAAAGACGGCAGGAGACAGGGCGGCCCCTGGGGGTGTCTCTGGATACGGAAACGACATCCGTCTCGCCGTACGACCAGGAGGCTAGGGTCATCGCGGTATCCATGTCGTGGGCAAGGAACGTTGGCCTGGCTTATCCCTTCGAGCACAGGAAGGTGCCCTTCCAGACTGATGAATTTTCGGCCATCAGGAAGAAGACCGAGGAGGTGCTCGCCAGCGAAGACATCGCGCTGATCTACGCCAATGGCAAATTCGACATCCAGTGGCTGAAATACCACTACGGACTCGATGTCGGCCCGCTCAGATACGACACCATGCTTGCCGAGCATGTCCTCGACGAGGACAAGAAGGGCGAGTACAGCCTGAAAGACATCACCAGGGACAGGTTCCCCAGCATGGGCAAATACGAGGAGGAGTTGAAGGCTCATCTCCAGGATGTCTGGGCTGCGAAGGATGCGGAGGTCAAAAGGATACTCGACGAACACAAGGAGCAGGATAATGAAGCGGTCATCGCGTGGTGGACCTCGCTTGATCCAGAACGCAGGCTGTCCTTGCTGTCTGTGTGGGTCGAGAGGGGGTACCTGTCACTCGTGGACACATCCGGCCTGCACAACGTGTCCCGCAGAAAATACAAAGGCGAGATGGTCATCCCCAAAAAGTACAGGAATGCTGTCACGAAGCTCATCTCGAGCGTGCCGAAAGAAGAGATACCGGCTGAGGCCCATGCTCCGGAGCCTGTCATCCCCGACGATCTCCGCGTGCACTCGTTCGAAGACGCTGATGTTGGGATACTCCTCAAATACGCCGCCATCGACGCCCTGACCACGCGCATGATCTGCGAGGACCAGAACAAGGACTTCGTCAGAGATATCGCACGAGTCAGAAGCATGGAAGCATCCCAGGGGCGCAAGATACCGGCGCTGACGTGCCGGCAGGCCATGGACAGGATTTCATTGCCTCTGAGCGAGTGCATCGCCCACATGGAGTATCATGGCGTGCGCCTGGACCGGGAAAAGGCGAAGGCCTATCGAGATATCCTGGTAGAGAAGATAGCTGAATCAAAAGACATCATGTTCACGGAAGTGGGGAGGAAGTTCAATCCCAGCTCCAGCGCTCCGGATCTTGGGAAGATCCTCTTCGACGAGATGAAACTGCCCGTGCTGAAAAGCACAGACTCCGGAGCGCCAAGCACAGATGCGGAGACAATCAAGGAATTGTCAGACAAGTATGATCTGCCGTTCCTGAGCAGCCTGCTGGTCTACCGCAAGCTGGATAAATGTCTGCACACATATATCGACAACTGGCTCGCCATGAGTCAGTACGATGGTCGCATCCATGCAAAGTTCAATCAGATCGGTACGGCGACGTACCGGTTGAGCAGTTCAAACCCGAATCTGCAGAACGTACCGTTCTCGCTCAAGGAGGCAAATCTAAATCTCAAGTCGCTGTTCATACCGGATAGTGATGATTATGAGTTGTATGATCTCGACATCAGCAATGCAGAGATGCGCGTACTTACTGGGTACAGCAAGGATGAGGCTTTGACAGGTGCCTTCAATCATGGAAAGGACCTGCACTGTCTTACTGCTGCAGGCATTTCAGAATATACATACGAGGATATTAAAGCAAACAAGGAAGACAAGACAACAGACCAATATCGCAAGAGACAGCTCGCCAAGAAGGTCAATTTCGGTACGATATATTGTATGAGTCCTGACAGGCTAAAACAGCAACTATGGAGCGAGCTCCGTATCGACGAATCTCTTGAGCAGTGCCAGGAGTATCTCGACAAGTTCTTTGAGACATATCCCGGTGTGCGCCAGTACATAGAAGAGACGAAGAGGATGATCCGTCGGTATGGCTTCACCTGGACGTACACAGGCCGTTTGAGACGGTTCGCTATTGCGGCAATGAGCCGCTCACAGATGTCGAGGTTCGAACGGCAAGGAGTGAATGCACGCATCCAGACTACATCGTCAGACCTTGTCATGTCGAACCTCATCGATATACAGCGCTGGCTCCTCCCGCTAGGAGGGCGGGTCCTGCTGACCGTACACGACTCCATCCCCTTCCAGCTCCTGAAAGGCTGTGACGGCGTGAAGAAAGAGCTGGACAGGATCATCATCGAAAGAACGGCACAGCGGGCCCCGTGGCTGCCAGTGCAATGGAAGTATGATGTCGGCAAAGGGCCCAACTACGGTGACACTCATGGTGAGGTCCTGTAATCGAAAAATACGGAAAACTATGGTATAAGAAAACGAGATGATCAGAAGTCTGTTTCTTGCTTCGAGATCTAGCCTGATGTATCATCTCGTTACCTGATCATGGCATGGCACGGTAGACTTAAAGAGGTCCATATGAGTTCAGAAAGATCTGATGGAGTTTTTTCCGATCTTGCTGCACGCTTCGAAGGCAAGCAAGTTCGTGTTTACCTGGCCAATGGTGCGATCATCTCAGGTCGCATAACCTTCAAAGACGGATGGATACAAGTCACGGAAGAACAGCGAGGCAAAAGCGCCTTGTGCAATCTCAATCACGTGATATCCATCTCCCTGTCGTAAGATGTTTCGCCTGTACTGCATAGTACATGGGCAGGAAACCTGCCCAAAAGCAGGCAAGTGCACTGCGTGCACTTGTGACGATCACACTGGACACGACTAAGTTGCGTGCGCCAGGAACGGTCAGGAAACATTACGACGCTCAAAGGCATTTCGTTAAGTATCGTCCACGACGCATACTGGGCCAGGAAACCTGGCCAGACAATGTTGGGAGTCTGCGGCCTTACGTGCACACTCAGACAGCTGCGCTGTCTGAGGTGAGCACTGCCGGCCTTCGACTCCTGGATCAAGAACACAGGAAATGCCAAAAGCATTTTGATCGCTTGCACCTCATGTGCGGATCGCGGAAACCGCGATATTTCACAGCAGTCCCGCAGGGACTTGGCGGCAACACAGGATCAAAATGGCCTCAAGCTCCTCGGCTGCGAGATCGTTGCTTTGGTACATCAGTACCACGGTCGCGGAAACCGCGACGTCCGGCACCTCCTGATAAATACGTGATCCTGATCACCGCTCCGGCCGTTGGCCTGCGCTTTTGATCAGGATCACGTATTTATGGCAGGACACACAGAACGACCATCCTGTCAGAGGACGTATCACAGAGCAATTCGCACGTACTGGTTCTTACAGTACATGGTCAGGAAACCTGACCACTCACGGATTTCTCACCAGGTGCCTGCGCGATTCCGGCACCGTACCGGTGCCATGGACTCGCTCCGGCCACCGGTGAGAAGAGAGCAGAGGAATTGCCTGGAAATCAGACAGCTATGACCGTTGCTTTGGTATTCACTACCATGGTCGCGGAAACCGCGACATATTGAGCCTAAGACGTCAGCGACGTACGACATGATCCGGCCTTGTGGCCTACTCATGTCGTACTAACGCTGTCGTCTGACCTGGAGAGAAGCTCAGAACGGTCATAGCTTCGTCGAAGCGAGGCCTTCCGATACATGGTATCGGAAGGCCTCGCATTTTTTAGCTGCTCAAACAGCTGCCGTGAATCCCATGCGCCCGCTGAGCACCCTGCAGCCGAACCAGCCAAATACCATGCTGTGCAGGGAGTCGTCCGGATCCTTTGGCCCATGCCTCCATACACGCTTGCTCACCCCGCGATCTTCCCCGATGACTTCCTGACGGATATTGAGGATGTCCCTGGCGAACGGTTCAAACTCTTCCCAGCGGAATGTCCTGATGTACCCGGCCTTCATGTCCATGAAGAAGGCATCGATCAGTGCTGTCCTGTTGACCGTATAGCGCATGGATCTCTCATCCCATTTGTAGGGCGCGGATGCGTCAGAGTACATGATCGGTATGAGGCGCATATGGGCAGGTATCTTGCTGGCCAGAGCAGACATGGCGAAATTCCCGCCTCCGTGGTCGCCACAGACCATATGTACTCCGAACCGGACGAGCCACATGGCTATGTCGTCCACATGGTTCACAGGCTCCCCCTCGCTGTAAATCTTTCCGAAGATCTTTTTGTACAGGGGCTGCTCCGGGTAACAGGCATAGATGCTGAGCACGGTACGGCTCACGCCCATCACTCCACCCCCACCCCAGTCGATGCCGGCAACAATGAACCTGGCGCCGGCCCCATTCTCGTTGCAGAGCTTGTCCATGATGGGCAATGACGGGATGCACATGGCCTGCACCATCTCCCTGGTGATGGGGGATGTCCCTTCGCCGTTCGGCAATCCCATGACTTCATTGTCGAATTTTACGTCCGAATAGACCTCGCGCTTTTCGAGCAGGCGTTTCCACTTCTCTTCGGAGTTGCAATGCATGGGCATGATGATCTGCGGGATCCAGTAGCCGTCCGCGAACGGCTTCTTCCCTTCGGTCCCGGGGTTGAAAGGTACCCACTGGCCACTGAAGGTGTCGAGGCCGTGCCCGCATTTCTTGCATATGAGCCCGTGCAGCCCGATGTTCTCCGTGGACGGCTTGTTCCATGTGTTGCACCCCGGGCATTTGATGCACCAGGTGTTTTGTGTCGATTCCCCCCACAGGAACTCAAGCGGCGTGTTGGTGCTCTTGCTGGTCCCTGCGTAAGTGAAGCGAGGATTCGGTGCCGCCGAAAGGCATTCTTCGGCGTCGATCATGGCGTCCCAGAGCATGTCCTGGACTTCGTCGAGATACATGTCCTGGCCTGACCGGCCGCGTACGCGGTCAGCCGACTCCGAGAAGTAACTCATGATGATCTCGGAGTAGTTGGCCAGGAATTTGTTGTAGACGTTGTCGATGATCCCTTTGCCCGTCAGGAGGTTGTGGTACACATACGGACTCTGCTGCAGCATGGGGTTGAGCTTCGACGTGGAGAAAGACGCTGTCTGGGCAGCCGATGAGTTGCAGTAGATAATCTGCTTGTAGGGAGACGTCGTAACGTTGGTGGTTATGTCCGAAGCGATCATCGTCGTCTTCGACACCTGTCGCCCTGCCCGCATCAACCTCCGCGGATGTGTCGAGTTGAATATCTGGACAAACATCGGATAGTTGCGCAGCGAGTAGGGTTCTCCCTGGAGCCTCAAAAGCTTCTGGGCGATTTCTGCTACCGTGTAATCAGTCTGAACCTGTCGCATCAGTATTGTGCGTGTAAGGGATGGTCGGGTCGTACAGCAGGGCACCAATGAGCCTGCGTACGAGGAGCGTGGCCTCCGTATCCGTCTCGAGCATTTTTATGCTCTCATCAGCAAGGAAGCTTTCTGCATCTGCCTTGCCCGTGTTCTCGGCAAATTCGGTGATGACGCTGAGTATGTCCGCATGCTCCTTGCGCAGCTTCGAGTCCTTCTGCAGGCCTGTGAGCTTGTCGAGGGCTTCCTGGGCGAACGCGAGGTTCTTCGGGAGCACGGTCCAGTCGCGGAAGCGCGCCACGCTGGCCACATATCCAGGTACCTCGCTGGTGAACACGCAATCCTGCGCACCGTGTACCGCGTGGAATATCTTCTCGATCTGCGTGACAGCGTAGCACATCTCCTCGACTTCCGGTGGCTGGAGCACGTCCATCACACAGATATTGTTCGAGAAGGCATTGACGACTTTTTCGAAGGCCAGGGCGGACCCGAGCACTGCGCCGCTGTTCGCGGCCACGGCCTGCACAGCCAGGAGCTTGTCTACCGCGGCGTCGGAAACGTCGGCACGCAGCTCGAGCAGCAGGGTCTCCTGATCCCAGGACAACCATGCATCTTCTTCGAAAACATGGTCGCACGCCAGGTAGATGTCGAAGGGGTGGGCAGCCAGGACAGGGTCACGCCCATTCGTGAGGGCATCGGCGGTCTCGTTAGGCATATCGGCCACGCTCCGGCTCCGGTTCCGTATCGATGTCCTGCTTCGCCCCACCAAAAAGCTCGATGAGTTCCGCCAGGCGGGAAGTATCGATGTTGCCGTCGGCGTCTTCGAGCTCTTCGAGTACGCCAGGGCCGAAACGGCCTATGACATCGGCCTTGCCCATGGACGAGGCGACTTCTTCGGCAGTCCGGGCCCTGTCCCCGGCACATTTTGCTTCAGCCATGACTTCCTCGGCTGTCTTCACACGCATCACGCTGTGCCATGCGTCAGGTATCGTTTTCCCCAGCTTTCCGCCTTCAAGGTCGCATGCTTCATCCGCGAAGGAGATGGCCGAAGCCAGTTTCCTGAGCTCTTCCCGGGAGAAGCTGTTCACGTCGCACTGGCGGAGCTGGGTGGCCAGTGCCGCATAGCCGGAACTGTCTTCTCCCATCCTGTCCATGGCCACCTTGCGAAGCAGGATCTGTTCGGCCATGTCAGGACGGGGAACGACATCCACTCCGGCATACAGTTTGATCTCTTCAGGGACGTCGGCCCCCATATCGAATGCGACCTTCACGAAATTCTCGGCGAACGTCACGCGTTCATGGCTGGCCAACCCTCTGTAGCCTGAGGAAAAATCACGCCCGGCCTGAACAAGATCGTTTACGCAGGCAACTTTGCATTGGGGGAGGAGCTCGAAACATTTCTGTTCCCCGGAAGCCTTCTTTTCCAGGGGGCGCATGCTCACATCAGCCTCCACGCCATGCAGGATCTCGAATGTCCTGAGCCTGCTGTCGATCTCGGCAGCCATGTCGGCAGCGAACTTCTCACGCTGCCCCTCAAAGTAGATGCGGCTCAGCAGCGTATCCTCGGGAGTATATGTCGGGAAGCTTGCTGTTTTATCGAGCGGAGCTTTCCGGTCCATACTGAATAACAAATTCATGGCCGACTCAGCCAGATCCTGGTCGTTCATGCGTTTGGCGATTTTGACGAGAACGGCACCAGATCTGTCAGTTCGCTGATCTGACACACATGGTTTCCCTGTCTGCTGATTTTTAACGGACATAGTGACTCCCAAATTTTTGGAGATATTTGGGGAAATATTGCACTTCGTGCGTACGGCATTTTAACAAATGCTTGTTATAAGATAATGAAGCAGAAGATTGTATTATGTTCAAAATAGAAACGGAGGATTAATTATGCTTCAATCTGTCGACAACTATATAAATGAGCAACAGCCGTCTTCGCGCTGCGTGCGTGCTGAGAACTGTTATAACACTATCATTGGTTCAAATGACTTAGAAGAAAAGAGAACATTGTACACAAAGGTAGTTTTTGATTGCGATGACTTCAATTGTAAGATTACTCGGGACAAAGTGTGCCTTACGTTCGTAAATTCAGAGATGTTCGATAAGGATAAAAATATAATCAGGGACTTTGCTCCAGTGTTCATTGTGGCGGATAGTCCTGGCATGTTTTTTATTGAAAATCTTTCTGATATGGCGAGGAACACGATACAATCGTTGATTTATACAAATTACATACTAATTCCTGTGCATATCTGTGCTGATAATGTAATACCGTATGGTGTGTCGTCAGGAGTAAACAAATGCCTGACAAATTTCATCGGCGGGAAGATAAACATGCGCAGTATTAGTGGAAAATATCTGTTTTATTATGGAGAGGTATTCCAGTGGCCATGGTCTATTGAGAATATAAAGCGCGTGCAGGACGCGGTCGGGATGGATATTCTCAGTGTCGATGACCGAGTGGTGGATGCGACTTCCGTGAAGCACTCTATCTTGTAAGTCAGAAAGTATAATACTAAGGGGAACAAAATGAAAATATCCAGAGTCTATATTTCTGAAAATCCCTGCGAGAACGCTGTAAAGCATATCAGCAACTGGTATGATCTGGCTTCCGTGCTCGGGCTGAAAACACATATCCTGTCGTATGCACTGCGTGAGCGCGACAAGCTCCAGACACGAATCAAACTCGGGGACAGAGTCGTGTACAAATCGGGGAGGGCCTTGAAGGTCATCCAGAGTCGTCTCACCACGCTTGTCGAGCCGCTGTTCGACGTGCTCCCGGGCAATGAATGTGCCTTGGCGTACAGACAGGGTGTTTCGGCGACTAAGGTGGTCGGCAACGTGCGGCACGCAAGGATGCTGATCACGTTCGACATCAAGAAGTACTATGACAACGTAACGCTGAAGCATATCGAGGAGAGCCTCAGGGGGTGCGGTTTCCAGACTTTGGGTGCCAGACTGGTCGGGCGGTACTGCGTCGTAAAGAAGGGGAGCCGAAGCACGCTGCAGCAGGGCAGTCCGGTCAGCCCGGCGATATCGAATATCGTCGGGCATTTTTATTTTGACACTCCCATGAGGCAGTGGCTCGGCTCGGAATACCCTGACCTCGATACGACGTATGTCAGGTATTGCGACAACATCGCCCTGTTCATCCATGGGGACGTGCCTGAAGGCTTCACGGACCGCTTCAAGAGCTTCGTCAAGGAGACCCTGCGCGAGGAGGGGTTCAGGACCCACAAGTGGAATTGCATCGCTGATTCGAATCCGGTGAAGAACCAGAAATTCCTTGGCATCGTCCTCAATGCGCAGGCCCGTATGGAACTGTCCATCGTCGACAGGCTCAGAGCGATCCTTTTCAACTGGTGCCTGTTCGGTGGAGAGCAGACTGCCGAACGGTTCATGGCAGAGGAGGGCATACAGCTTCGCGAATTTTCGATCGAAGGCATGAAGGTCGCAAAGTTGCGACAGGTCATGCGTGGCCATATCAACTATGTGAAAGGCGTGAACGAAAAGCATGCCATGTGGCTGGAGAAGCTTCTTGGTGCGGCAACGATCATCGACGACTCGAATGTGAAAGCATCTAATGTCCCAGATTTGCTTGCACATGTAAAAAAATACAAGGATATGACTGAATCGTATGATGAGTATATATCAAGCGTCGCTGCAGCTATCTAGCGAATGCCTGAAAATAGAACAATAAACTTATAAGTGGCGAAGCTCCTAAACAAGATATCCAGAGTACACAATATATGTCTGACTTACATATATCTTGTTTAGGAGCTTCGCTTTGGAGACAAATAAAAGATTGGCTGCCCCTTTGCCAGAACCGGCCATGCAGCAGGGGGACAGCGAAGTAGCGAGCATATGCCAGCGTATCCGGACACGGAGCAAAATTCGGAAGCTGTCCAACCACGCACCACATTCCAGCTGCAAAAAGTGTGGTGCCAGTGCCTGGGAGCATGACACCGACACTGTCTGGTACTGCTTCCGATGTGGCAATCGCGGTTACTGGCGTGGTACGGGAGCAGAGCGGGCGTTCGTCCAGGGCGGTGCGTGTGATGCGTGATGTTTTTGTCGGGATAGATCCATCGGCAAGCAATACGGGCGTTGTCTGTCTGGGGACGGATGGCGGGCTCATTGCTGCGGGCAATGGCCGTGATTTTTTTAGCCCCCAAGCCCGCGGAGACCGCAAGACCTACGATGTCCGCAGGCATCTCGTACAGGTGGAAGGAATCTGCCGGTTCCTGTCAGGATTCAACGTCCTGGCGATCGCCTACGAAGACTATTCTTTTGGCAGTACCCACAGGGCATACACGCTGGCGGAGTTCAACGGGATCCTCAAATCAGGACTGCTTGCGCTGTATGAAAGGATGCCGTTTTTCGTGGCACCGACAGCAAACAAGAAGTTTGCCACAGGCTACGGCAACGCCGGAAAGGAGTGGGTACTAGCGAGGGCTGTTGAGGAGTGCCCCGGGCTTGCGGAGCTTCCCAAGAAAGAGCTCACGTCAGATGTGTGTGATGCCTGGTCTCTGGCCCGGCTGGCGTGGTACGTGGTCATGCCCGAGCAGGCGGCAAAGCTGGATACCGGAAACGACCTGCTTAGGACTCGCCTGGAGATCGCAGCCGCGATCAGGGAAAGATAAACTGTTCTATTCATGGGACTAACTATAGAACAAATTGTGGAATTAACAGCAAATTATTAAAGGTGCTTTGGTAGATAAAATGTTGGAAGAAAAATCGACACTTACTCTGGTGATGTGCAATATGAAGCACACGGCGTTCGATTTTATTGGCGAGACACTCGAACCGACAGGGAATGGCAATATTCGGCTGCGCAATGCCCTTGCCCTCGCTTACGCGGACAACCTGCAGGTCGACCGGCTGGACGATCTGCATATCCCCAAAGGACTCGTCGACGTCGTCTCCACGGAGACCATAGTCGAGGTACCCAGAGACTCGATCGCCTACACCGTGACATTCCGCGCGGACTCCCCGGACGAGCTGCCCCGGATGTACAGGGCCTTTTTCCAGGTGGCGGTCAATTAGCCTAGTCGGTGAAGTCTATGACCGCTGGGGATGTTCTTCCCGGGCGGGAGAGGCTCCCTGTAACGCATGGTGCGGGCCTGCTCGGCCATCGTTGGCAGACGGACAGCGATAGTGCCCTGGGTACGCTCTGAGGGGAGCCCGAATTCACGTACACCGTTGATGCTCTTTTCGTAAAGACGGACAAGCCAGTCGGTTTGCCCGTCTTTTTTCATGTCTGATGTTGACCAGGTGGTCATCAAAAATTCCTTTGTGGTTTGAGACCTCCCCCTTCAGGGGGAAAAG
>ERZ779852.1019-NODE-1019-length-27810-cov-5.361520_pt1 | contig 27810 bp, 21 predicted proteins | sample MGYA00511559_ERZ779852 | MGnify/ENA primary metagenome ERZ779852 (study PRJEB29588, sample SAMEA2157977) | human gut metagenome | biome: human gut; feature: human-associated habitat; material: faeces | place: Denmark | collected 2008/2010 ...
TGCGCCCCCGCGGGGGCGCATGGCCGGCTTGTTTTCCGGAGCTATCGCTTACTGGCGATCGCTGTAAAATTTCTGGATGCGGTTGTCGATCTTCTTGTTGCCGAGCAGCACTGCGGGCAGTGTGCGCTGGAACGACATCGCGCCTTCGCGCTGGTTGAAGAGCATGGCGTCGCTCTCGAAGTCGAAGTCGCGACCCGACTTCTTCACGTCGGTCACATTAAATACCACTACCGAGCTGTTCAGAGCTATCGGGCCTACCAGTTCGCCGGGTTTGGCTACAGCCACATTGGCGATGAGGTTCGACTCGTACATCGGGAAGTTGCGCACGTAGGGCTGTCCGAAGGTCACCTGAGTGGTGTCGACTGCCACGCCCATGGCGGCGGCATACTCAGCCACGCTCTTGCCCTTACCCTGGAAGTCAGCGATAAGTTTCTCGGCCATCTTGCGGTTGCGGATCTTGCTTGTCAGGTAGTTGTTGACGCGCTCGCTCGACGCGGGCTCGAAGTCACCCTCGTATACGTCGGTGAGAGCCACGGCCAGCAGACGGGTGTCGCGGTCGTTGGTGAATACGTTCGACACCTGGCCCTTCTTGGCGCCCAGGGCCCACTTGGCGGCGCCGCGGCTGTCTTCCAGACCGTTCACGCTCAGGCTCGAGGGAGTCACAGTGGCGGGCAGCGGCTGATAGCCGGCCTTGTTGGCCTCCTTGGCAAAGGCCTCGGCGGTAGCGTTGGCGGTGATAAACGAGCGGAGGTCAGAGTTGAGCTTATTGATAGTAGCCGACGAAGGCACTACATCGTAAGTGATCTCAGCCACGTCGTAAACCTGCACGGGGGCCTTGCGCTCTTTCACGCGCACCACCATGCCGGCATTGCCGTTGTTGTTCTCAGGCTTGAAATATACACCGGTCTGAGCGTTGGCCAGCTCCTCCTTCATGGTAGCCATGCCGGGAGCGAGCAGCGATACCCACACGCTGTCCTGATGCTGCACTATCACCTGACCCAGGTCGCCGGCCTTCGAGCCGGTGTTGAGCAGACCGATGATTGAGTCGGCCTTGGCGTTCTCGTCGATGAAAGCCACATCCAGGCGAACAGAGTCGATCGAAGTGGTCACGTCGAGCAGTTTGGCGATAGTATACTGATTGTCAACGAACGACACCATAGCGGTGCTGTCCACTGCCATGCCGGTCACAGCCTTGCGGAGCGCGGGAGCCAGGGCCGAAGCGGTGGAGCTCACGCGGTTCACGTAAAACTTCGAGTTGCTGCTCACGGCATCGGTGCCCTCGTTCATGCGCAGACCTATGATGGCATCTTCCACCTCTTTCTGGGCGGCAGCCAGGTCGTCGGTCGACGGGGTGATGTCTACCGAGATATAGTTGAGGATGTACTGGGGCTCGCTGATGCGCCAGCGGTTCTTCTCCTCGTTGTAGAGGCTCTTGATCTCCTCGGGAGTAACGGGGAAATCCTCCACCTTCAGCGAGCCGAAGTCCTTGCGGGCATAGGCGATGGTACTGGTGGTGGCGTTGTCCTCATAAGCATCCTTGGCGTCGAGCTTGTTGGCGGTCAGGGTGCCCTGGAAGAGGTTCAGGAACTTCTGCTGCAGCAGCATCTCCTCGGCGTCCTTCTCCAGCTGCATCCAGGCGCCCTGGAACTGCTGGCTCTGCTGGGGATCGACACCCACCTTGGTGGGGTTGTAGGCTGCGTCGTAGAGCATCTGAGCGCTGGGGATACCCATGCTTTGCACCATCTGGCTTACATAGGGGTGGGGAGTCTCGCCGAGCATAGCCTCGCTCAGCTCAGCGTCGGTCACGGTCAGACCGAGACGCTCATACTCATGCTTCATCAGAGTCTCGTTGCACATCTGCTGAAGCACATATTCCTGCACCTGGGCGGCGTCTACATTGGTGTAACCGCGCTGCTGCAGCTGCTCTTGCTGCTGCTCCACGCGGCGCTGAAATTCCATATAATCTAATTTCTCACCGTCTACTTTGGCCACTGTGTGGCTGTCGGTGAAGAGTTCGCCCGGATTGTCTACGGCAGTGAGGATGAACAGCAGGAGTGCCAGACCCAGGATCGAAATAATTAGGATCGGCCTCTGACGGATTTTTTCAAGTGTTGACATTTAGTTTGATAAACGTTTATTATTTTTCTATTTATTTCGCTGATAATGACGGCTAAAGCCACCCAAAGCATACCCCGCCGAGGCACTTGCGCACCCCGCGAAGGCACAATTCGGACCTTTTTTTAGCGCACAAAGATACATTTTTTTCCGCTCGTTTCAAAACAATTGCCTCTTTTTCTCCCTTTTCTTCCTTTTATCCCATTATATTTCTCAATTGCCTTAAAAATCCCCCCTCCTCCCCTCCTCCGTCTCTAAGCTCTCAGCCCTCAGCCCTAAGCCCTAAGAACTAAAAAAAGCGTGCGGCCATCGAGGCCGCACGTTTTTTTGTCTCCTGCGCGGAGCTGTTTTTTTAGTTATCAGAACTTCGGCTCTGATATCACTAAACTCTATATCCCAAATGCTTCCTTCACCTTGTCGACATAGTCGAGTTTCTCCCAAGTGAAGAGCTCCACCTCGCGGGTAAACTCCTCGCCCGCAGCCGTGCGGAAGGTCTTGGTCACCTTGCGCGGGGTGCGGCCGATGTGGCCGTAGGTGGCGGTCTCCAGATAGATCGGCGCACGCAGCTTCAGGCGCTTCTCTATGGCATTGGGGCGCATATCGAAGAGCCCTTCCACTATTTTCGAGATCTCGCCGTCAGATTTGCCCACCTTCCCCGTACCGCGGGTGTTCACGTAGAGGCTCACAGGCTTGGCCACACCGATGGCATAGGCCACCTGCACCAGCGCCTCCGAGGCCACACCGGCAGCCACAAGATTTTTGGCGATATGACGGGCCGCATACGCTGCCGAGCGGTCGACCTTCGAGGGGTCCTTGCCCGAGAAAGCACCGCCGCCATGGGCGCCGCGACCTCCGTAGGTGTCCACGATGATCTTGCGTCCGGTCAGACCGGTATCGCCGTGAGGGCCGCCGATCACAAATTTTCCGGTGGGATTCACATGCAGCGTCACACCCTTTTCGGGCCATATCTTGCGGATGCTCTCGGGAAGCAGCTCGCGCACACGCGGCAGAAGCACCTCCTCCACGTCGCGGCGTATCACCGCCAGCATCTGCTCGTCGGCCTCCTCCTGCGTCACACCGTCGCCGGGGAGGATAAACTCATCGTGCTGAGTCGACACCACCACGGTGTTAACCCGCACCGGCCGGTTCTGCTCGTCATATTCCACCGTCACCTGACTCTTGGCGTCGGGACGCAGATACGATTTGCGCACACCCGAAGGGGTCTCATACGTCATAGCGCTCTCGTCGCGGCGTATGCGCGACAGCTCTTTAAGCACCGCATGGCTAAGCGCCACAGTCAGAGGTATGTAGAGCGGAGTCTCGTCGCAGGCATAGCCGAACATCATTCCCTGGTCGCCGGCGCCCTGCTCCTCCTCCACCGCACGCTCCACGCCGCGGTTGATGTCGGCGCTCTGCTCGTGGATGGCATTGAGCACACCACACGAGTCGCCGTCAAATTTCAGAGCCGAGTGGTTGTAACCTATCGAGTTGATTACGCGGCGCGCCGTAGCCGCCACGTCGACATGAGCTTTCGATTTCACCTCGCCGGCCACGATCACCTGACCGGTAGTCACCAATGTTTCGCAGGCCACCTTCGAGGCAGGGTCCTGCGCAAGCATCTCATCCACAATAGCGTCTGAGATCTGGTCGGCCACCTTGTCGGGATGCCCCTCGGAGACCGATTCTGATGTAAAAAGATAATTCATGGGTCTTTTTAGCATTTTTTTAAGTGGTTGCAAGCAATCAAATTTTTCCACAAGCGCCTTACACGGCCCTCACAGGCCCCAAGACGCATCCAATATGTAGAACAACCCTTCCGGAGACTGCTATATGAGCCGGAAAAGCATGCAAATTTACAACTTTTTCCCGTCCCCTCCAAACATTTCCAAAAATCCTTTACAAAACGTAAAAAATCAGCCCCAAGATGGCTTCCGCCATCTCAGGGCCGATATTCAAATCCTATATATCTTTTAGCGGAGGAGGGTTTTGCGGCCGTTGACGATGTAGATGCCGGGGGCGGAGATGCGGGTCAGGCGGCGACCGGTGAGGTCGTAAATGCCTTCACGGGCGGGGACGGCGGGGGCGGAGTCGGCCTCCACGCTCTCTATGCCGGACAGGCCCTGCTTCTTCAGGAGCACTTTGCCCCATATCGAGCCGAGGCCCGACGAGCCGATAAAGCCGTTTGCGGCCCCGGTGACGCAGTTGTAGCGGTCGCCGACGGGGCGGAGAGTCTTACCCTCTTCGGCGTCGCTGCCGATGCCCATATAGGCTGCCACGGGCACGCACCAGGCGTTGATGTCGGCGGTTAGCGCGCCGGTGAGCATTGTGGCGCTCACGCGGGCCATATTGGAGGTGGCGCCATGCAGCTTCATGCCGTATTCGTCCATGCTCCGGGTGGCGTAGTAGGCGAGTTCGTTGGCCTCAAGGTCCGACAGGCGGGTCAATCCGAGCAGGCGGTGGAAGAAGAGCGGATACTTCAGACCCCACTCCACTGTCTCGCCGTGGCGCAGATGGTCGCCCGACACATATTTGCTGCGGAGTATCTGCTCCCAGCGGTCGGCCATCTCGGTGAGGCGGTCGGCATCGGCTTCGTTGCCGCGGGCGGAGGCAATCTTGGCCACGCCGTCCATGGCGATGACGGCTTTCAGGCGCAGGTTGGCGTTGTCGCGGATAGAGCCGTCTACCGATCCTTCGCCGGCGAAGTTGCCTTCATACTGTGCCTGGGTGAAGAGGTCGAGATAGTCGCAGAGGCTCACCAGATAGCGGTATTCATAGTCATCGAGCTCTGTGGCGTCCATGCCGCAGGCCACTGCCGAGGCTGCCAGGAGACAGATGTCGGTGGTGGAGTCGACACCGTTGTCGAGATGGCTCCCGGCCATAATTGGCCATAGGCCTAAGTGGTGCGGAGCGTTGCCGTAGGGGCTGGAGAATCCGGGGAACATGCGGATATAGTCGGGCACGGCGGCATAGAGCTCATAGGCCAGCTCCGGGGCATATGCCAGCAGCAGCGGCGCGGTGACAAGCAGACGGTCGGCCTGCGAGATGTTGCCCGAACCGCCCGCCTCGAAGTTGTAGAGCTTGGTGTTTCCGGTGTCGGATACGGCCTGTTTGCAGGCACCGATCACCTGCCGGTACGACATGCGGCACATGTCGGCGTAGGTGGTGCCGGCGCAGCGGTCGGCATCGTCATAAATCATCGTGTCGAAGCGGCGGCTGTCGGCCAGACGCTCGTTCACCTCCATGGCATACCGGCGCATCACGCGCTGGAACGAGGCATAGTCGCGAGTCCAGGGCGCCGGGAAGCGGGCGTAGCCGAAGCCGATGGCCAGGGCACCCTCGTCGCGGCCTACCACGGTGTAGTCCTGCGCCTCGCCCTCCACACTGCCGAGGTCGTCGCAGAATATCATATTCGAATTGCCGTTTTTGAGTATCTCCTGACCGCGGGCGGCGTCAGCCATCACCATCAGATGTCCCCAGTTGGGGCGCACACCTTCCGACATCTTCTGGGTGTTCATACCCACGCGGCCCATCGCCACTCCGGTGCTCAGGTCGGTCTCTATGGTGCATCCCGTGCCCGACGACGAGCGGCTCACGATCGCCGAGGCAAACGACAGGTACATCTTCACATTGTGAGCCTTCCCGTCGATGGTCTGAGCCTTATACGACACATAGTTGACCGCAGCGCCCATGGTTTCGGGCTTGTCGATGAGTTGGGTCGAAGTGAAGACCACGGTGCAGCGCACTCCGGCGGCATCGAAGGTCACAAAGGTCTGCGTAGGGGTCACATCCACACTTTTCTGCTCGGCCTGTGCGGATGTAGCGCCGGTGCCTGCGATAGCTTTGAGCACGCCTGCAGTTTCATCGCCGAGGAAGCGGTAGAGCGATCCGTCGACCTCCACATAGCCTTCCAGCTGATGGTTGTTGTAGCTCACATGCTTGGTGGGGCCGTCGCTGAGCACGCCGGTGCTCGACCACACCGACAGATACGGGTCAGCCACCAGCAGGGGCACGGCCGTGCGGGTCGGTGCGCCATGCTGCGCGGGGGTGAATGTGAGGTCGTAGGTGAGCTGCGGCATCGGAGTAGCGCTGTAGCCGCTCAGCGTGGCCGTGGGGGTGGTGCCGGATGCGGGTTGCACCACTACCGACAGGGGGCGTACGCACCAGGTGTTCGCTTCAGAGGTGTACAGGCCGCCGTCGGTGGCGAAGGTGTAGCTTATGGTGCGCCCCACACGCCCGGCAACAGCCGCGTAGGTGCCGGCGACGGTGCAATTCTTGTCACCGGCGCTGATGGAGGCGGTTTTGGTCAGATGCACACCGTCGGCAAGCCACGGCTCGGTGACGTCCTCACCTGGCATCACCACATAGGGTTTGTTGGCCTCGATGGCGGTCACGGGTACCATGCTCACTGTGGCGCCGCTGACACTCTCCACACCCTGCACGCGGGTGCCGACGCCGAACGCAGCTTCTATCTGTCCGGCGCTCAAGTCAAAAGGGACGCAGAGAGAGCTCCACTCGCCGGCATACATCGGCTTGTCCACCAGCACCCGGGCTTCATCCTTCTCTTCGGTCACCGTCACTCTGTTTTTCTCCGTGATGTAGGTGATCCCCTCCATCTCGCAGAGCATCTGCATCAGCTGCGAGTTGATGGCCTCCATACCGGCGATGTCGGGGTGTCCGTCGATCTTGGTGATGTTTTTCAGCTTCAGCACGGGCACATTGTAGTGGTCGCAGATGGCCTGCACCGACTCGTTGATATCGTTGCGCAGGCCGCTGTTGAGCATGAACACCACTTTGGAGTTGGGGTATTTTTTCTGCAGGAAGTCGATCACATAGGCTGTGCCGCCGCGGAAGGTGCGCTTATGAGCGTCGGTGAAGCCGCTCCACACATAGTTGCCGAGGGTACTCCCGACATTGTTGTCGTTGGTGGCACCCTCCACGATGATCAGCCCGGCCTCGCGCAAGTTGTCCACACGTCCTACGAAGGAATTGACAAGGTCGGTGGAGTTGTTCCAGCTGTGGGTACAGATTGTACTGCCGGAGAAAGAGTTGTTCTGCTCCAGTCGCACGCCGCTCTCAGCCTCGAAGAGTTTCCACCAGGTCTGCTCCACGCTGGCCATGGCATTGTTGGCATGAGGATACCACTGGGCATTCTTCAGCGGGTCGGTAAACCCCATAAATGTCGAATAAGAGTCGCCAAGCACGGCGAATGTGCCGTATTTATCGGCGAGCGGCTTTGATGCCGAGGCGCCAAGCACCATTATCAGCATCGCGCATAGTGCGATAAGTTTTTTCATGACTTGATTTCTTTTGTGACTTGTTTTTTGGTTATCCGGATAAAAAAATTCAGGTAATCGGAATGAAATTCCGATCATGGATAAAATAATGAAAAGTATTGCAAAGATAGGCATTTATGCCCTCTTGTGCAATACTCTTCATCCCATATTAATTACTAAAATCACCAAATGCGATTGAGGTCGCGCACCTGAGCCGAGATTGACGATTAGCCTTGACCCGGCAACTGACTCCGCCGGGCTAACACCCGCAAAATTAGCACCGCACCACAAATTTCATATATCACAAATGTTGCTTTCCTGCCCACAAATGTCGCATGGCAAGAACAAATGGCCTATTTTGACCTGTTTTTTGCCTATTTCAGGCCAACCCGGGCTTATTTCCAGCTCAGCTCCACGCGGTGACCGTCGGGACTGTTGGGGAAACGCACCAGGCAAGTGTGCGACGCCTCGTCCCAGCTGTATCCGCTCGCGGCGGTGTCAGATGCAGCCACTGCCACGCCGTCGATGCTCACCGAAGTCGGCGCTGAGGGGAGCAGCACCCGCCCTATGCCGTCGGTGTCGATGGGGCTGCGCGCCACGAAGCTGTAGCTACCGGCGGTGCGCTGCTCGTCGCTCTCGCGGAAGGAGGATGCGAGCACCTGCGCCTTGGCCGGATTCTCCACGCGGCTCAGGTCGAGCAACAGCCGCTGCTCGCCGGGAGCTACCCTGGCACCACTGGCAAGCACGGGGAGCGACGGGTCAAAGAGGTCGATATACGATCCTTTCAGCTCATAGGGATCGGAGGAGACACTCTCGTCCATCACCGACACCACATGATACGGACCGCGCAGCAGGTGCATGCTGTTTTTCATCTGCAATTTGTCACCTTTCGAGGCCATGAGATAGAGCCGCTTCAGCGTCTCTACATACTGCTCGTCGCCGCCGTTGTGGAGGATAAATTCCTTGGGGTCGGTGCGCATGATGCACACGCGCCCTTTCCCCACCTTATACTCCCCGGCGGGCGAGGCGGCGGGGATCCCCATCAGCGACATCAGATGGTCGGAGGGCACGGCATAGGAGTTGCCGTCGGTGTTCCACCATTCGTTCACGCTCTGGAAGGGGTCGTTGTCGGCGCCGCAATAGAGCAGCGTGCCTCCATTCTTCACCCATTTTGCAAGGTGGCGGTGTGCCTCGGGGTCGAGCGGCTTCATGTTGGCATAGGTCATGGCCAGTACTTTGATATCTTTCAGCGTGGCGGGATAGCCGAGATTCTCGATGTGCACGGTCTGCACCGGCACTCCGCGCTTCACCATCGGCAATGCCAGACCGTAGAAATTGGCCAGCTGAGGGTCGTGGTAGCCGTCGTGCTCGGGGAAGCGCTGGAACATCAGCGAGTTGCCCATCAGCACACCCACTCCGTGGCTTCCGTCAATCTTCCCCCGGGTGCGCGGCATGCGGTTGAGGGCATTGATCATCACCTGCATCTGGGTGGAGTAGAAGCGGGGGATGCGGCTCTTCTCCTGAGCGTCCTTCCCTACTTTGTAGAGCCCTTCGTACACGCGCTCGGGCCACGGCATCACCTCATAGTCGGCCACGCCGGGATAGAGCAGCTGTGCCGTGAAGGTGGCCTGATAGTTGCGGCGGTAGTCGTCCCAGTCTTTGGCGCGGTCCTCGATGGGATCGGTGAGGAAAAACATCTTGCGACCCGTGGGGGCGGTCATCGCCTCCATCGACCCGTACTCCAGATATGCGGTCTCAAACACACGCTCGCGGCGGTTGCCGTTGTAGAAGTTGGGCTCGCGCGAGGTGCCGGTCCACACCTGCGCTATGTATCCGTCGACACAGGGGAGCGAAGCGAGGCTCGCCTCCGGGCTGACGATCTGCCATTGCGAGTAGTTGACCAGCGAATGTGTGGGCACATAGCATTTTATGTCGCGTCCCAGCGAGCGCCCATACTCTTTGGCGTAGGTAAACACCTCGTTGAGAGCACGGTAGTAGAGATGATACTTGAGTTTGTTCGACATGTAGGTAGCCTCGGGAGATTCGTGCTGCGGGCGCCATGGCTCTCCGTAATATTCCTGCCATTCGCGCTTGAAAGCGTCGCTGTAGCCCGAACGGGCCCAAAACTCAGGTTCCTCCATGAAGATGACATCCACGCCGGCATCGATCACCCGCTTTACATGCTTCTCTTTCATGTATTTAAGAAAATTCATCGAGGGGACGATGTAGGGCACCATATGTCCGTGCCATATGGTGTCGCCGCGCTCGGTCACCTGCCCTTCGTCCAAGTGCCATTTGCCGTCGTACTGCCCGGTGAAATAGTCCTGATACTCTCCCCAGGCTATACCGGTCATGAAATGCACGGTGTAGCCGCGGTCGCGCCAGCTCTGCACACGCTCCTCAAAGTTCATCTTCCCTTTGCTGTCCGACGGATTGCCACCCACGCCGTAGACCATCACCGCATCGCAGCGGGTGTCGATCGTCGGCCTCCATCCCCGCGACGTCTGCATAGTGGTCTTCACCACGTCGCCCTCCGTCGGCTTCTTCGCCTCAGCTCCCGCAGCGGCAGTAATAATCATCCCCGCCGTCAAAATATATTTAAATGTATCCTTCATCTCTCTGTTTCGCAGACAATTACTACAATCTAAATTCTACTATCCAAGAACTTTTTCTTCGCGGCCACCTCCCCCTCGGCGCCGGAGCTCGTGCGCACACTCACACTCCCCTCTCCGCACGCGTATTCGCCCGTCAGCGGATTCACTATGTGCCGCCGCGTGGCCGAACTGTTGCCCGAGGTGGTGAGGCAACCGTCCTTCACCGGCCCGGGCACATCGCCCATGGCCATGATGGAGCTGTTGCCGAGGCTCACCAGCGCATCCTTTATCCCCCGCTCAAGGAGCAATGGCCGAATGCGGTCGAGCGCATATCCCTTGATGAACCCCGAGAGGTCGAGCCGTATCCCCTCCCGGCCGAGGGTGCACCGCCGCCCGTCGCTTTCAAGCTGAACGCTGTCGATGGTGCTCGGCGTGTGGCTTTCGGACCCTACGGTGATGTCAAACAGGCCTCCCGTGCTCCGGTGATACTCCTTGCAGAGCCGCAGCATCTCGAAAAGATCCTCCGACAGCTCCACCTTCCTCCACGCGCCGGCGGCGCAGAGCCGCGAGATCTCGCTGTCGGGGTCAAACTTGTTGCCCACCCGCTCCAGATGGCCGAGCAGCGTCTGCACCTCGGCGGCCACGGCGAGCAGCCCCTCGGATGTCAGCGGGGCGCGCCCCCTCAGCAGCATGTCCACACGGGTGTGCATGGCTTCAAACCACACATACACCGCCTCGCTGCCGTCGGGGAGGACGCGCCCTACATGTTGCATCAGAGTTCCTTGATTTTCACGTTCTTATACCACACTTCGTCGCCGTGGTCCTGCAGCAGGATGTTACCCTCAGTGCGGTTGCCGAAGTTGGGCCAGTTGCGGTATTTGCTGTATGCCACGAGGGCGTTCCACATCTGGTTGTTGCGCTCGTATTCCAGCAGTTTCTCGCCGTTGAGCCAGTGCTCCACATGGTTGCCGCGCACTATCACGGTGGCGGTGTTGAATTTGCTGATATCAAACGGTTTAACCTCCGGAGCGGGAATCAGGTCGTAGAGCGAGCCGAGTTTGCGGTTGCCCTTCACACCGAGTTTGGCATCGGGGTGGCGCAGGTCGTCGAGGATCTGAAATTCGCAACCGATGGCCGACCCTTCACCCTTGTTGAGCGACGGGTCCACGAAATATTTGATGCCGCTGTTGGCGCCCTCGGTGATCTTGAAATCCACGCTGAGGATGAAGTCTTTGTAGGTGCGGGTGGTCACGATGTCGCCTCCGTTGGTGCTCTCGGCGCCGTCGGCGGGCATCACCTTGAGGATGCCGTCTTCTATCACCCATCCCTTAGTGGGGAAGGCGTCGAGCTTGGCGCCGCGCCAGCCGGTGCTGTCCTTGCCGTTGAAGAGCAGCGCCCAACCATCGGCCACCTCGGCGGGCGAGAGGGTGTTGGGGATGCAGTTCACCTCGGGAGCCTTCTCGGCGGTGAGATAGCGCTCCACGTCGTCGGTGCAGATGCGGATGTCGCGCCATGCCACCTCTTTGCCCTCCTTCGAGGCATCGTCGCCGATGGAGTGCACCTGCAGAGCGATAAACCCTTCGGGAGCAGCATTGTCCCAGATATTGGCGCAGGGCACACCGTTGATCCAGGTGGCGATGGTGTTGCCGTACGCTTCGATGCGGGCTTTGTTCCACTCGCCGCGGCGGAAAGCGGTCTTGGCAGCCGGATTTTTGGTGAGGGGATAGAGCCACATGCGCCCGGCCTCGTCGTAGATGCCGCCCGACCATGCGCGGTCCGAGGGGTCGATCTCAAACTGATAGCCGTGCACACGGCCGTTCTGATAGTCTTTGGTGCTGGCGCTGCGCAGCTGCACGCCCGAGTTGAGGGCGTCGTCGACCTTAAACTCAAACTCCAGAATGAAGTCGCCGTACGGTTTCTTAGTGGCGAGGAAAGTGTTGGGGGTATTGCGTTTCGACACGCCCACTATGGCGCCATCCTCCACGCGGTATTCGGCTTTGCCGTTGAGCTTCTTCCAGCCGTCGAGGTTCTTGCCGTTGAAGAGCGGCTGCCACTGCTGGGCGCCCATCGAGAGGGCACACACGGCGGCAAAGAGTGACACAAGTATCTTTTTCATTTTCAGCATGTTTCTTTTGGTTATGTTTCTCTATATGCTCACACTAATTTGTAGAAATCTTCCCACCCTTTGCGCGGAGGCATGCCCGAGAGCATGGCGTTGGCGAAGGCGCTGTTGGTAAACTGCTTGGTGCGGGCGTCGAAGTAGAGGCGCGTATTGAGCCGCTGCGCTATCACGCCGAGGCAGAACACCTGGCTGAGCACGCCGTTGATCTCGAAGGGCGAGCGGGTCTTCTCGGTGCCCATGCAGGCGCGCAGGAAGTTGACATAGTGGTTCGACGGGCTCTCGGGCACCTCGGGCAGCTTGCTCTTTATATCCATGGCGTTGGCCGAGGGGATGATGCTCAGAGTGCTGCCGTGGCTCGAGCCTTTGAAGGTGAGGTCGCGGCCATAGATGATCTTGCCGGGGTTGAGCTTGGCCTGCGGGGTGTTGCCCTGATTGGTGGCGGGCACATTGGGGTTGTACTCCGACGCGCCGTAGTTGGCGGGCAGCGGGGGGAGGTTGTCGAGACCGTCATACCATGTCACATCGCAGGGGGGCATGCTGCCGCGGGCCGGAAAGCGGAAGAGGATGGTCGACGAGAAGGGGTAGAAGTAGCTGTTGTGACCCTTGGCATACTCCATGCTCACCTCGTAGGGCAAGCCCAGCTCCAGAAATTCGTGAGCGGTGTCGAGCAGATGCGCGCCCCAGTCACCGAGGGCGCCCATGCCGTAGTCGTACCAGCAGCGCCAGTTACCCTGATGATATTTCTCCGAATATCCGTGGTAGGCGCAGGGGCCGGTCCAGAGGTCCCAGTCGATGTCGCGGGGCATCGGCTCGAAGCCGGGCATGTGGGGGATGTGCTCGTCGTAGTTGTGCCAGCGGCGCGGATTGTTCATGTGCGCGGTGATGGCGGTGACATCTTTGATGATGCCGGCGTCTTTCCACGCCTTAAACTGGAAGTAGTTCCCCTCCGAGTGACCCTGGTTGCCCACCTGAGTGACCACCTCGGGATGCTTGCGGGCCATCTCCATCATCAGCTCACCCTCGAGGAAGGTGCGGCACATCGGTTTTTCAAGATAGATGTGCTTGCCGTGGGCCATGGCCATCATGGCCACGGGGAAGTGCATGTGGTCGGGCACCGAAGCGCACACAGCATCGAAGTCGGCGGAGGCTTTCTCGAACATCTCGCGGAAATCGCGGAAGCGCTTGGCCTTGGGATACATGTTCATCGCCTTCTGGGTGTGCTCGGCGCCCATGTCGATGTCGCACAGCACCGTCACATCCACCATGCCGGTGCGGGCGAACTCGTCGATGTTCTGCGCGCCGCGGTTGCCGATGCCGATATAGGCTATCTTCACCTTGTCGCCCTTGGCGGCTGCGGTCTCTTTCGATGTCTTGGGGGTGGCAAATGCCGTGCCGATCCCTCCGATAGCCATGGCGGCCGCCGAGGCGCCCATGGTCTTGAGAAAATCTCGTCTTGTAGTCATTATGTTGGTTATGATGGAGTTATTTTATTTCTGTCTGTTGCTTTTTGCGCGGTATCAGCCGCGAGATGCCGTAGATGAGCAAGCGCACCACAAGCACTACGGCATAGAGCACGGCGGTGAACACCAGCACATATAAGATGGAGGTGTAGAGCTCGCTTGCGGGAGCATGGTAAGTGTGTATGGCGCAGATGTTCACTATATTGGCCACCACAAAGCAGGCTGCGAGGGTCCACAGCTCTATGCGCTGGCGGCGACGGCTTATCACTATATCTTTCATCGGTTTTTCGGGGCTCAGGTGGTGGGAATGGTCTGACGGCGGGTGCCGTAAGGCTCGTAGTCTATCTTATATTGCTCGGGGAAGAGGAGCACCTCGCCGCGGTCTATCGCTTCATGCCCCCAGAGGCACAGCAGACTGGCGTAGTAGCCCTCCTCGGCGATGCGCTCGGGCTGACGGCCGGTGATCACCGCCTCCACAAAGGCTTCGGTGAGCAGCGAGGTGCCGTCCCCCTTTGGGCGTTCGCCAAGGATAAACTCACCCTTGTTCTCGTTGGCGGTCTCCGGCGCCCAGCTGGTGCCGGCGAAGGGGATCTCGTCGAAGAGCTTGTTCTCCCACGAGTTGATCATCTGCAGGAAGGCCGGCGCCGGAGCTGTCTCCTCGAAGAAATATTTGCCGTTTTCAGGCTCCACGGTGCCCTTGTTGCCCATGATTTTCTCCTCCAGGCCGTAAAATTTGTTGGAAATCACCGAGCCGTAGGTGATTGTCTCGCCGGTGTTGTAGCCGTAGATGCAGTGCACATTGTCGTGCACTTCGCGCCCGTCTTTCCAGAAGGTGATGCCGCCGTGGCCCATCACCCGGTCGGGCAGCTTGCCCAGGGCCCAGGTGCCGATCTGCAGCTGGTGACAACCCAGCTCCGACATCAGTCCGCGCGACGATGCGCGGTACAGTCGCCAGTTGATGAACCGCTCAAGCTCGGGCGACGGCACTTCGCGACGCCAGTCGCCGTTGCGGTTCCAGAAGGCCTCCACATGCGATATCTTGCCGAAAGTGCCCTGATGCACAAGATCCATCGCCTTGATGTAGCGCGGGTCGAAGAGGCGCTGCTGACCGGTGAAGAAGAGCCGGCCGCTCGAAAGGTGGCGCTGATACATGTTGAAGCACTCCTCCATGGTGTAGCCGATGGTCTTCTCGCAGTAGACATGCTTACCCGCGTCGAAGGCATCCATCACTATCCCGTAGTGGGTGTGCAGCGGTGTGGCCACCACCACAGCCTCCACATTCTTGTCGGCCAGCAGGGCGCGGTAATCCTTGTAGACCTTGGCGCCCGGCGCTATCTTCAGCGCCTCGTCGATCGAGGGCTGATACACATCGGCCAGAGCCACTATCTCGGCCTTGGGATTCCCGGCAAGGAAACTCATCAGAAAACGGCCGCGCGATCCGGGGCCAATGATGCCCAGACGGCAGCGCTCTTTAGCCGTATGATTTACTTCGGAAAATGCCGAAAGCCAAGGACTTGTGGCGGCAAGCAGTCCCGCGCCGGCCATCCCGAGGCCGCGCAGAAACTCCCGCCTGTTCATTTTTGCTTCATTCATGGTTATGAGTCGCCCGAGCCGGTGCGCCTTCCGACCTTCATTCAGGCGTTTCCGCCCTCTTCCGGCCATCTTTAGCATCCTTTCTCCCGGTGCTTTAATCTATGGTAAAGATAAAAAATCCTTCATTGGTAAAGATAAAAACCCGTCGGTAACGACGGCACTCACAAAATTACCAAAAACATTTCACATATTCCTTCCCTCCGGCCCCATTTTCTCCCATTTTCTTTGCGTTCCTTTACATCCTTCGCAAATATATGCGTGTTTTTGCGTATCTTTGATGCGATAATTTCCGAACTTGACGACAAAGAAGCATTTTTGCTCTTCTTTTGGCTTTCATCACCTGAGATGGCCGAACTGCGAGTGGCGAAACGAGTGGCCGCCGGCGGCCATGATATCCCCAAAGATGTCATCCTCCGCCGTTACATGGCCGGCCTCAGAAACATGTTTGAGATCTTCGTACCCATCGTCGATGAATGGTCAATGTACGACAACACAACGGAACTCAACACTATCGTTGAGTGTAATAATATCGTAAATGCGCAGTTATTAAATCAAATCAAAGAATCATGTCAGAGCAAGAAAAAATAGAACTATACAAGCGCATCCGCGAGAACATCCGGAAGGCCCAGCGAGAGCTTTTCGAGCGCAAAGCCCTCCTCGGAGAGAGTATCGTCATTGCTGACGACAACGGCAATCCCATCGTCATACCCGCAAAAGACTACCTCGCCCGCACCAACAAGCACTGACCCTCCCTCGCCTCATATTTGTGAAAATCCCCGGAAACAAAGGATAACGTCTCTCAGTAGTCGCGGCTTGCTGCGACCGGACAACGAAATCATTTTCAAGTATTTAAGGCGGCACAACATAGATGCGGGGCCATCCGGGCCCGGTCGCACCAAGGCGCGCCCCTACCGGTTGACGCCATCCTCCCCCAATAAATAAACGGCGGTGCAACTCAGTGAGCTGCACCGTCTTATCAAATAAAACAGACTGTCTTTATCAAATAACCGACCTATATCCGTATCCGGATGGCGGAGGGGGCGTCAGAGTGGTCCTTATGGCAGGAGCCGAAATGCGAAGGGTGAAGTCGTCGGCCGACCATGCCTTCTTGTAAGCGCATCGGCGAAAACATCCTATCCCGAAAATTCAATCTCACCTTCTACATCGTAGCCATCGTTATTCATAATACATTCCTATCAGCCAGTTCATCCCAAAGCCAATCAATATGGCAATAGTAAAACTGGCAAATGTTCCAATCAAAACATATTCCGTGATCTTAATGTCGCTGGCATTGTGTAGTTCTCCAAAGCGAAAAACCGATTTCGCTGCTAACAGAAAGCCTATTCCTTCTATGTTGTTTGTGAATATGAATGTCAAAATAAGTACCCGCTCAAGATATCCGATCCATTTACCCGCGTTTGGCATGCCGTGAGCCGTATTATTAGCCGGCATCCACTTTTCATATTCAATAAATAGCTTTATAAGAATTGAAGTGGGAGCAAGTATCGCAATATATGCAGTGATAATCAACCAAAAACTTGTTGAAAAGACTTCTTCTGATATATCCATTTGTGGTAAACTCCTAAGCATGAGCCACCACAGACATATTATTACGCAATAATGAGCTGTCTGATCCCATAAAAAACTTATTAAATCGTGCTTTTTACTCCTTGTTTTGATAAGGTCTATCAAAAAGTGGCTTATTCCAATTACTACCGGAATAATCCAACAGCTCCATTGTGATACGAATATATAGGCTAAAGTCGCTTGAATCAAAGCATGAATGATCAATACTCTATATTTGGCTGATGAATCCTTTGAGAATTTATCAGTACACATTTTATCGCTTTGGAGCACGAAGTCACCCAACAAATGCGCCGCGATAAGTTTTATCAATATAATGGTATTCATTTAAGTCTCTCCCTTATCAATTCTTCAAATCTGTTTACATACATTCTTATTAATCCTTCTTTGCCGGTTCTTATGGATTTATCCACCATTTGTCGGGAAATTCCAAGCATGTTGCCTATTTCGGCATGACTAAGATTTTTATTTATCAGACTTTGAAAAAGTACCCGACTCTGACTTTGAGTCCACTGAGAGATAATATTATCTGCGAAAGCTGTTGAAACAGATAGTTCCTCATTAACTTCCTCCCATGGAGTTTCTATTAGCAGACGTGCTTTCCCGATAGAATCCAAACCTCTTCCTGATGCCCTGTATGCTTCACCATCGCTCATGCCGAGTGTTTCATTTTCATAGTCTAATGTGCCGATACCTATAGCCAACCTCGCATCCCATTGATGGTTACAACCTGCAAATTTGAAAGAACGTATATGGGCACGAATGGATAATGCCGCACTCAAAGACCTGACAGCATCCTCGACCTTAATCTGAAAACTATCTCCACGAAAAATCTCCAGATTAATCTTTGTTAGGGGCAACAACATCTCAGGGAGTGATTGAAGCACATACAACATCGTGTTGCGTTCTTCCGCTGCCATTTTAGTGGAATCAACTATATCGCCTGTTATTAATGCTCCGATTTTCATGCGAAAAATTTTTTGTGCAAATATATGAAATGCCCGCAATATACGCAACCCATATTGGTTGCATTTTAATATTGCTACCAATATGGGTTGCATGTATCTCATTAAGAGAGGACTTAAAAAGTCACCTATTTACGTCTCCGGATGGCGGAGGGTGCGTCAGAGTGGTCCTTATGGCAGGAGCCGGAATGCGAAGGGGAGGGAGCGTACTCAGGTACGTGACCGACCCTGAGTCGTTTCGGCGACGAACCGGAAGGGCCGCTATCACGCGCCCATAAGCATGGGGGCGATTTTGTGCAGGGCGGCGATAAAGGCCTCTGCCTCGGCGTGAGTGTTGTAGAGGCCGAAGGAGGCGCGCACGGTGCCCTCGATCCCCAGGGCCTCCATCAGCGGCTGGGCGCAGTGGTGGCCGGTGCGCACGGCTATGCCGAGCTTGTCGAGCAATATGCCGGTGTCGTAGTGGTGGGCGTTGCCGAGCAGGAACGAGATTACGGCACTCTTGCCCGGAGCGGTGCCGAAGATGCGCATCCCGGGGATCTTCATCATCTCGGCGGTGGTATATTCGAGCAATTCATGCTCGTGGGCGGCGATGGCGTCGATCCCCACCCGCTCCAGGTAGTCGAGACAGGTGGCGAAGGCGGCGATATCCACAAAGTCGGGCGTGCCGGCCTCGAATTTCAGCGGCAGCTCGGCGTAGGTGGTCTTCTTGAAGCTCACATGCGAGATCATCTCGCCTCCACCCTGATAAGGAGGCATCATTTCAAGCCATTTTTCCTTGCCGTAGAGCACTCCCACGCCCGCGGGGCCATACATCTTGTGCGAGGAGAAGGCGTAGAAGTCGCAGTCGAGCGCCTGCACGTCGATGTGCATATGGGGCGAGGCCTGGGCGCCGTCTACCAGCACCGGCACACCCATCGAGTGGGCGTAGCGCACCATTTCGGCGACGGGATTGACCGTGCCGAGCACATTCGACACATGGCACACCGCCACCAGGCGCGTGCGCTCGGTGAAGAGGTCGCGATACTGGTCGAGATCGAGCGATCCGTCGGGACATATCCCCACCACCTTGATGTTGATGCGCTTGCGGGTGCCAAGCAACTGCCAGGGCACTATGTTGGCGTGATGCTCCATGACGGTGAGGATGATCTCGTCGCCATTCTCCATAAAACTCCCGAAACTCGATGCCACAAGGTTGATCGCCTCGGTGGTGCCGCGGGTAAAGATCACCTCCGAGGTGGAGCGGGCGTTGATCCACGCGCGCACCTTCTCGCGGGTGGCCTCCAGGCGGGCTGTAGCCTCCTGCGCCACGGTGAAGACGCCGCGGTGCACGTTGGCCTTGTGGTTGAAATACATATCGTCTATCGCCTCCACCACGCAGCGGGGTGTCTGCGAGGTGGCGGTGTTGTCGAGATACACGAGCGGACGCCCGTACACCTCGCGGTTAAGCATCGGATATTCGCGCCTGAGCGCTTCTACATCGTAGTTCATAGTGCTAAAAAGAGGTCAGAAGTCAGAGAGCAGAGGTCAGAAGTCGGAGAAACAAAGTCGGAGAGGGCGAAGGGTCAGCAGGTGGCGGAGCTGCAGTCGCGGCAGCCGGCTGTTTCGCCGGCAAAGCGGCGCTCCACCATGTGGCGCAGACGGTCGCGGAGCGGCTCCAGCGAGATGCGGTCGATCACATCGGCCATGAAGGCCTGCATGAGCATGCGGCGCGCCTCGGCTTCGGGGATGCCGCGGGTGCGCATGTAGAAGAGCGCACGCTCGTCGAGCTGCCCGGTGGTGGCGCCGTGCGAGCATTTCACATCGTCGTTGTAGATCAGCAGCTGCGGCTTGGTGTGCATCCGCGCCCCGGTGGATCCGAGGATGTTGCGGTTGCTCTGGTATGCCTCCACGAAGCGCGCGCCGTGGGCCACCACGATGCTGCCGCCGAAGGCGCCGGTGGCCTCGCCGTCGAGCACGTATTTGAAGAGCTGGTCGCTCCGGCCATTGTTGCCGGTGTGGCGTATGTCGGAGGCGTTGTCGATATGCTGGCTGTCGGACCCGATGGCCATAGCCGACAGGCGGGTGAAGGTGTGGTCGCCCGAGGCATCCACGCTGTAGTCGTTGCGGGTGGTACCGTTGGTGAGGGTGGCGCCGCAGATGCGCAGTTCCGACCCGTCGGCCTGCACGGCGTAGAGTTGGGAACGGCGCGAGGTAGAGGCGTTCGATTCTTCGATGTCGTACCATTCCACCGAGGCCCCCGATTCGGCGAAAATCTCTATCACTTCCGAGCTCAGCACCGGAGCGGCCTCTCCCTGGGTGTGGTCGCACTTGAGGATGGCCACATGGCTCCCCTCCTCGGCTATCACCAGCACGCGGCGGGCTGCCAGAAGCGGGGTGGCGCTGCTGAAGATGTCGACAAGCTGCACGGCCTTGTCGCAGCGGCAGCCGCGGGCGGCATGTATCAGCACGCCGTCCTGCGCAAGGAGTGTATTGAGAGCCGCCGAGGGGTCGTCGAGGCCTGCGGCCCGGCCGTAGTAGCGCTCTATCAGCCCGGGATGGCTATTCGCTGCCTCGGCCAGTGAGCATACGGTCAGCCCTTCGGGCAGATTCTTGAGCAGGGTGGCCGTGGGCACGAAACGGTCGTTGACCACCACCGCCATCAGGGTGCTCAGGTTCGGCACTCCGCAGCGGAAAGATGCGCCGACATCCACCGGCATCCCCACGCGGTTGACATTCACGCCGTAGTCGGGGAGAAACATCTCGTTGACCGACGTTTTCTCGTAGCGCTCGTCGCCCTTTTCGGGCAGGCGGCCTTCTCGCTCCAGGGCCTCCAGAGCGGCAGGGCGCAGAGCGTTGAGCGTCCCGCCCGAGTGGGCGTCGATGGCCGCGGCGTTCTCGCGATAGAGCGCGAGGTATTGGTTCAGGGCGTTGGGCTTGTTCATTGGTTCTCCTCCTTGATCCAGTCGTATCCGCGCTCCTCAAGTTCCAGAGCGAGCTCAGGGCCTCCCGTGCGCACTATCCGCCCTTTGTAGAGCACATGCACGAAGTCGGGCTTGATGTAGTCGAGCAGTCGCTGATAGTGGGTGATGACTATGGTGGCGTTCTGCGCCGTGCGCAGCTGGTTGACGCCCGAGGCCACCACGCGCAGAGCGTCGATGTCGAGCCCCGAGTCGGTCTCGTCGAGGATGCTCAGCCGAGGCTCCAGCACCGCCATCTGAAATATCTCGTTGCGCTTCTTCTCGCCGCCGGAAAAGCCTTCGTTGACCGAGCGCGAGGCGAGCTTGTTGTCAAGCTCCACTATGGCGCGTTTCTGACGCATCAGTTTGAGGAAGTCGCCGGCCGACAGGGGCGGCTCGTTGAAATACTTCCGCTTGGCGTTGACCGCCGCACGCATGAAGTTGACCATCGACACCCCGGGGATCTCCACAGGATACTGGAACGAGAGAAACAGCCCCTCGTGACTGCGGTCCTCGGGCGACAGCGACAGGAGGTCGAGGCCGTGAAACTCGGCGCTCCCCTCGGTGACTGTAAAGGCCGGATTGCCGGCCAGCACGCTCGACAGCGTCGATTTTCCCGACCCGTTGGGGCCCATGATGGCGTGCACCTCGCCGGGATGTATCTCAAGATTGATGCCGCGGAGGATCTCCTTGTTCTCCACCTTGGCGTGAAGATCTTTGACCTTCAGCAATATATCGTGGTTCATAACGCTAAACTTTTTTCAATTTTATTTCAGCCGACCGACCCTTCGAGATTGAGCTGCAGCAGCTTCTGAGCCTCGACGGCAAACTCCATCGGCAGCTTGTTCATCACCTCCTTGGCATAGCCGTTGACTATCAGTCCCACGGCCTCCTCGGTGGGGATGCCGCGCTGATTGCAGTAGAAGAGCTGATCCTCGGAGATCTTCGATGTCGTGGCCTCATGCTCCACTATGGCCGTAGGATTCATCACATCTATGTAGGGGAAGGTGTGGGCACCGCAGTCCGAGCCCAGCAGCAGCGAGTCGCACTGGGTGTAGTTTCTTGCGCCTTCGGCCGAAGGGGTCACCTTCACCAGGCCTCGGTAGGAGTTCTCGCTGTGTCCGGCCGAGATACCCTTCGACACTATGGTGGAGCGGGTGTTGCGCCCCAGGTGTATCATCTTGGTGCCGGTGTCGGCCTGCTGGTAGTGGCGTGTGAGGGCCACGGAGTAGAACTCCCCTACCGACCCTTCGCCCATGAGCACACAAGAGGGATATTTCCAGGTGATGGCCGAACCGGTCTCCACCTGCGTCCAGCTCAGCTTGGAGTAGTCGCCGCGGCAGAGACCGCGCTTGGTGACAAGGTTGTAGATACCGCCGCGACCCTGCTCGTCGCCGGCATACCAGTTTTGCACGGTGGAGTATTTCACCTCGGCGCGATCCTCCACCACTATCTCCACTATGGCGGCATGCAGCTGATTCTCGTCGCGCATCGGGGCGGTGCACCCTTCGAGGTAGCTCACATAAGCGTCGTCGTCGGCCACTATGAGCGTGCGCTCGAACTGCCCCGTGCCCGAGGCGTTGATGCGGAAATAGGTGCTCAGCTCCATGGGGCAGCGCACCCCCTTGGGGATGTAGACAAACGAGCCGTCGGAGAAGACAGCCGAATTGAGCGCTGCGTAGAAGTTGTCCTTGTACGACACCACGGTGCCGAGATATTTCTTCACGAGGTCGGGATAATCCTTGATGGCCTCAGAGATGGAGCAGAAGATGATCCCCTTGTCGGCCAGTGCCTCGCGGTGGGTGGTCTTTACCGACACGGAGTCCATCACGGCGTCTACCGCCGTGCCTGTCAGCGCTTTCTGCTCCTGCAGGGGTATGCCGAGGCGGTCGAAGGTGCGCAGCAGCTCGGGGTCCACCTCGTCGAGGCTCTTGGGGCCCTCTTTCTTCACCGGAGCGGCATAGTAGCTGATGGCCTGAAAGTCAATATCGGGCATGCGCAGATGCCCCCAGGTGGGAGGCGTCAGCGTCTGCCAGTAGCGGAAGGCCCTCAGGCGGAACTCCAGCATCCATTCCGGCTCACCTTTTTTGGCCGAAATGAGCCGCACCACATCCTCGTTGAGCCCCACGGGGATCTTCTCGGTGTCGATGTCGCTTACAAATCCATATTTGTAATCGCCGTCGGCTACCTCGCGAATTTCTGTATTATCGTTGTTTTTATGCTTATCCATAAGCCGGTAAATCTTCTGAAAGTATTAACGCTCCGGAGCCGTCTGCGGTTCTCCGGCGCTCTCCTCCCCCTCCCCGTCGCCCTCGGCGGCGGGGTACATCTCCATGGCCCAGCCTAATACAGCCGGAGCCAGCTCCGTCACCGCCTCGGCAGCATGACCGTTGAACATCCGCCCCATCTCCTTCACATCCGTGCCCGGCTTCACCACCAGCCACAGATTGAGCGCCAGGCTCAGCGCCATCAGCCATTCGAACATAGCCAGTACCAGTCCGCCCATACGGTCGAAAAATCCCACACGCAGCGCGCGGGTGACACCCCTGAGAAATCGCGCCGCGAGCTTTATCACCAGCCATACCCCCACAAAAAGCAGCAGACGCGCCAGCACGGTGTAGAAATACTCCTGCGCCTCGGTGAGCGCCTCCCCCTCCACGGTGCAGTAGGGCATCAGCCACGCCTGCGCCGCGTCGCCCCAAAGCCGGCAGGCCACCACGCCGGCCACAATGGCCGCCAGACCGCCCAGCTGCACCATCAGCCCCTTGCGCCATCCCATGAAAGCGCTCCCCAGTGCCACTATGGCTATGATGATATCTACCGTGGTCATTTGCCCTTGCTGATTTTAACCGCGAAATTACCAATTTTTCCCCATTTCCCCAAAATTTCCCGCTTCCCGCCTCCTGCATTGCCCGATATTGCCGTCAGCAGCGGTTTTTTCGGTATCCGAATCATGGCCCTAAAACCCATATTATCGCCTCAACTATGGCGGCTATTACGGCGAGAGCGGATTCGAGGGATATTATGCCACCAAATTTGTGCCCAAGAGCAACACCGTCGGCACCGCCAAGGTCACCGGCACATGGCAGACTGTGGATGTCAGGCACAACCCCGTAGCTCACCACTGGGTGACCAATGGCGGAGAGCGCCGCCATCGGCATCCACAACAACCGGATATAATATATAAAAATCGCTGCTCCGATGGCGGGGCAGCGATTTTTATTATGTAAAGCTATGATTTATTTCACGGCTACTTTGCGGCCTCCGACGATGTAGATGCCGGGGGTGAGGCCGCGGAGGGCCTCGGCGGGTGCTACTTTATGGCGGAGAAGCACACCGGAGATGCTGTAGACATCAACGGGGAGATCGCTGTCGAGGTCGGCGGCTACATTCTCCACGCCGGTATGGTCGATGAGTACAGGCGTGGTGAAGAGTGTCAGTTTGGGGAACATCAGGTTGGTAAGCACGCAGCGCAGCGGGTCGACGAAGGTGTAGCGGAAACGTGTCACGCCTTTGCTGAGCAGATACTCGGGATCGTCGCTGTCGGGGCCGTTGAGCTTCTCGCCCACGAGTTCGCCGGTTTCCTCATCCTCGGTGATTTCGCCCATATACCATGTGAAGGTGGTGGGGATGCCGCTTACCGAAGCCTCGGAGGAGAGATCTACGGTGCCGTCGGCATTGGTCACCTCCACGTCGGCCTGATTTGCGTAGGTGTAATAGAGGAGCGAGGGGAGGTCGGCCACGCGGGGCAGGGTGGAGAAGCGGAAGCGATTGCCCTCAAGGGTGAGCAGCTGCAGCTTGGTGCGCACCGGGCTGAGGTCGATGGCCGACAGACTGCAGTTGTTGGCTGTGAGCTGCGACAGCGAGGGGACGCCGGTGAGCTGAAGACTCTCCAGCGGGTTGCTGTTGACCGACAGATTCCACAGCGCGGCGTTGCCCAACTGCAGCTCGGAGATCTTGTTGCTGTCGGCGATGAAGATCTGCAGCGAGGGGATCTTCGAGGCGTCGAACGAGGTGTAGGCGTTGTTGCTGATATTGAGCATCCGCAGCGAGGTGTATTCGGCGAAATTCATCCGTGAGAAGTTGTTGGCGCTGAGGTTGATCTCCTCCAGCCCGGTGGCGGCCGGCATTCTGATGTTGTCCTCGTCGATATCGCAACCGCCGATCGAGAAGGCTTTCAGGCCGGTGAGATTCGAGGCGTCGAGCGCCTTCATGGGAGCGCCGTAGATAGAGAATACGGTGATGTCCGAGGCATCGTCGTAGGTGTAGATTTTCACCTTGGCGCCCTCGTAGGTCTGCTGGCCGGCATACGCGATGTAGCCGGTAGCCTCCACGGGATACTGCTTATACTCGGTGCCGTCGCCGCGCCAGTCGATATAGAGCGCGGTCTTCTTCGAACCGCGGAAGATCACAGTGGCGCCGTCGGTCGAGGTGGTGGTGGTAAAGGAGGCCACTACCTTGGTGGGAGCATCGACTACAGTGGTGAGGGTGGTCACGAAGCTGTTCTCACCGGTGAAAGCGGGGAAGGCAGGATTGTCCATGCGGCAGTACACCTTGCCAATGGTGGTGTCGAGGAAGATGGTGGCGCCATCCTTGCAGTCTACCTCAGCGGTGGTCAGCGGGGTGCCGTCCTCGCGCATCCAGGTGAAGGTGGTGCCTGTGCCGTCGATCACACGGTTCTGCTCGGAGATGTTGACGCCGGGAGCTATCTCCACAATCTCCAGCGGCTGCTGGGGAGCGTAGAGATATACGTCGGCGGCAATCTCGGGGAGGTAGGGCAGAGTGGCCAGGGTGAGGTTGTTGCTGCGCATGTCGAGGGTCTCGATATAGGGCATATCCGCGGTGGATACGGAGGTGAAGCCGTTGTGCGAGATGTCGATATGGCGCGCGTTGCCGAAATATACCAGACTGGCCTCGTCGGTGAATTTGTTGTAGGAGATGTCGAGATACTCGGCGTAGTCGTAGTCTTTGAGCGACATCTCTGCCAGGCAGTTGTGCGACAGGTCGAGATGGCGGATCGAGATGGGGCTGACGATGTCAAATGCGGCGATGCGGTTGTTGGCGGCCACAATGCTGCGGAGGGCATACTTCTCATAGTCGCCGAAGATGCCGGCCACGCTGAGCGAGGTCAGGGCGTTGCCGGAGAGGTCGATGGCAGTGAGGCAGCGGTTGTAGCGCATGTCGATGTCAGTGAGCGAGCAATTGGTCACTTCGAGGGTGCGCAGCTCGCGGGCGGCGGTGAGGTCGATGCTCTGCAGGGCCACTCCGTCGATGTCCAGGGCGGTGAGCACATCGCCCTCCTCCATGTAGAGTGTCACAGTCTGAGCCTCCTCGCCGGCGGGAAGCGGCAGCGAAATCTCGCTGTCGGCTGTCACCGAGGTAGCGGTGCAGGTGATGCGGCGGGCGGAGTCGCCGATGCCGATGGTGAAGGTGCGGGGAGCCTCGGCTGTGGCGCGGTCCAGACCGACCTTAAATTTCACCGTGGTGCCATTGAGCGATGCCGCGGGCACGAAGCTCAGGATGGGCGAAGGCTGATTCATCTCCTCGGCGGTCTTCACCTTGAAGTGGCCGGTGGAGAGGGTGTACTCGGTGAAGGCCGAGTTGGAGTAGCGGATATACACAGAGTCCGTCGGCACCTCCTTGAAAGTCACCACGCCGTCGGCATAGGTGTAGGCATCCTCGGAGAGGAGCTCCTCGTTGGCGCCCAGGGGATTGGTGTAGACCTGCACCGAGGTGGTGGTGTTGGGCCGCAGCACAGCCTCGGAGAAGTCGACAGGCTTGCCCACCTCGTAGCTCCGATTGCACGGGAGCGGATTCTGCAGGTAGAAATATTCTCCCCAGGTGTCCTGCGGGAGCGGGAGAGTGGGGAAGGTGAAATAGTTGTAGGTAAGGTCTACGGAGTAGAGGTTCTTGTTGTTGCTGAGGTCGATGGAGGTCAGCCGGTTGTTCCGCAGTCCCAGATTGGTGAGATTGGTGTTCTTGCTCAGGTCAATGGAGGTGAGGTTGTTGCCGTTGAGGTTCAGCACCATCAGGTAGGGGTTGTGGGTCACATCCACAGCATCCACTTTGACGTCGGTGTTGATGGTGCCCGAGGTATGCTGCCAGAAGAGTGCGGTGAGATTGGTGTTTTTCGACAGGTCCACCTCGCGCACGCGGGTGTCGGAGAGGTTGAGGCGGATCAGGTTGGGGTTCCGGGTCACGTCCACGGTCTCTACCTGCGTAAGCTCAAGGAACATCACCTGCAGCTTGGGGCAGCCGGTGGGGTCGATCTTTCGCAGATCCATGTTGTGATAGGCGTCGAAGGCCACCAGCTCGGGATAGTCGCTAAGGTTGAAATTCTGGTCTAAGTGGTCCACGATGTCAATCTCCAGTATGGTGAGATTGGGGTGGTCGGGGCCCACCACGAGGGGAGTCTCAGCGGTGAATGGGTTGTCGCTGAGGTAGATGGCGCTCAGCTTTGTAAAGGGGGTGAGGTCGAGGCGCTTGAGCTCGTTGTGCGACATGTCGAGAATGTTGAGGTTCACGCAGTCGTCCATCTCGATCCAGTCGATGTAGCACCCCTCGCAGTCGAGATAGTCGATTTTAGAGGCGTCGCCGTAGATCTTGACTATACCCTCTTTGCTCACGCGGCACTGCACCGTGGTGGCCACCACCGAGGAGGTCTCTGTATCAAACTCGGCCTCTACCACTTCGGTCTCCACCATACCGAAGCCGCAGTCCACGTCGTAGAAGTCGGTCTCGGTGGCACCGATCACAAACTGAAATCTATTCTCGGCACCGTAGCTGTCGTAGATGTTGGTTTTGAATGTGATGGCCGGCTTCTCCTCGGCGGAGGCGGTCAGTGCGGAGGCGGTCATAGCGCCGAAGGCCATCAGTGTCAGTAATACTTTTTTCATATGTGACGATTAATATATTTTCAGGAAAAACCGTGCGTTATTTCACTACCACTTTCTGTGTGTGGCCGTTGGCCCGCAGCAGGTAGCAGGCAAGGTTCGTCAGGATGACTGCACCCTCCCGGCAGGAGGCAATGCCGTTTTCAGCACCCTCGCCCGGAGCGGGAGCGTAGACATGGACTTCGTGGTCGAGGTCGGCAGTGCCGCCGGCAAGGATGGCGTCGATGGCATTGTGGGAGATGTAGCCCATCGCGCCCTGCTGGCCGCGGCTGGGG
>ERZ779852.1022-NODE-1022-length-27801-cov-3.946551_pt1 | contig 27801 bp, 32 predicted proteins | sample MGYA00511559_ERZ779852 | MGnify/ENA primary metagenome ERZ779852 (study PRJEB29588, sample SAMEA2157977) | human gut metagenome | biome: human gut; feature: human-associated habitat; material: faeces | place: Denmark | collected 2008/2010 ...
AACCACTTTAAAGACAGCTTTTGCGTAGCTAATCGTAAAACCCAGAACGAAAAAAGGCTTCATACTAACTATGAAGCCTTTTTGTCATGCCCTAAATGAATGACTGCCACCTTCCATTCCAAGAATCCTGCATTGCAAGATTCTATCCTTGTTTTCAATCAAGATTGCGAACTTGTTTCGCAATTACCTATAAAATAATATTTCTAACTCTGAAATTCAATGGCAACTATACAAACGACATTTTTTTTAAACAAACGACAAAGGACAGGAGAAACCCCCTGTCCTTTGTCATAATTAATCTACTTTCTGGATATAATCCATTTTCCATATTCCAAATATTTCTTTTTTACTATATTTTTATATGCCCTTCCAATAGGAATAACTTCTTGACATTCCAAAAGATGAACATTTGCATCTAAGTATTGAATTTTTGCAACATTGACCAAGTAAGATTTATGTACACGAATAAAATTCAACATTTCTAATTCTTTTTCTAATGTACCTAGCGTTTTACAAACTAATACTCCCTGAATTTTGCCTGCTTGATTAATATAAATTCTGGTATAACTTCTCTCTCCTTGCAGATAAAACACATCATCTACTAACATAGAAACAGGTTCTCCAGCATCCCCAATAAACCGAAGCTGCACGTTTCCCATCATATCTTCTTGGACTTCCAAAATCTTTTTCTCGACCTCTTTATCATTTACTGGCTTTCCCAAAAAACCTATTGTTTTTTGGGAAAATGCAGCTTGCATACTCTCCAAATGACTTGTAACAAAAACAATTCTCCAAATCTGATACTTCTTTTTTACCTGTTCCAATAACTCTGTTCCACTAATTCCAGACATCTCAACATCGAGGAACAATAAATCAATTCTTGTATTACTATTATTTTCACAATAATCCAAAACATCCTCGCCACTTCGGAAAAAAATGTAATCACATTCTATTTTATTCTTTTGACAAACATTTTCACAACATTTTCTAACACAATCTATACTCGTTTGTTCATCATCACATATTCCAATTCTCACTATTCCACTCCCATACATTTACTCTAATTGCATTACAACATCTACAAAAAACCAACCATTTTCACACCGATATTGAATCATTCCATTACAAGATTGCACAATATGTTCAACATTTCCGCTTCCTAAGCCATGATATCTACTATCCTTTTTTGTTGTAACAAGTTTTTTCCCCTGTATAATAACTTCGTTTTTTATCGTATTAGATATCATGATAACAACCTGGCTATTATACATTCCAATTCTAGCCTGCATCATTCGTTGTGTAGGATCTTCTATTTGGATACATGCTTCAATCGCGTTACGAAACAAATTTGAAATTACTGTACATATTTGAAATTCCTTATCTGCCTCTAATTTCTCTGGTAGTAAGCAATCAGCCGAAATCTCTATCTTCGCCTTCGCTGCCATCTCAAATAAAGGTGTAAGTACTGCATCTATCGCTGTATTTCCAGTAATTATTTTTTTGTCATATATTGCAGACGATATTACAATTTTTTGCAAATATGACTTCATTTTTTCATTTGCCCCATCCGAACAATAGCTTTGCAAAACTTGAAAATGCGCATTCATATCATGACGAAATCTTCGCATTTTTTCATCTTGCGCTAATAAGTCCTCGTAATACTGCTTTTGATTAATAATGTATTGTTCCTGTTCGTCATGTTCTCTTTCTTGTATTAATTCACGATTTACTAAAATTCCTTGCCATATTGTAACCGCGACCAACATAATTGCAGATATCGAAGACGCTATTCCAACTTGCGTAATTAAAATGTCATTAGGGAAATGTTTTGCTAATATTTGTATTGGAGCAACAATACATAAAAGACACAATAAAACGATATAGAATAAAAAAAACTGTTTCCATTCTAATCTAATTTCGTAACATTTTTTTCTCCGCATGCGAAACAACCATAATAAAAGTAACGCTACAATGGAAATAGCCTGACACCCTACTGCCACTCTTCTATCTTCTATAATATAATACTCTCCTGTCTTCATCATAAATGCAAATATATACGACATTGCTACACCTACCAAAGAAGACGCCATAACTATAAATGGGTACATAATTAAATACTGGATACGCCGATCTTTATTCAATAGAAATAATGGAATACTGACCATAACGAACATTGTAAGCCACTCACATACCGAAAAACCAGCCATTATCACCGCACAAACTAAAACAACCGTTACGCCACCAATGCATACACCCCATCTAATAAACGATTTCTCTATTTTTGCATCTAAAATTACTTTATATGCTAGGAGATACAAAAAGAACTCAGATATTATATACAAAAACCAACTTATTCCTTCACTCATTTTATACCCCTTCTTTACCAATATTCCACAGCTATCTCAGCTTTTTATTATACGACATCATCAGACAAAAAGAAATCCCATCTCACGAATTTCTTCGTCAAAATGGGATTCCTAATCATTTCTACTTATGTCCAGCGACATTAATACGTATCAATGCCTTGTGGAGTGCATACTCTGCACGCTTCAAATCGAGATTCTGTGACTTCGCGGCAATTCGTTCTTCTGCACGCTCCTTCGCGGCTTCCGCACGATTGATGTCGATTTCATCCGGCCATTCGGCAAGCTCCGCAAGCAGCGTAACTTTCTCGCCGAGAATTTCTGCAAATCCTGCATGGACGGCTGCAACTTTCTGTTCATCACCGTTGTGTATGATCACAACACCGGGTTCAAGGACGGTGGTCAGTGGAATATGATTTTTGTACACTCCGATTTCTCCATCCGCCGTATTGAATTCCAGCATATCTGCCTCACCGGCAAAAAATATACGATCCGGTGTGATGATCTCGACCTGAAATAAATCTTTTCCTTCTGCCATAATACCCCTTTCCTGCCTTTGCAAATTTTTACTTTGCTTTCGAATAAGACTCTTTTACATCGTCAATCGTTCCGGCATTGAGGAAGTAACTTTCCGGTACATCATCGAGTTTTCCATCCAGGATTTCGCGGAAACCACGGATGGTCTCGGCGATCGGCACGTATTTTCCTTCCAGTCCGGTAAACTGTACAGCTACCGAGAACGGCTGGGACAGGAATCTCTGTACCTTTCTTGCACGGCTTACAACAAGCTTATCATCCTCAGATAATTCGTCCATACCAAGGATGGCAATGATATCCTGCAATTCTTTGTACTTCTGTAAGATTTCCTGTACTTCACGGGCAACCTTAAAATGCTCCTCCCCAACAATACGTGGATCAAGGATACGGGAAGTAGATGCCAGTGGATCAACTGCAGGGTAAATACCAAGCTCTACGATCGAACGGTCCAATACCGTTGTTGCATCCAAATGCGCAAATGTCGTTGCCGGAGCCGGGTCTGTCAAGTCATCCGCAGGCACATAGACTGCCTGTACAGATGTAATAGAACCGTTCTTTGTGGATGTAATTCGCTCCTGCAATGCGCCCATCTCCGTCTGCAGTGTCGGCTGATATCCTACAGCGGATGGCATACGGCCAAGCAACGCGGATACCTCAGAACCTGCCTGTGTGAAACGGAAAATATTGTCGATGAAAAGAAGCACGTCTTTTCCACCTTTGTCACGGAAATATTCTGCCATCGTAAGTCCGGTCAACGCTACACGCATACGGGCTCCCGGTGGCTCATTCATCTGTCCGAATACCATGGTCGTCTTGTCGATTACGCCGGATTCTTTCATTTCGTAGTAAAGGTCATTTCCCTCACGGGTACGCTCTCCTACTCCGGTAAATACGGAATATCCGCCATGCTCCGTCGCAATATTGTGAATCAGCTCCTGAATCAGTACGGTCTTTCCTACACCCGCACCTCCAAACAGTCCGATTTTTCCACCCTTTTGATATGGGCAAAGCAAATCTACGACTTTGATACCGGTCTCAAGCATCTCCTGTGAAGTTGCCTGCTCCTCGAATGATGGTGCCGGTCTGTGAATCGGCCATTTCTCCTCGGTATCCGGAGCTGCGATTTCATCAATTGGATCACCCAATACATTAAACAGTCTGCCCAGTGTCTTCTCTCCAACAGGAACAGAAATCGGGGCACCTGTTGCAATGGCATCCATACCACGAACCAATCCGTCGGTTGGTCCCAAAGCGATACATCTTACTGTATCATCACCCAGATGCTGAGCCACTTCCACAACCAGTCTTCCGCCATCTTTTAACGGCACTTCGATTGCTTCGTTGATCTCAGGCAGATGTCCTTCCTGGAATTTGATATCCAGTACGGCACTGATAATCTGTGTGATTTTACCAATATTATTACCTGCCATTTATTTTCTCCTTATTTTTTACGTTGAAATTGCATTTGCGCCCGCCACAATTTCGGTAAGTTCCTGCGTAATGGAACCCTGGCGCGCGCGATTGTACTTCAGTGACAGATCACTGATCATTTCTTCCGCATTGCTGGTTGCTGAATCCATTGCCTGCATACGTGCACCGTTCTCACTGGCTACCGCCTCAACGAGTGCTCCGTAAAATAAGCTCGTCACATATTTCGGAATAATCATATTCAATGCCTCTTCCTCATTTGGCTCATAATTCATCAGAACATTGGAATCCTCTGCGTCCTCCGGATCGATTTCAACCGGAAGGAGTTTGATCATCTTTGCTTCCTGACTTACTGTATTCTTAAAATGCGTGTATGCCAGATAGATTTCTCCTATTTCTCCGTTTGTAAATGCTTCGAGTACCTTGTTGCACAAAGCCGCCGCATCCGGATAGGTCGGAGCTTCCATCATGTAAGAAGCATCCAGTGCAATGTGATAATCTCTCCGTCCGAGTGCCTCTACACCTTTTCCTCCTACGGCATAGATGTCGAGATCTTCTTTCGGAAAATCACTGCCTGTAATCAGTTTGACAATGTTGGAATTATATCCACCTGCCAGTCCTCGATTCGAAGTAATGACAACGATTGCTTTTCTTTTGGAATCGCCTGCCTGCAAATACGGATGATTGATATTGCCACTTCGTGCCAGCATGGAACTTACGGTTTTGTACATATAATTGAAATACGGGTCCGTCTGTTCCGCACGGCTTTTGGCTTTCTGTAGCTTAACGGTTGAAACCAGCTTCATGGCTTTGGTGATCTGCTGCGTACTCTGTATGCTGCTTTTTCTTCGCTTTATGTCTCGCATGGAGGCCATGTCTTACCACCTACTTTCTGCCATTATCGGAAGGATGCTTTGCATTCTTCGATTGCTTTCACCAGCTTCTGTTCTGTCTCTTCATCCATCACTTTCGTTGCTGCAATGCTTCCCGGAATCTCCGGATATCTGGTATCGATATAATCAAAGAGTTCATTCTGGAAACGCAGAATGTCTGCTACCGGAATGTCCATAAGATATTTCTTGATTGCTGCATAAATAATGATAACCTGTTTCTCAACCGGCATCGGCTGATACTGTGGCTGCTTTAAGATTTCCTTCAGACGCTCGCCCTGTGCCAGCTTCTCGGTCGTATCGGCATCCAGTTCCGAACCAAACTGTGAGAATGCTGCCAGCTCACGGTACTGTGCCAACTCGGTACGAATCGGCGCTGCGATCTTCTTCATCGCCTTGATCTGCGCAGAACCACCTACACGGGATACCGAAAGTCCGGCATTGATTGCCGGCCGGTAACCTGCATTGAACATCTCTGTCTCCAGGTAAATCTGACCATCCGTGATGGAAATAACGTTGGTTGGAATATAGGCAGATACATCGCCTGCCTGTGTTTCGATAATCGGTAATGCAGTTAGGGAACCGCCACCCAACTTATCAGAAAGTCTTGCTGCACGCTCAAGGAGTCTTGAATGCAGATAGAATACATCTCCCGGATAAGCCTCACGTCCCGGTGCTCGTTTCAAAAGCAGGGAAAGTGTACGATATGCAGCTGCATGCTTACTCAGATCATCGTATACAACAAGGACATCTTCGCCATTTTCCATCCACTCCTCACCGATTGCACAGCCTGCATATGGTGCGATGTACTGCAATGGCGCAAGCTCACTGGCAGTCGCTGCAACTACGGTCGTATATGCCATAGCTCCGTATTCTTCCAGTGTCTTTACAATCGTTGCAACGGTGGAAGCTTTCTGTCCGATTGCGACATAAATACACTTCACACCCTGTCCCTTCTGGTTGATAATGGTATCCACAGCAATCGCTGTCTTTCCTGTCTGACGGTCTCCGATGATCAGCTCTCGCTGTCCACGTCCAATCGGCACCATGGAATCGATTGCCTTGATACCTGTCTGCAATGGTGTATCTACGGATTTTCTTGAGATGACACCGGATGCTACACGCTCAATTCTACGATACTTATCAGTATCTACCGGACCCTTGCCATCGATTGGCTGTCCCAGCGCATTTACGACACGACCAAGCATAACATCTCCGACTGGTACCTCTACCACTCGTCCGGTTGTCTTTACCGTGTCACCTTCATTAATATTTTTCTGAGAGCCAAGAAGTACGGCACCTACGTTGTCTTCCTCAAGGTTCATGACCATTCCGTAGACCTCTCCTGGAAACTCCAAAAGCTCTCCCTGCATTGCGTTCTCCAGACCATGGATACGTGCAATACCATCTGCTACCTGGATAACGGTTCCCACATCTGCAACTTCCAGTTGGGAAGCGTATCGTTTAATCTGCTCCTTGATTACGGAACTGATTTCTTCTGGTTTTAAATTCATGGAGCGCACTCACCTACTTTCAACTGTATTTTGGATAATTCGCGGGTTAAATCATACAGTTTTGTCTGAATACTGCTGTCTACCACGCGGTCTTTGATGCGGATAACCATGCCGCCGATCAATGCGGCATCCACATCGTAATGCATTTCAAATTTCACATATTTTGTTGTCTCAAGCAGTCTCTTTTCGACTGCTGCCTTCTGCGCATCACTCAGTTCCATGGCAGAAGTTACATAGGCGGTTCCGATATTTTTGTACTCTTTGACCTGTTCCATGAAGTACGTAAAAACGCTCTCAATCTCATTGTAATGATCCTTCTCTACAATCATTCGCATCAGACCTACAAGTTCATCCTCTACCTGCCCTTTGAAAATATCTTCGATCAGTTTAACCTTCTCTTCTTTATCAATCTTGGGATGGTTCATCAGCCGGGTCAGATCCGGGTTCTCCTGCAAAGCGACAGCCACAGTCCGGACTTCCTCAAACATGGTGTCAATGCGGTTCTCTTCCACAGCCAGCTGGAACAATGCATCCCCATATGTTCTGGATACTAGCTTAGCCATGTTGATTCACCCATCTCTTTCAATGTCTCATCCACAAGGGAATCCTGGATACTGGTATCAATGGATGCTGCCACAACTTTCTGTGCCATCATAGCTGCGATGGTAATCATCTCCTGCTTCATATCATCCATTGCGTGCTTTTTCTCCAGTTCTGCTTCCTGTTTGGCATGTGCAATAATGCGGGAAGCTTCCTCTTTCGCCTCGTCAATGATTTTGGTCTGATTCTTCATCGCCTTCTGTCTCGCATCGGCAAGAATCACTTCAGCTTCTTTGTCAACTTCTTTGAGCTTTGCCTCATATTCTGCTTTCAGGGCTTCGGCACTCTCTTTGTCTTCCTTCGCACTGTCAATATCATTGGCAATCCGCTCCTGCCTGTCTTTCAACAGTTTCCGCGCCGGATTAAAAAGCAGATATGACATTGCAAGTACAAGGAAAAATACTGCAATTGCCAGTAACGCTGTATCGAAGAGCAACTGTGGATCAAGATTAAATAAAAATGTCTGTTTAGCTAACACTCCTGCTTACTCTCCTTTCCTTCTTTATATTGAAACACATTTTTAATGTGTCTCAAGGAGCACACCGCATGAATAATCGCTTCGCGATGCGGTGTTCGTAGGAGACATATCTTCGATATGCCTCATTATCCTAACGGATGAACGAAAAGTAAAAGCATGGCAACAAGCAGACCATAGAGACCGGTTGTCTCGGCAACGGCCTGTCCCAAAAGCATGGTAGACATGATCTGTCCTCTTGCTCCCGGATTACGTCCTACTGCTGCAGCACCATGTCCGGCTGCGATACCCTGTCCAATACCAGGTCCGATACCTGCGATTACTGCAAGTCCTGCACCGATGGCGGAGCATGCTCTAATTAAATCCTGTCCTGAAATATTCATATAAAAATCCTCCTTAACCATATAAGATCTTTTTGTTAATAGTACATCAATTCGCTTCGCGAATGCAATTTGCGTAGGACATGTATCTTCGATACATGTCATCCATCACAAGCCTGTGATACATAAGTCATGGTCAGCATACAGAATACATATGTCTGAATTGCTCCGGAGAACAAATCAAAATATACATGCAATGCTGCCGGCCATACGATGGCCAGTTTTCCAAGTAGTCCATATACCAGTGCCATGATAACGGTTCCTGAAAGTATGTTTGCGAACAAACGCAGCGACAGGGAAATCGGTATCGCAATCTCACTGATAATGTTGATTGGCGCCCAGATTGGGAGCCATGGCGGTAATGGTGAACACATTCCCGTCCAGATTTGTTTTGCGCTCTGATGCTTAACTTTGCAGACACGAATCATAAAGAATGTTATCAGCGCAAGCGCAAGTGTTGTGCCGTAATCGGCTGTCGGCGGCCGGAGTCCTACAAGTCCGGAAATATTACTCATCAGTATGAAAATAAAAATCGTACTGATATAATTTACGAACTTCGGAGCCCATTTGCCCATGGTGGATTCCACCATATCATCTAACTTTTCTACGATCAGCTCAATGACGTTCTGGAAAGCATCGGGTTTGTCCGTTGCATGCTTCAGCTTCCGGTTTGCAATGATTGCAAAAATCAGCATGATTGCCATAACAATAAGAATGCACGCATGACTGGTCGTAATCCAGACTTTCTGCCCGAATACCTCCACCTGAAAAATCCCATGGATCATAAAATCAATGTCAGCTGACATTAAAATCCCCTGATTCACATAGTCACCTCCTTTATATTTATTTTTATTCCACTATTTCTTCGTCAGAAGCTGCATCACGTCTTCCAAACAATCTGCCCGCTGCTTTTTCAAAAAGCGGCTGAAGGTAGGCTCCTATCTTTAGTCCCAATACCCCAAGAAAAGCGGTAAACAGATTCCCGAAATGAAAATAGCCCAATATAATTAACAGAACTGCCACAACGAAGTACCGTAGCAGGCACTTTGCGATAATTCTGCGATTGGCATCTTTGCTCTCGCCCATGGATACTGCATCCCACAGTACACTTGCAATATGAATCGCAAGTCCGACTGCAATCGCTATTCCATACCACAGGCCTATGGAATAAGCGGCTTTATCTTCTACAAACCACACCCCGGCAAACTGAATCACCAACCCGTATCCGATGATTGTTGCAACCAGTCCCGGTAATGCATCGTTTAATCTTCTTAGCATGTGTACGCCCCAATCCTGTCTGGCAGCATATACTGCCTATTTTTTCATTAATTTTCTGGCCATCTTGTATATATTGGTAGATCCGGCCAAAGCACCGATAAAGAAAAACGGAATCATCATCCATGAAATCCCTGTTTTTTCCCCAAGCCAGATACCAAATATCGAGCATAAAAAAATAGGAACAAGCATATTGATTCCAAATTGAAATACCAATATCAGTGCATTCCATACCTGTTTATTATCTTTCTTCATGGCTCCCCTTTATACTTTCTCGCAACTATATTTTATTATACCATTTTTCGTCGATTTGTCCATAAGAACTGGCTTTTGCATAAGCTTTTCGTCAATATGTTAACAAATTTTACCAAAACTTCGTATAAATGACAAAAGGAGCCCTACATTACTGCGCTTTCGTGCATATGTATTGCTCCTGTGTATGTCTCTCTCTAAAATTATTTACTTTTAAAGTGTTTCCTATGCTACAACCCCAACGAAACATTTCTTCCTGTATGCTCATATCTGCGCAGCGTTACCCCTGCGGCACGGAGCATTTTCTTGGAAGCCATGACTCCTGCGGTATCTGCATATTTGTCACTGTCATATACAACTTCGCGAATGCCCGACTGAATGATGGCCTTTGCACATTCGTTACATGGGAAAAGCGTCACATAAATGCTAGCTCCCTCAAGGCTGCCACCGCGATAATTCAGTATCGCATTCAGTTCACTGTGCGTTGTATAAAAATATTTGTTGTCATCTCCTTCCCGAACCCACGGAAATTCATCATCGGAACATCCGGTCGGGAATCCATTGTATCCCATCGATAGGATTTTGTGCTCGGAGCTTACGATACAGGCTCCCACCTGGGTATTCGGATCCTTTGAGCGCATGCCCGAAAGCATCGCGATTCCCATGAAGTATTCATCCCAACTGATATAATCCTGTCTCTTCGTGCTCATATTCTACACCTCTTTAATATGTGATAAGTTCTCATAGAAAACTTATTTCGTACCAAAAATACGGTCTCCAGCGTCTCCAAGTCCCGGAACGATATATTTCTTTTCATTCAGATGCTCATCAAGTGCACCGATGAAAATGTCAACATCCGGATGTGCTTCTTTCAGTCTCTGTACGCCTTCCGGAGCAGCAATGATGCACATAAAGCGAATGCTCTTTACCCCTTTGTCCTTTAACATCTGTAATGCTGCCACTGCAGATCCACCGGTTGCCAGCATTGGATCTACAACAAATACTTCACGGTTTGAACAGTCAGCCGGAAGTTTGCAGTAATATTCTACCGGCTCTGCAGTCTCCGGATCACGGTAAAGTCCGATATGACCGACTTTTGCTGCCGGAATCATCTCAAGCATTCCTTCCACCATACCAAGACCTGCACGCAGGATTGGTACGACTGCCAGTTTCTTTCCCTTCAATTCTTTTACGGTTGTCTTGCAGATTGGTGTCTCGATCTCTACATCTGTAAGTTCAAGGTCTCTGGTCGCTTCATAGCACTCTAACATTGCCACTTCACTTACCAGTGTACGGAACTCTTTGGAACCGGTTTCCTTTCTTCTCATAATTCCAATCTTATGCTGGATCAGCGGATGATCCATAACTACTACTTTTGCCATGCTCGTATTCTCCTTCGTTTTCGTTTAATTTTTTTACGAGTTTTTTGATTGATTTGCGCAATGTCTCATAGCATAATCCATATGCCGGCAACGCACCTCCATACGGATCTAATATTTCCAGTTCATCGCCCACATAAGACGTAAGCACATGAATATTTTCCGGAATCGCATTCTCGAACTGTTCAAGAATCCGTTCTCTCTGCACCTCTTCCATTGGCAGGACCAGCGCATCTTCCGTCAGATCTTCCTCTGTCAACTGCTGCGAAACAAAACCCTCCATATTGATTCCATTACTGATCAAAACAGCCTCCGCCTTCTGGTTCATCGGTTCTGGAAACTGTACAACAAGTCCGCGGGACACAACCTCTACCGGATGTTTCAGTGAAAAATCCCCAAATATTCCTGCGGCCATCGCTTCGCGGCACGTTCCTGTCTGCGAAACGAAAATAATTTTGTTATATTCCATACTCTGCCCTCTCTTATTCTATACATGTATTACGGTATGTCCGGCCGCTTTAAGTAACCTGTTCATAATCGCCTGTCCAATTCTCGGTGTCTGGAAACATTCTGAATAAATTTCCCCCACATTTAATTCATCACATTCCCTGAGAATTTTATATAAATGTTGCGCAATGGCATCCTCGTCTGCACGTTTTCCAATACAGAGGATCACATCCGCATCATACTGTTCTTTTGTCTCTTCGGTTGCAATGACGGCTACTTTCTTGCCTTCTGCCTGACGTGCTGCTGTCAGCTCATTAATCTTTGCAACGACTGCATCCTGCGCACCGTCCACAATCACCATGTCAGCCTTCGGTGCATAATGCTTATACTTCATCCCCGGTGCTTTCGGCTTTCTTGTATCATCTGCCGCAATAATGCCCGGATCAATGACAACTTCCTCTCCTAACACTTCGGACAGCATCTCCGGGGTAATATATCCCGGACGAAGCACCATCGGTTTGTCCTCGGTCAGGTCAATGATCGTAGATTCAATTCCAATGCCTACCGGGCCTCCATCGAGGATCATTGCAATCCTTCCGGAAAGATCTTCTGCTACATGCTGCGCCTCTGTCGGGCTTGGACGTCCGGATGTATTGGCGCTTGGTGCTGCGATCAGGCATCCGCTTTTACGGATGAGATCGAGCGCTACCGGATGATTCGGCATACGCACTGCCACCGTGTCCATTCCTCCGGTTGTGGCGGGCAGCGCACCGTAATCGTCTTCAAACCCGCGCAGACCAAATCCAGCGCCGGGTTCTCGTCCTTGCGCGGCAGGACAAACGTCAGCGGTCCCGGCCAGAATGCATCTGCCAGCTTTTTGGCCTGTTCCGGAATCGTTTTTGCAACGCGTTCCATATCCGAAAATTCTGCAATGTGCACAATCAGCGGATTGTCCGAAGGACGTCCTTTCGCTGCGTAAATCTTCTTCGCTGCTTCCGGATGCAACGCATCTCCACCAAGTCCATAAACGGTCTCGGTCGGAAACGCAACAAGCTCTCCCTCCGCAATCAGTTGTCCTGCCTGTTCCATTATATGTTCGTCAATCTGTCTGGGATCAACTTTCTCTATTATTGTCTCCATAACTCCCACACTTTTCATTTCTGTCAAAGACTTATTTTTACCATTCAATCTATTATATGATACACAAAGCATCATTGTCAAATTGAACAAAAAAACGCGCGTTTTGCAAGATATGTCGTAAAAACACGACGAAAAAAGTTTGAATCATAAGACCTTAATATCTATAATATACTTATAATTTCAGAAAAGGAGGATATGTCGTGGAAAAAGTACGTTACATGATTTCCGATGCCGCCGCCATGGCCGGTGTGGAGACACATGTGTTACGTTACTGGGAAGAGGAACTCGATCTGACCATCCCGCGAAATGAGATGGGCCATCGATATTATACACGCGAAAATATACTGGAATTTCAAAAGATCAAAGAATTGAAAGAACAAGGCTATCAGCTGAAAGCCATCCGGATGATCATACATAGTCAGGATGTGGAAAAAGCGCAGGCGCTCTATCGCCCGGATGCAGGCACTTCCGACGGTCATTCTGCGAATGATCTGTTAAATATGCCGTCCGGCTGCCAGTCCAGACATACCTTTGTGTCAAGCCACAAAGATACGGAAAACGGACTGTCCGCCGAGGAACGCATGGCGCAATTCCGCGAACTGATGAGTGACATTGTCGGCCGCGCCATTGCGCAGAACAACGAAGAACTAAGTCTGAGTATCAGTCAGGAGGTGCGAGAGACCGTCTTGAAAGAAATGAATTATCTTTTCCGGGAACAGGAAGAGTCCCAGGAGGAGCGCTACAGAAAACTCGATGCCGCAATCCGCAGCAAACTCCGCAAAAAACACTCGCTTTTTTCCCGGAAAGACAAGTCCAAAAAGGTTTCAAAAGTCAAAGGCGATGCCGTGCCTACTACATAACTTCAAGTACGACTGCCTGATATCCGTCAAGTGTGATCTCTGATCCTTTTACGGATATCCCCTGCAACGCGGACGCCGTATTATCGAGTACGACCTTAGCCTCCCCTGTTGGAAGTGCTACGCGTTGCGGTTCTTTCTGGAAATTGACCAGCACCATTAGGCGCTCTCCACCGAGTGTTCTTGTATAGATAAAAAGTTCTTCATTCTCCGGTTCATCTCCTGTAAACACTCATGTACATGCGGAATCCGTCAATTCCCTTTTCGCACCACCAATTCATCATGTCATAAACATGTTCACGTACCTGTGGATTATCCCAGTTGAGATCCGGCTGTTTTGTGGAAAACAGATGCAGGAAATACATGTCTGTCTGCGGATCGTATTTCCATGCGGAACCACTGAAACAGGAACCCCAGTTATTCGGCTCGCTGCCATCTTCCCTGCCTTTTCGCCAGATATAAAAATCACGGTAAGGATTGTCTACGCTCTTGCGGCTTTCCAGCTTCCGCCACATCCTTGATTCGAACCATTTTTCCCTCTCTTTAACTAATCCGACTCGTACATACTAGCCTCTCTTTGCTGCAACAAGTTCGATATACGTACAGATCATTTTCACAACACCGTCCACACCAAGTGCGGTCTCATCCAGACACAGGTCATAATTGCCTGCCTGTCCCCACTCCTGTCCGGTGTAATAATTGTGATATGCACTGCGCTTTTCATCGGTTTTATCTACAAGACGAGCTGCCTCTCGCTCTGTGCATCCATGTTTTTCTTTAATCGCCTGTACTCGTTTCTTCTTATCTCCGGATAAAAAGACTTTTATGGCCTGCTCATTGTATACATAATTACCACAGCGACCGATCAGCACGCCCTGCGGCTCAGTAATAACTGCTTTCATCGCTTTCTTTGGAATGCTGCGAATCACATCGCTGTCCATATCCATTGCGATTGCCTCTAGGAAATCGCTCGTCTCTTTCTCTCCGAAAAAGGTCGGAAATCGCCCAAACGCATCACTTTTCTCTGCAATCTTCTGAATTTTTTTCTTATTATAAAATGGAATGGAAAAATGCTCCGCCAGCTTTTCTCCTATTTTATCTCCGTCACATCCACATTCTCTTGCAATTGTAATAATCATAGTCTACCTCCATTGCTCCCAATTCACAATTTTACCACTTCTGCCGAATCCCCGGAAAAATCCGGCATTCCTTCCCTGCCTTTTTCCTCTGCTTTTAGACACCATAAGCTGCTGCCGAAAATGAAAATCCTCCCATTCAAGCATCGTAAATGGCTGCTCCTCAGTGACAAGCACCTGGGTATTTTTCTTATGGTACTCCGGATAATGCCCGACATATCCGCAACTATGCAGTTCTTTTTCGACCTGTCTGCGTTTCTGCCGGATCTCCAGATTCTTCGTTTCTCCGTAATCTCTTGGCGGATACGGACTTGATGCTTTCTGTACCAGCTCATATATATACTGATACAAAGCCTCCCTCTTCGGTGACAGCAACTGCCGGCTCAGATACACTTCCATTTTTTCCGTTGCGTTATTTGCGTACTGCTGCACCAGTGAAATAAATTCCGTATCGTTTACCTCTTTTGCCAGACGAAGTGCTGTCTCCACGCCTTCCTCACGCAATGGAAAATGGTCTGCCATAAGATCATCCACCACCGGAGACCACCTCCGGAATGGGGGAAAATAAATCAATCCCTGCAACGCGATCTCCGTCTCATTGCAATATTCCGGTCCCATATAACGGTATTTGTCCGCCATCGTTCCGACCATATAAACCAGTTGCCGCCACTGTTCCTGTCCCTTTACCCAAAAATGCCCGATTTCATGGTACCGGTAACAGGCCACATGCATCACAAGTGTCTCGAACCATAAGGTGACGACATTGTCATATCCCTGATGTACGATCAGCCCATATCTTCCATCCTCCTGCGGGACAAGCAGCTCCACCTCCGTCACTTCCTGTTCCGGCTGGTAATCACCGCGCCACGACGCATTCTCCAGCGTAAGATAACACTCCACCGCATCATTCATAATATAGGGAATAATATATTCTTTTCTACCATCCTTTTCCTGTATACAAAGCTCAAAAGAGCCATAATCCAATAACTCACCGATCATGTAAAACGGTTTTGGCATGTCCTCCTGCAACCCCGGAAGAATGGATTTTAATTCATTATAATCTTTCATGTTTTATTCAAGTTCTTTCCGTTCTTTCTTCGATTTCATACTGTCTCTGCCACTTACATTATACGCAAAAAGCTGTAAAATTCAATGCGGATTTTACAGCCTTTTTATAACACTTCTCTTGCCTATCCGCAGAAAACGCGGTACAATGCAAATCGAATACTACATGCACAAGGAGAACTTATGAAAAAAATCGCTTTTTTTGATATTGACGGTACACTTACCTCAGAAATAGATGGGTCCATTCCGGTCAGCGCAATCGAAGCTATACGCGCCGCCCGCGCAAACGGGAATTTAATGTTCATCAATACAGGAAGATGCTTTCAAAATGTGGAAGAACGTTTCCGTTCCATCGGATTTGACGGACTCGTGTGCGGATGCGGCACCAATATTTACTGTGAGGACAGGGAAATTCTACATGTGTCTCAGACACATGATGTCACTATGGAACTCCTAAAAGCTGCCCAGGACGCAGACTTAGATATTCTTTTTGAATCCTACAAGGAAGTTACCTTTGACCGCAGCCGTCCTTTACATGACTCGGAAGCAATAAAGTTATACCGACAGTTTGCAAGCTTTGATTATCATATGCCGGACCCGAACACAACCCCGGATTTTGCATGTGATAAATTTGTTACCTGGTTCCAAAAGCCCGCACAGCTTGCTGAGTTTCGTCAGGTAAGTGATCAATATTTTACCTGTATTGACCGTGGCGGAAATTTCCGTGAATATGTTCCGCATGGATATAGCAAAGCGACCGGTATCCAGTATGTTCTGGATCATTATGGTCTTCGCAAGGAAGACGCCTATGTCTTTGGTGACAGCAACAATGATCTGCCTATGCTCACATATATTCCAAACAGCGTGGCCATGGGAAATGCAAGTCCAGCATCGCTCTTTGACGAGGTATCCTATGTGACAAAGAAAGCCAGCGAAGATGGCATTTCTGTGGCATTGGAACACTTTGGATTCATTTAAACCGCTTTAAAACAATTTCTTACTATAACAAAAAGAAGCCGCTACATGAATTACTTCATGTAACAGCTTCTTTTGTTTTACCTGTATGTAGCTGTGATTAGCCCTGAGCAATAGCTCCAGTAGGGCAAACACCTGCACATGTACCACAATCTACACAAGCAGATCCGTCGATCTCGTACTGAGAAGCACCTGCAGAGATTGCTCCTACAGGACACTCACCTGCACATGTACCACAGCTAACGCATGAATCAGAAATTACGTATGCCATAATAGAATCCTCCTTAAATAATGATCATTATTCGCCTCATTGGCTTAAGGATATTCTAGTACAAACCCCAAAGAAGTTCAAGAGTTCCGACAAATGTATTTAATTTGATGCATGCGCACATATTCCTAATTCCAGGTAATAAAATGATAACTGTCAAGTACCTGAAAGAATTTTGCCAGTCTTTCGTACAATGGATTGGCTTTCTCTCCGAACTGCTCCTCCACTTCTTTGCCAATGGCGATGATGTCTTTCTCACCATCCATGATTGGCCAGACAAAACTTCCCATTTCGTCAAGGTGAATGTGCGTAACCTTTGGCTTGTGAAAAAATTTCTGTGCCAGCCGATTGAAAAAGCCGGTATTTTCGATATCCAGTGTAACGATTCCTTTTTCGTCCTTCGCCCATGCAATGGCTTCATGACGCTTTGGTTTTCTTTCCAGATAATTTTCCTGTTGATCTTTGTTTGTTTTTTTCTTCATCTCTATTTACTTTCTTTTTTCTTCTTCCAAAAAGAAAATTTCAGTACCAAAAGAATAATCAGTGCAAATACAACCAGACTTCCGATTGTAGCTACCGGCTCAGAAAGGTTGAGCTTTCCGGACAAGTCGATAACCTCGTCAATCTTAAATACAGCAAATACGGCAAGAAGGATACCAATGATACCTTCACCTGCGATCATACCTGAGCAGTATAGCATACCATCGCTGATTATACGCTCCTTGTCTTTCTTCTCCTTCTTAGACTTCTCAAAGGCAAGACGGATAAGTCCACCAACCATGATGCATGCGTTCAGCTGTACTGGAAGGTATACACCAATTGCGAATGGAAGTACCGGAATTCCAACAACTTCTACTGCAATAGCAAGGAATACACCGATGAATACCAATGCCCATGGAAGGTTGTTGTTCATAACACCCTCGATGATCATCTTCATCAGCATTGCCTGTGGAGCACCAAGCTGCTCGGTACCGAATCCCCATGCAGAATCTAACAGATACAGTACACCACTGATTGCAAGACCTGCTGCGATAACACCGATGATCTCACCGATCTGCTGCTTCTTTGGTGTTGCACCAAGCAGATAACCAGTCTTCAAATCCTGTGACGTATCACCAGCAATAGCTGCTACAATACAGATGATAGAACCGATAGCGATCGCTCCCTGCATTCCGTGGATACCAGAATCACCAGTTGCCTTCAGAATAATTGTTGCAATCAAAAGTGTTGCAATTGCCATACCGGAAACCGGGTTATTGGAACTTCCTACTAAACCAACCATTCTTGAAGAAACAGTTGCGAAGAAAAATCCGAAAATAACTACGATCACTGCACCCAGTAATGAAACTGGAATCTGTGGAAGTAACCATACAAGGATGGTCAGAATTGCAATTGCTACAAGGATGATTTTCATGTTCAGATCCTGATTGGTACGAACATTTCCACCCTCTTTTGTTCCATTCATGCTCTTTAATGCATCACGGAAAGTACGTACAATAAGTGGCAATGACTTGATCAGACTGATGATACCTCCAGCTGCGAGTGCACCCGCACCGATATAACGAATATAACTTCCCCAGATAGCGCTTGCTCCACCGCTTGCGAACATCTCGCCAATTGGAGCTGTACCAGGATAAAGTGTAAGATCCGATCCAAATAATACGATTGCCGGAATCAATACTAACCAGCTGATGATACCACCGGCGAACATATAAGAAGAAATTCTAGGTCCACAAATGTAACCGACACTCATTACAGCCGGATAAATCTGTGTTCCGATTTCACCTGCATATCCCTTTACGCGGATATTAATTTCACTTGGAACAAGTTTCAAACCATCGATGATGAATTTGAACGCTCCTGCGATACCCAGTCCTGCGAATACAGTTGAAGCATTTGCTCCTCCCTCTTCACCTGCTAAAAGTACCTCTGCACATGCAGTTCCTTCCGGATATGGAAGCACTCCATGCTCTCTTACGATCAGCGCATTACGAAGTGGCACCATGAAAAACACACCGAGAAGACCACCGATTAATGCAATAACCGTAATCTCAAGAATACTAGGCTTGTCCATTTTGCCTTCTGCTGCCCATAAGAACAAAGCAGGAAGTGTAAAGATTGCACCTGCTGCCAGAGATTCACCAGCGGAACCGATGGTCTGTACCAGGTTGCTCTCCAAAATGGAGTTCTTTTTCATAATCACTCGAATGACACCCATAGAAATAACGGCTGCCGGAATAGATGCGGATACCGTCATACCAACGCGCAATCCCAGATACGCGTTTGCTGCACCGAATACAACTGCCAGAAGGACTCCCATAATAATGGATGTTACTGTAAGTTCAGGGGTAACTTTTTCTGGCGCAATATACGGCTTAAACTCTTGTTTTTCGTTCAATGTTATTCTCCTTTCCCCTTAATAGTAAAGTAACTCTGATATTATATCTTATTTTCTCATTATTGGCAACTATTTATGCTTTCCGCCAGTTCCACATCAGCCAAATGTATTTAATTTGATGCACGCGCATGTGTTCTTAAGCATTCTGCTTTTTCTTAAGAGAATCGTAAGTTTTTGCACAGATAATGAATGAAAGGGCTGTCAAGCCCAGCACAATCAGGGTTCCGACAACGAGCCGGTTCATAAAAAGTTCCATACAATCCAGCCGATGCAACATATCACTATACACATAGGTCAAATAAATATTGGCAACTACCGGATACGTTCCCATATGAACCATCGGTGCCGCGCATCTGGTTCTCCGCACAAAATCCACCACCAGAATAACCAAATTGATCACGAACACAACAATCAGCCGTCCCTCCAGATACCATCCGACCGAAGATGGCTGCATATGAAAAGGCATCTGCCCTCGGCTGACCATTATGGTGTTGATAAACATTCCGGCAATCATATAGATACCGGTTACAATACTGATCGTGATGATCCATTTTCTAAAACGATCGAATTCCACAACTTTCGTTCGATGATCCATGATACATTTTGCTGCCAATAGTATCAGTACAACGGCAAGTTCCACATAAGTCATGCTGTCTATTGCATTTCCTCGAAAAGCAAGGCCACCTTTAAAAAGCAGATAACACAGTATCACAATCGCGACTCCATTCTCGACAAGCTTGCGCATTTTTTCCTTGCCCTGCATCTTGGCAACACGCACAACTTCTGTGATTGCAGTATCCTGATCACTGTCTTTTGTTCCCGTGATAATATCCTGAATCCGCAGCTCAAGCATCTGTGCCACTGGCTCGATCACACCGATATCCGGAAACGTCTCACCATTCTCCCATCTGGATATTGCTTTATTCGATACGCCGATCATATCGCCAAGTTCACTCTGTGTGTACCCCTTGTCGATCCGCGCCTGCCTTATCATCTTTCCGGTTTTCTCTTTGTTCATAAGGTTCGCCCCTTCCTGTCTTTGATGCGTCCATCATACTTTGCGTAGGGGCAAAACACAATCCACTGTGATGAGAACCCTACAAATTCAACGAATTCTACTTTGCGCCAAATTCCCAAAAAGCTCCCGGGATTATTCCCGGAAGCTTTTCATAATATCCTCAAAAGTCACCATCACAACATTGCCCATCTCGTTTGCTTTTTCCACGCAGCCCTGTGTAAAGCCTTTTTTTGCAAATAAGTAGAGTACCGTTTTGGAATAATGAAATAACTGACTTCGCTCAACCAGTTTATCCAATACCCCTGCATCGATATTCTCGTTCGTCCACTTGCATTCACCGAATAGCGCTGTTGTCTTATCCTGCTCACCCATAATATCGATTTCCGTCTGGCTTCTTGTCTTAGGATCCGTTCCCCACCAGCGTCCAAGGTCCGCAAAGAGAACCTGCGACTTGCCGTCTAACAACAATTTCCACAGATATTGCATACAGATATCCTCAAAAACTTTGCCCATATAGTCCGACAAATGCGGAGCGATCCTCTGATAAGCCAGATCTGCCGCGCCTCGACTGATAATAGAATTGTTATCCGGGATAAACCGATACCAGAAGCGAAACATATGATCCGCTATCACATAAAGCGACTTGCGGGACTCTTTCTCCCCATACGGAGTCTCTTTTCGAACAATGCCTAATCCGATCAGATTTTTCAGGTATCTCGTACAAACGCTGGTTTCCTCCCCTACCTTTGTCGAAATTTCTGCCATATGTGAAGCCCCGGATGCAACCGCTGTTATGATTGCATTGTATAAAGCCGGCTCTCTCACTTCCTGTTTTAACAGATTTTCCGGTTCTTCATAGATCGAGGAGGATGGATTTAGGAACGTGTTTTTAATATTTTCTTCCACACTGATCCGGTCATCCATTTGCAACAGATATTGCGGCGTTCCACCCACGATTCCATATATTAAGGCCATATCTTCCGGCGAAAACTTCTGAAAATATGCACAAGACTCCTCAAAATCGAACGGAAGAATCTTCATCTGCGCTGTTCTTCTTCCGTACAGCGGCGCTTTATAAGCCAAAACATGATCTTCCATATAGGACATAGAAGATCCACATAAGATCAACATCAATTTCGATGTATCTTTATATTTATCAATAAGCATCTGCAGCGTCGAAGCAAAGCTTTTGGATGATCTGGCAATATACGGATACTCATCGATTGCCAGAATCAGTTTCTCATTCTGCGCGAGTTCAAACACATATTCCAAAGCCACCTGCAATGATAAAAAGGAAGTCTGCATAATATTGCCGGAACTGTACTCCATAATACTTTGGCTGAAATTCTCCAGATTCTGTTTTTCGTTACTCTCGACTCCCATGAAATAGATTGCCTTTTTCCCATGGATAAATTTGCTGATCAAAGCCGTCTTTCCAACACGACGTCTTCCATATAACACCGCAAATTCAAACTTATCAGCATCATATAACTTATTTAGCGTATCCAATTCCTGCGTTCTTCCGATAAACATGCCGTTTTCCTCCCTGCATCATTATCATTTCCCACTTTCTGAACCTATTATACCACTATCTTGCAATTTAGTAAACTATAGTTTAGTAATTTATAGTTTACTAAATTGTATGTTACTAAATTGCACTTAACTAAATCTACCACGCATAAAAAAGCAGATCCGCACATGCAGGCATGCAGAATCTACTTTTCTTATAATCATTCTTAATGTTCCAGATTTGCGAACTTGGTGTACTCCGGCAACCATGCAAGATTGACGGTTCCGATCGGACCGTTACGCTGCTTAGCAATAATGATCTCGGAGATTCCCTTGAGTTCGGTATCCTTGTTGTAGTAATCGTCACGATAGATAAACATTACCACATCGGCATCCTGCTCGATGGCTCCGGACTCTCGAAGGTCGGAAAGCATCGGTCTGTGATCCGGTCGCTGCTCCACGGCTCGGGACAGCTGGGACAAAGCTACAACCGGTACATTTAATTCTCTGGCCAGAGCTTTCAGCGAACGGGAGATATCCGAAATCTCCTGCTGACGGCTGTCCGTACTTCTTCCCGATCCGGACATCAACTGTAAGTAGTCGATAATGATCAGCTTTAAATCATGCTCCAGCTTGTATTTTCTGCATTTACTACGCATCTCAGAGATACTGATACCCGGCGTATCATCAATGATCAATTCTGAATCACCAATGATTCCGGCGCCTTCTACCAGTTTTTCCCAGTCTGCGTCCGACAGATTACCGGTACGGAGCGCCTGGGCATCGACACGCGACTCAAGGGAGAACAGTCGGTTTACCAGCTGTTCTTTTGACATTTCCAGTGAGAATATTGCAGTACACATATTCTTGTGAAAAGCGACATATTGCGCAATATTGAGGACGAACGCCGTCTTACCCATAGAAGGACGGGCTGCCACAAGAATCAGGTCGGAAGGCTGCAGACCCGCGGTACGGTAATCCAGATCGATAAACCCGGTCGGAATACCGGTTACGGTTCCGGACTGCTGCGATGCTTTCTCAATCTTTTCCAATGCATTCATCACGACCTGACGAATCGGCACATACTCTCCACCGGTCCGGCTGGAAAGAAGCGCGAAAATGTCATGCTCCGTCTTGTCCATAACACTCTCTAATGATTCTTTTCCTGCATAGCATTCATTCTCGATATCTTCCATGACACGAATCAGTTTCCGCTTCATAGAAGTCTCTTTTACGATGTTACAATAATATTTGATATTCGCAGATGTCGGCACTGCACGAACAAGTTCGCCGACAAACTCCAGACTGGAAATCTCTTTCGGAACATCTTTTTCTTTCAGTTTATTCTGCAGGGTCACCAGATCCACCGGCTGGCCTTCACTGTACAATTCGATCATAGCGTCAAAAAGAATGCCATACTGCTGGTGATAGAAATCCTCCTTCAGGAGAATTTCCATCGCCGTAACTATGGCATCCTTATCCATGATCATCGATCCTACGACCGACTGCTCTGCTTCCAGACTGTTTGGCATAATCCGCTTGATCAATGTCTCTTCCAAGCGTATACCTCCTTATCCCTCAACCACCTGAACGGTTAACTTTGCGGTTACCTTTGGGTGCAGCTTTACCGGAACTTCATAAGTTCCAAGTGCCTTGATTGCTTCCGGCAACTGCATTTTCTTTTTATCCAGATCAAGACCTGTCTGTGCTTTTGTCTCCTGCGCAATTTCTTTCGTGGAAACAGAACCGAAGATTCTTCCACCTTCGCCGGATTTGATCTTGATTACAACTTTCTGCTGCTCTACAACTTTTGCAAGTTCTTTGGCATTCTCCAGATTCTCAGCTGCGACTTTGTCTGCATGCTGATTCTGAAGCTTTAAGTCATTGAGGTTCTTGCTTGTAGCTTCTACACCCAGTTTTTTTGGCAGGATTGCGTTACGTGCGTAACCATCGCTTACATTAACAATCTCACCTTTTTTTCCTAATGATTTCACATCTTCTAATAAAATGATTTTCATTCTTGTATGTCTCCTTCTTTCAGCATTTCATCCAGTGTATCCATGATCGCATGTTTTGCCTGAACAATGGTACAATCCTTCAGCTGTGCGCCTGCCACATTTAAATGGCCACCGCCACCAAGACGTTCCATGATCAGCTGTACATTAATCTCATCAATAGAACGGGAACTGATATAGATTTTTCCATTGTATTCGGTCAATACAAAGGATGCTTTGATTCCAATAATATTAAGTAATTCGTTTGCTGCCTGCGCACCAACGATCGTCGGACTCTCGACATTTTCGCTTGGGCAGACAGAGATTGCAAACGCACCGCGGTATACTTCTGCGTGGCGGACAGCTTCTGCTCTGGCTTTGTAGCAGGCCATATCATTACGCAGCATCTTACGCACACGGGTAACTTCCGCACCGGAACGCTTCAGATAAGCTGCTGCCTCAAACGTACGCACACCGGTCTTTGTCATGAAGTTGTTGGTATCGATAAGGATACCTGCATAAATACAGTCCGCTTCCGCTGCGGAAAGCTTGAATCCATCCTGAAAATACTGCAATACTTCCGCAACCATCTCACAGGCTGAGGATGCATATGGCTCGATATAGGACAATACCGGATTCTCAATTACTTCACTGTTCTGTCTGTGGTGATCGAACACGACAATCGTATCTGTCTTTTTCAAAAGTTCCGGACACTCTGTATAACTCGGCCGGTTCGTATCAACTACCATCACAAGCGTATTACGGCTTACCATTTCAAGGGCAATTTCGCTCGTGATAAACATATCCTCCGGATATCCCTTATCTACAGAAAAGCATTCCATCAATGGCCGAATGGATGATGTCGGATCGTTGATTACAATCTGCGCTTTCTTTCCAAGTACTTTTGCAGCACAGAAAATACCGATTCCGGCACCCAGAGAATCTACATCCGTCAGACTGTGTCCCATAATAATAACATTCTCTCGGCTCTCGATGATTTCATGCAACGCGTGCGCCTTGACTCTTGCCTTTACACGGGTGTTTCGTTCCACCTGCTTTGCTTTACCGCCAAAGTAAGCAATGTCTTCACCGTCTTTTACAACGACCTGGTCGCCCCCTCGTCCCAAAGCCAGATCAATAGCGGCACGAGCATGCTCATAACTTGCATTATAAGAAGAACCCTTGATTCCAATACCAATACTCAGTGTCACCGCCATCTCGTTACCGACTTTAACTGTCTTGACATCTTCCAGAATACTGAACTTGTCGTCCATCATCGGTTTGAGATATTTGTACTTAAATACGACAAAATATTTGTCTTTTTCAATTTTACGTACCAACGCATCCATCTTTGCAAAATACTGGTTTACCTTTCTGTCTACCAGTGCAATCAAAAGAGAACGTTTTACGTCTTCAATACTATCAAGCGCCTCATCATAGTTGTCAATGTATACAAGTCCTGCAACTTGTTTCTGTTCCTGATTTTCCTGCTTATAATGACTGAGTTCAGTCTCGTCAAACAGATACAGCGCCGTAAGGAATTCCTCGGAATTATCTACTTCAATCGCTTTACTCTGTTCCATGATATCATCAAAGTAAATACGGTTGAGTGAGATTCTGAAAATCCGTTCCTTCATGGTAACCTGTACATTCTTTGTTCCCTCATTCTTTTGCAGAAATTCCCGTGTAATCGTGGAAAAAAGCGTCGTGATCGATTTATGATACTCCCTGCTTACCCCTGTCAATTCCGAAAACTGCTCGTTCACCCAAAGAATCTTGCCTGTATAGTCCAACAGGGCATACGGTATCTCAAACTCATTGAGTAACCGCTTCTGTACCGTGGCATACTGTGTGGCGAAGTTAATGATCTCATTGGTCAGATGTGGCTTATTATAATAGTACAGACTGATCTCCACTGTGAAATAAATCACAATAAATCCAGACACTACAATACCTGTGGCAACGTCATAGAAATAAAGCCCTATATCCGCCAATATCAACGGAAGCGTCAACAAAAGCGGCCAACACAAATACGACCTTAGCTTTCCTTTAAATCGAATTTTTGATTTCATTTTGCTCTCCTGTTCTTTGCAGCTAAAGGCTGCGCAATCCATCGGAATAAAATGCGATATTTGTTTTCTAGTATACCATTTTCAGTCACGTAAGTAAATAAAAAAGAACTGGCCCGCACCCTTCCAGATGCGAAACAGTTCTCATTAATACATAAATCTTATTTTTCTTTTGCAACTTCTACGATAGACTTGCTCAGACCAGCGATTCCCTGAATTTCTGATGGAATGATGATCTTGGTTGCCTGACCATCTGCTGCCTTGGCAAATGCCTCCAGACTCTTAAGCTGAAGCACTGCATTGTCCGGGGAAGCTTCCTTTAACATACGAAGACCATCTGCGTTGGCCTGCTGAATCTTAAGGATTGCCTGTGCCTGACCTTCGGCTTCCTTAACGGTTGCTTCCTTCTTAGCTTCTGCACGAAGGATTGCTGCCTGCTTTTCCGCCTCTGCGTCAAGAATTGCAGATTCCTTGTTACCTTCTGCTACAAGAATGGTAGACTTCTTCTCACCTTCTGCACGAAGAATAGCCTCACGACGTTCACGCTCAGCCTTCATCTGCTTCTCCATGGCATCCTGAATTGCCTTAGGTGGAATAATATTCTTTAACTCAACACGGTTTACCTTGATACCCCAAGGATCGGTTGCAACATCCAGTGTTGCACGCATCTTGGTATTGATTGTCTCACGGGATGTCAGTGTCTCATCCAGTTCGAGATCACCAATGATGTTACGAAGTGTTGTTGCTGTCAGGTTCTCAATTGCCATGATCGGGTTTTCAACACCGTAAGCATAAAGCTTCGGGTCTGTAATCTGGAAATATACAACCGTGTCAATCTGCATGGTTACATTATCCTTTGTAATTACCGGCTGTGGTGGAAAATCCACTACCTGTTCCTTTAAAAGTACCTTTCTTGCAATACGGTCGATGAACGGAACTTTGAAATGAAGACCTACTGACCAGGTTGTCAGATATCCTCCAAGACGTTCGATAACCATTGCATGTGCCTGCGGTACAATCTTGACACAATTCACGATGATGACCAGCGCAATAATCACGATGATGATTAATGCAATCACTCCTCCTCCAATGCCATACATAAATAAAATCCTCCTTTTTATGCCTTTTCAACTATTAGTTTGACACCACTGATTTCAAGAACTCTGGCATAAGCTCCCTGCTCAATGATCTCTCTATCATCACGGGTACGCACGGTCCATTCCTGTCCATTGACCACTGCCATCCCGGTCTGATCCAAATTACTTACGCGCTCTGTAATACGAATAGTCTCTCCGATAACACGATCCGCGTTTGTTCTCTGCGTTCTTGCATTGATGTATTTTTTTGCCCACGGTCTTGTCGCTGCAAGCAATCCCACGGCAACCACCAGAAACAGTATGATCTGTACAACCGGATTTGCCCCCAGAACTGCTGCAAGCAAAGCAACCAGAGATCCTGCTGCAAACCAGATGGATGTAAGCCCTACAGTAATCAATTCTCCAACTACAAATGCAATAAGCAAAATCACCCATAAAAGAATGCATGGATCCATTCCTGCCATAATCATAAACATAACATTTCTTCTCCTTTCAGAATTAATTGTAATCAATTTTCCTTATGACGACAAGTGCTTTCTTGCATTTATATCACCTTAACTACTCATATACTATCCTTTACAACTATAATGATTTTGTATTGACTAGCTTTAACAGGTATTCCATATTCTCCCTTGATATTGCGGACAATTCATCGATTACTTTTTTCAAGTTGTAATTTGTATCCCATTCCATCCTTTTTCATACTTATTTTAACAAAAGCGCCTACTAATATTA
>ERZ779852.1028-NODE-1028-length-27752-cov-5.903889_pt1 | contig 27752 bp, 19 predicted proteins | sample MGYA00511559_ERZ779852 | MGnify/ENA primary metagenome ERZ779852 (study PRJEB29588, sample SAMEA2157977) | human gut metagenome | biome: human gut; feature: human-associated habitat; material: faeces | place: Denmark | collected 2008/2010 ...
AAAAATGGGAGGGCTTACGCGCGGGGGATAATTGCGTTTCGACTTTGACTTTAGGAAAATATTTTAGGAAATATTTTACAATAGTTCGTTCAGAAATTTGATTATAGGCTAAGCGGCATCAGCCGCAAGGCTAAAGAGTTCTTTGACAAGTTTAGCATTTAAAGTCTTGTACGGGTCAATACCGCTCAGGTCAAAAAATCTTTTTTATGAAATGAGCGTTGACCATCAGAGATTCAGAGGTTGTATAAAAACAAATGTGAATGAGAAATGGGCATCAGTCGGATGCTCAGACATTTATTCTTTGTGGATTGTTTAATAATTGAACAAAGAAAAACAACCCCAAAGAAAAATGTATCTGACCGATTCTGGAAGCATCCACAACTCCTGCCGATATCCATTATTCCAAATCTGCATACGCTCTTGTGGCAATGCTTGTCGTTGCGTTCCCATGGATAAAGCGCATCTATGCCGACAGAGGATATCGCGGGAATTTCATTGAGGAGTCCAAGCATGATTTTGTAATTGACGTCGAGATCACACATTCAAATTATTCCGGTCAGTTTGTCCCGGACAAGAAAAGATGGGTCGTGGAGAGAACCTTCGCATGGCTTGAAAATTTCAGGCGATTATGCCGAAACTATGAAGTGACGACAGAATTCGCCAACGAAATGCTCATGGTTGCGGCTGTCGTTATTACCCTCCGCAAACTCGCTTCCGTTAACAATCGTTTTTAAACAACCTCTTATCCAAAACACGAATTATCCAAAACACGAACCAACGGCCCCACGGCCGAACCATCGGGGGAAAGATAGTGTTATTAGTTAAAAATCATTTCTCAAATTGAAGTCTTATGAAAAAGATAGGCATTTTTTACGGTTCCACTACCGGAACTACTGAAAATATCGCACGTAAACTTGCAGCACTTCTGAGTGTAGACAGCGCGGATGTGCACGATGTAGCCAAAACCGCCCCCTCGGCTGTTGGTCGCTACGATATACTGGTGCTCGGCACCAGCACCTGGGGCGACGGCGACCTGCAGGAAAACTGGTATGATTTTCTTCCCGGCATGGAGGTGCTCGACCTCAGAGGAAAAGAGGCTGCCATCTTCGGCTGCGGCGACGAGACCATGACCGACACCTTCTGCTCGGCTGTGGGCAAGCTTCACGACCGCCTGGAGAAAACCGGAGTGAAATTCATCGCGCCGTACAACATCGTGGGTTATCATTTCGACCGGTCGGGCGCTGTACCCGCCGACGCCGTTGAGGCCGAAGGCCTTCTGATCGACGAAGTGAACCACCCCGAACTGACCGCCACACGTCTGGCCGGGTGGGCGACGCTGATACACGAAGCCGCAGAAAAATAAGACAAGAGAAATACGCTTAATGTGCGTTGTGCATGCTCTAACGCATAATGGCTTAATAGCATAATGGATAGCATAATAGTATCGGAAGCAGAGATCCCGGGGGCGGATTTTTGCGGCCGATGCTATTGCTGCATTAAGTGAATTTTATTAATTTCGCAGAGTAGCAACCAAAGTCATGCCAATGGTCTGACAAAATCATAAATACCGAATGAAATACAGTCTAACTATGGCAGCGGGCGCGCTCCTGCTTCTTACCACAGTGTCATGTGCCGATAACAAGCCTCGGGTGGAGTCGCCCGACGGGCGGATAGCTATGGAATTTGCCCTCTCGCCCGAGGGACGTCCCACATATTGCCTCACCGTCGACGGAGATACGGTGATAGCGCCGTCGCTTTTAGGCGTAGAAACCGCCCAATGGAGTCTCGGAGCCAATCCCGAGGTGAGCATCGCTCACAGCTCCTTCGACGAGACCTGGACTCAGCCGTGGGGCGAAAACAAGAGCATCCGCAACTGCTACAACGAGATGGCAGTGACGCTGAGCGACAAAGACAACAAGCTGACAGTGCGTTTCCGCGCCTTCAACGACGGCGCCGCTTTCCGCTACGAGTGGGATGCAGCCGGAGCGGGTGCCGATACGCTGTCGGTAACGAAGGAACTGACCGAATTTCGCTTTGCCGACGGGGCAGCACAGTCGTGGTCGATCCCCGGCAGCTTTGAGACATACGAACTGGAGTACCGCCATCAGCCTATCGACAGTGTAAAAGACGCCAACACCCCCTTCACCTTCCGCATGGAGGGCAAAAAGGCGCCCATTTACGGGTCGGTGCATGAGGCCGCGCTCTACGATTACCCCGAGATGGTGCTTCGCCGCGATGAGGATGGCATCCTGAAGGCCGACCTCGCCCCGCTGCCCGACGGCGTGAAGGCTTACGTGCCCGCTAAGTTCACCACCCCCTGGCGCTCGGTGCAGATCGGCGGTTCGGCAGTGGATCTGATCAACTCCGGATTGATACTGAACCTCAACGAGCCTTGTAAGATAGCCGACACCTCGTGGATCAAGCCTCAGAAATATGTAGGCATCTGGTGGGGAATGCACCTCGGCACTCAGACCTGGGTGATGGGCCCGCGCCACGGAGCCACCACTGAAAATGCCTTCCGCTATATCGACTTCGCTGTGGCCAACGACCTGCAGGGCGTGCTCTTCGAGGGGTGGAACGAAGGTTGGGAGAACTGGGGCGGCAATCAGCATTTCGACTACATGAAAGCCTATGCCGACTTCGACATCGACAGCATCGCAGCCTACGCAAAGGAGAAAAACATAGAGCTGTGGATGCACAACGAGACCGGCGGCAACATCCCCGAATACGAAGCGGTGATGGACAGCGCCTTCGCCTACTATCAGAGCCTGGGAGTGCATACGCTCAAGACCGGATATGCCGGCGGATTCAAGGAGGGGCAGTTCCACCACTCGCAGTATGGCGTGCGCCACTACCAGAAAGTGGTAGAGACCGCAGCGAAGTATGAGATAATGATCGATGCCCACGAGCCGATCAAGGAGACCGGTATCCGCCGCACATGGCCCAATATGATGACCCGTGAAGGTGCCCGCGGCATGGAGTGGAATGCCTGGAGCGCCGGCAACGATGCCGACTACCTCTGCACCCTCCCATATGTGCGTCTGCTTTCCGGCCCGATGGATTACACCCCCGGCATCTTCGACATCTACTACTCCCGCGCCAAGGCCGACAAGGGTCGCCTGGAGTGGAACGGACCCAACGGTGACTGCTGCATAAAGACCACACTTGCTCGCCAGATAGCCAACTGGGTGATCATCTACTCGCCGCTGCAGATGGCAGCCGATATGATAGAGAACTACGAGGGTCAGGACGCCTTCCGCTTCTTCCGCGACTTCAATGCCGACTGCGACTGGTCGCAGGCCCTGCAGGGTGAGATCGGCGAATACATAGCAGTGGCTCGCCGCGCCGGCGACCGCTACTTCCTTGGCTGCGGCACCAACCACGAGGCCCGCACTCTGAGTGTGCCTCTGACCTTCCTTGAAAAAGGTAAGACATATAAGGTGACCACCTATGCCGACAAAGCCGGTTCGACCAATCCCGAAGATATCGTGATAGAAGAGCGCGAGATGACCTCCGAGGATACCCTCGAAGTGGCCATGAACGCAACCGGCGGCCTTGCAGCCACTTTCATTCCTGAATAAGAGACGCCTTACGCCCAACGGCCGCGAAAAGCGGTTGTAGATGTGGCGGGAATTATTTAACTTTGTGAAAAATTTGTTGTTTATATATATGGGAAGCCGATAAGGCGATGATGCCGAACGCCTCCCTGCAACAACTAAAAACTATAACGAAGAAAACAATAATCATGGAGAAAAGAATCCTGTCGATTTCCGGAAAGCCCGGACTTTACAGCCTCGTAAGCCGCGGCAAGAATATGCTCATCGTAGAAAATCTGGCCACCGGCAAACGCATGCCCGCCTATGCCCGCGACAAAGTGGTGTCGCTGGGCGATATCGCCATCTACACCGTGGAAGGCGATGTGCCCCTGACCGACGTGCTGGAGAAGGTGAAAGAGGCCACAGAGTGCAAGCCTGTGGATGTGAAGGCGATGGACGATGCCGCTCTGCGCGACTACTTCAAGACTATCCTCCCCGAGTATGACGAGGAGAGAGTTTACACCACTGACATCCGCAAGCTCTTCAGTTGGTACAATCAGCTCGTCGCCGCCGGCGTGACCGACTTCAAGGATGAGGAGATAGCAGAGGATCAGGCTGCCGAAGCCGCCGAGAAGGCCGATGAGGCAGAAACTACCAAGGCCTGATGACTCACGCAGAGATCCTTTCGGACTTATATAAAACGACGTTCGGCTTCGCTCCCGCAGAGGTAAACCCTATTGCGGGAGCGGGGTCGAACCGCTGTTATTACCTCCTTACTTCGCCCGTAGCTGGTGGTGACGTACCCTTGAAAGTGGTGGGGACCGTAGGGACCGACGAGGAGGAAAATCGGGCGTTTATGGCCTTGGCGGAGCACTTTGCCGCGAAAGGTCTGCCGGTGCCGAAAGTATATGCCGCTAAGGCCGACGACAGCGCCTACTTGCAGCAGTGGGTGGGCGACCGCTCGCTTTTCGATGCCATAGAGCATGGACGACTGACCGGAGACTTTTCCGGGGAAGAGAAAGCGCTGGTAAGGCGCACCATGGAGATGCTGCCGCGAGTGCAGTATGAAGGTGCCGAAGGACTTGACTTTGAGGTATGCTACCCCGAGGAGGCGATGCGCGGGGCTACGGTGGATGCCGACATGGCGTATTTCAAATATTGTTTCCTGAAAGTCGCCGGGATAGAGTTTAGCGAACGGGAAGCCGACGCCGAGCTGCAGCGCCTCGGCTCGCTGCTGAAAAGCGAGATAGAAAGAGCGGGGGAGTGCTTCATGATCCGCGACTTTCAGAGCCGCAACGTGATGCTCCTCGATGGCGAGCCGTATCTGATAGACTTTCAGGGGGGCCGCCGCGGACCGGCGCAATATGATGTAGCATCGTTTTTGTGGCAAGCCAAGGCGCGTTTTACCCCCGAACTGCGGAGAGAGATGACCGAGGTGTATTGCAGCAAAGCCCGCGAAGTGTGCGCAGCATTTGATGCGGTGCACTTCCGGAGGTCGCTGCCCGCTTTCGTGCTGTTTCGCATCCTGCAGACCCTCGGGGCGTACGGCTTCAGAGGTCTGACAGAGCGCAAGCCGCATTTCCTGCAGAGCCTGCCTTACGGCGTGGCCGGATTGCACGACTTTTTCAGTCATCCTCAAGACAGCGATTTTGCTGCCACCGCGACACAATTTCCTTATCTTGCTCGACTCTCGGAGATGCTGATGGAAGCACCGGTGACGGAAGATCTGCGAGCCGTGGCAGCCGTGCCGCCATACGCCGGGCTGACTGTGACCGTAAGCAGTTTTTCGTATAAAAGGGGAGTGCCCTTCGACCTCTCGGGCAACGGAGGCGGATTCGTGTTCGACTGCCGCGCGGTGCACAATCCCGGGCGATACGACCAATACAAACCGCTCACCGGCATGGACCGCCCCGTGATAGAATTTCTTGAGGAGAACGGAGAGATATTCCCATTTCTCGACAACTGCAAGGCGCTGGTAGTGCCGGCTGTGGAGCGTTATCTCAAGCGCGGATTCACCTCGCTGAGTGTGGCCTTCGGGTGCACCGGCGGGAGGCATCGCTCGGTGTATAGCGCCGAAGCGCTGGGGCGGTATATCGCCTCGGAGTATCCGCAGGTGAGAGTGGTGGTGAACCACCGCGAGCAGCACAAGCTGTATATACTCAATCAAAAACAGAAAGAGACGGGAAAATGAAAGCGATGGTGTTTGCCGCCGGGATAGGCTCGCGGCTGAAACCGTTTACGGATGAGCATCCCAAGGCGCTGGCGCCTGTGGCGGGCGTTCCGGCCCTGAAGCGGGTGCTGGTGAAGCTGCGCGAGGCCCGTGTTAGCCGCGTAGTGGTCAATGTGCATCACTTTGCCGACCAAATAACGGACTTTTTAGCTAAAAATGGCAATTTCGGGCTCGATCTGCGTATCAGCGACGAGACAGACCGCCTGCTCGACACCGGAGGAGGGTTGCTGAAGGCCGCTCCGATGCTTTTCGACGGGAGCGATGAGCCCGTACTGCTTCATAATGCCGATATTATCACCGATTTCCCCCTCGAGGAGATGCTTGCAGCTCATCGTATCGGCGGAGCGATGGCCACACTGATGACAAGTGAGCGTAAATCGTCGCGACTGCTGTATTTTGACGACGAAAACACCTTAGAAGCGTGGCAAAACGTGAAAACCGGCGAGGTGCGTCCCGCCGGGCGCTCGTTAGTCGGGCTGCATGCCGCCGCCTTCGGTGGAGTGCACATTGTAGGCCGGCAGATAGAGCCGCTGCTGAGAGAATATGCCTCGCGCCTTGGCGGCGGGGATGAGATCCCCGCGTTTTCGCTGGTGCCCTTTTATCTTGACGTGATAGGGAAGGGGAGGAGCATCGCCTATACACCGTCGGAACCATTCAGCTGGTTTGACATCGGCACGCCCGAAAAACTGCGCCAGGCATCGGAGGCGTATAAAAAGTAAGTGGTCAAGGATCAGACACAAGCGCGGGTGCTCATGGTGAGCGACGCACGGGCGAAGGCGTTGTTTTCGCCGAAAGTGCGCTCGGTGTCGTGCTTGACATAGCTTTTGATCATCGAGTAAATCATCTCCTGCACGGGAGTAAGCGTGGTGCGCGAGTCGGCGCCGAGGATCATTTCTCCGGCCAGGGCTGCAGTGATGGCGAGACGCTCCTCCATGGGGAGAGAGTTGATGGTGTTAATCACGTGGGGTGTGATGACGAAAGAGCTTTCCATAAGAGAGTAGATTTGGTTGTCGTAAGGTGTTAGTTCGGTAAATCCATGCAGGCCGGAGGTCCGGCTTACGGATGCAAAATTATGGGGAGGCTGGGAAACAAAAAGGCACCACTGTGTTAAAATCTGTTTTTAACGCAGCGGTGCTTTTTGTTAGATTGTAGTGCTTAGATCGCAGAGCGACGAGCCATTCGGAGCTATCTCCTTAACACAGTGAAGTGTGGAGAGAGATCAGTGGAGGAAATGCGCCTTCTTCAGGAAATCGAGGAAGACCTCGGAGAAGTGCTCATTGTTGTGTCGGGGATAGCGTACGTCGGTAAAGACCTGGGCGAGAGTGGTTTTGCCATTCTCCTCGACAAATCCACGCGAGTCGGCGCGGGCTTCCTTTCCGGCATAGAGCTGATTGATGCGCTCGGGTGAGTACTCGTTGTAGTGCTCGGAGTGGATGATGGCCGCGAGGGGGAGACGGCCTGTGTCGACACCCTCCTCGGCGGGGTAGCCGACCGTAAGTGTAATCATGGGCACTACCAGCTCGGGCAGACGAAGCGCTTCGGCAATCTGCGGAGCATTGTAGGTGGTGGTTCCGAGCCAGCACACTCCGAGGCCTGCCTGCTCGGCGAGGGTGTTGAACTGTTGTGCTATGGCGATGGTGTCGATAGCGGCAGCGATGAACGACTGCAGATTGTCGTAGCAGGGCACGGCATCGCGCTCCTCGCACCAGCGGCTCATGCGGTGGAAGTCGGCGCAGAAAGTGAGCACTACCTGAGCGCCCTCTATCTGCGGCTGGCCGAAATGGCAGGGAGCCAGGAGGCGTTTTTGCTCCTCAGAGCGGGTGACGATGATGCTGTAGAGCTGCATGTTGCCGGTGGTGGGCGCGTGGCAGGCACGCTCGATAAGATCGGCAAGGAGGGCGTCGCTGACGGGGCGGTCGGAGTAGCGGCGGATGGTGCGCCGGTTGGCGAAATAGTCGCGTGAGATGGAATTGGTCTGAGTCATGGTGAGTAAAAATGTTGCGTTTCGGTGGTAAAAATATTGCATTCCTCCCGAAGGGATGCTCTCAGTGGTGAGCGCATGCAAATATAACCAAAATTCAGTAAATATATTCAAAACCTTTTTGGAGAGAGGTATGTTTTAAAGATAGTTCAACTGCCGAAGCGGAGGCTTGAGGCGCAAGCCGCGAAAAGACGCCCGGAGGCACGAGATCATGTAGAGATAAAGAAACAAGAAGTCAAACTAACATTTCAACTAAGTTTATGTGGCATGATCACATCGTTCCGTTTTTCGTGAACAATCCGGCGATGGCAATTTTCCTGACACTGTGCCTTGGTTATCTTGTAGGAAAACTGAAATACAAGATGCTGACTCTGGGCACGGTGACCAGTGTACTTTTGGTCGGCATCGTTTTGGGTATCGTCATTCCGGGGGTAGAGATACAGCCTCCGATGAAAAATGTATTTTTCCTGCTGTTCCTGTTTGCGATAGGCTACAGCGTGGGTCCGCAGTTCTTCCGCAGTTTCAAGAAGACCGGACTCCCGCAGGTGCTGTTCGCCACAGTGATGTGCGTGGTGTGTCTGGTGGTGACATGGGTATGCGCCAAGATCGCAGGCTACAACGCCGGTGAGGCTGTGGGTCTGTTCTCGGGCGCCCAGACCATTTCGGCCGTTATCGGAGTAGGTCAGGAGACCATCAAGGAGCTCCCGATTTCCGAGGCCTTGAAAGAAAGCATGTCAAATATCATCCCTGTGATGTATGCAGTGTGCTACGTATTCGGCACAGCCGGATCGGCCTGGATCATCGCCTTCGTAGGTCCGCGCATTTATGGCGGTTTTGCTAAATGCCGCAAGGACTGCGAGGAGGAGGAAGCCGAGATGGGCGACACCCTGATGGATCAGCCCGGCTACGCATCGTCGCTTCGCGAGGTGTCTTTCCGCTGCTACAAGGTGGAGAACGACTGGTTCGGCGACAAAGGCCGCTCGGTATCGGATCTTGAGGCTTATGTAAGCTCGCAGGGCCGCCGCCTGTTTGTAGACCGCATCCGCCACAACGGCCAGATTATCGACGTGCCCACAGGCAATCAGATAATCATGAAAGGCGACGAGGTGGTGCTCAGCGGACGCCGCGAGTTTATCCTCGGCGAGGAAGCCTGGATCGGCAGCGAGGTGACGGATCCCGAACTGCTCAACTTCGCAATCCGCGTAAGCCCCGTGATGGCAGCCACCAAGGCCGTAGACGGCATGACAGTGAAGCAGCTGCTCTCGCAGCCCTTCATGCATGGTGTGAGCATCCGCGACATCAAGCGTCAGCAGAACCTGAATGTGCCTGTGCGTGAGAACACCGTGATCGACGGCGGCGATATGATCACCATCGTAGGTATGCCTTACGACGTGCAGACCGCAGCCAAGGCCATCGGACGTCAGGCCGTGCAGTCGACCGCTTCCGATATCATCTTCATCACCCTGGGTATCTTCATCGGCGGCATCATCGGCGTGCTCTCGTTCCAGGCCGGCAAGGTGCCTGTATCGCTCACCACTTCGGGCGGCGCTCTGATCATGGGCCTCGTCTTCGGATGGTGGCACAGCAAGCGACCCAACTACGGATATGTGCCGGCTTCGGCAGTGTGGGTATTCCGCGACCTGGGCCTGAACATGTTCATCGCCTGCGTGGGTCTGCAATGCGGTCCTCACTTCATCTCCGGATTCCAGCAGGTAGGATGGATGCTCTTCGTATGGGGCGCGATAGCCACCACTATTCCTCTGATCATCGGTATATTCCTTGCACGCTACGCCTTTAAATTCCGTCCCGGCACGGGTCTGGGATGTGTGGCCGGCAGCCGCACCACCACCGCCGCTCTCGGCGCGGTAGAGGAGTCGCTCCACAGCGATGTACCTGCTATGGGATATGCCATCACCTACGCCATCGGCAATACGCTGCTGATACTCTTCGGTGTGGTAATGGTGATGCTGTTCTCCTGATGTGAAATAGTCTAACTCATTCTCCTCTCTTCCACTCTCTTCCAAATCCAAAATATAAAAGCAACTGAAAAACTAAATCTGAGAATCTCATGATGGACAATTTAATCAACTCTCCTCTTGACCAGGAGCTGTCGAAACTTTCTCCCTTCGAGCTTAAGGGCCGTATCATAGCAATGGCCAACGAGCGTGTGAAACGCAATGCCAACACCATGCTCAACGCCGGCCGCGGCAACCCCAACTGGATCGCCTCCGTGCCCCGCGATGCATTTTTCGCCCTGGGCCAGTTTGCCATGACCGAATGTCGCCGCGACTTCGAGATGCCGGAAGGTATCACCGGAGTACCCCAGCAAGAGGGTATCTCGGTGCGCTTCGAGACATGGGCACGCGAGAACGAGAATATGCCCGGTGTAGACTTCCTGCGCAAGGCTTATGAATATTGCCTCCTGGAGCTGTCGGCCGATGCCGACGCTCTGGTGTACGAATGGACCGACGGTGTGGTAGGCGACCACTATCCCACCCCTCCGCGTATCCTCGACTACACAGAGCGCATCGTGCGCAAGTATCTCGACTGGGCCATCTGCGCCAAGAATCCTCCGAAGGACAATGTCTTCGACCTCTTCGCAGTGGAAGGCTCCACAGCCGGCATGTGCTACTTCTTCGATGTGCTGAAGAGCAACTTCCTGCTCAACAAGGGGGACTCCATCGCCATCATGGTGCCGGTGTTCACACCTTACATCGAGATCCCCGAGCTGAGCGAGTTCAACTACGACGTGCTCAATGTGAAGGCCGACGTGATGGACGCCAACGGTCTGCACACATGGCAGTATGATCCGAAGGATATCGAGAAACTTCGCGACCCGAAATACAAGATGCTGTTCGTCACCAATCCCTCCAACCCGCCAAGCTATGCCATCGCTCCCGAGACAGTGAAGGCCCTGCAGGAGGTAGTGAAGGTGAACCCGAACCTGATGATCCTCTGCGACGATGTGTACGGCACATTCGTGCGCGGCTACCGCAGCCTTGCAGCCGACCTGCCCTACAACGCAGCTTCGTGCTACAGCTTCTCGAAGTATTTCGGCGCTACCGGCTGGCGTATAGCCGTGACAGCCGTGAGCGAGAAGAATATCTTCGACGATATGATAGCCCGCCTGCCCGAGGACAAGAAGGCAGCGCTCAACACCCGCTACGAGTCGCTGACGCTTGACGTGCCCGGTCTGAAATTCATCGACCGTATGGTGGCCGAGAGCCGTCTGATCGCCCTCAACCACACCGCCGGCCTGTCGCTGCCGCAGCAGATACAGATGTCGTTCATGGCTCTGGCCAGCCTGATGGACACCGAGGAGACATATCACAACCGCATGATCAAGCTGATCCACGACCGCTACAACGCGCTGTGGAAGAACTTCGGCTTCGCTATGCCCGACGACCCGCTGCGTGCCGACTACTACTCGGAGATCGACATGATGGTATGGGCCAAGAAGCTCCACGGTCAGGAGTTCGCCGACTTCATCAACAATACCTACTCGCCTCTGGCCTTCGTATTCCGTCTCGCTTCGGAGACCGGCTGCGTAGTGCTCAACGGCGACGGCTTCGACGGCCCGAAGTGGAGCATCCGCGTATCGCTTGCCAACCTCAACGAGGAGGACTATGTGCGCCTGGGCAAGAACATCCGCATGGTTCTCGACCAGTTTGCTTCAGATTGGGAAGCATCCAAGGCAAAGAAATAATACCCTTTTAGCTACGTCGCCATCCCCCGGGAGCATTGACTGAAAAGTCGGCATGCCATCCGGGGGATGGCTTTTTTTGTGCGGAGGAAACGGGGGAGAGTTATCAACATTGTTGAAAAGGGAAAACTCGAATGTTGATAAATCGCGCTACAAGGCGTGTAGCGGGGGTAGGCGGATAACTTTTGAACAATGTTGGTATATTAGTCGGAATAATTTGGTGAAGCCGAAAAAAATGCCGAAGTTTGCAATGTAATTCAAATGGCAATCTTTTCCACCTGCCAGACAATCGAGCTTGCCCGCAACAGCAAGTTGCGGGCGGGTCCGATTTTTTCGGGCATGTGCTTTATGATTCGTTTATTCTAATAATTCTAATCATATAATCTCTCTTGTAATCAAATTACCTCTGCTGTGGAAAATAAAATTTACAGTTATGACGAGGCTTATGCCGCCACGCTAAAATATTTTGACGGCGATGAGCTTGCCGCGCGCGTGTGGGTGAGCAAATATGCCCTCAAAGACTCGTACGGCAACATTTATGAGCTTACCCCCGACGATATGCACCACCGCATAGCCTCGGAGATCGCGCGTATCGAGGCCAAGTATCCCAATCCGATGAGCCACGACGAAGTCTTCAGCTATCTGAAGGACTTCCGCTACATAGTACCTCAGGGAAGCCCCATGTCGGGTATCGGCAACACCTACCAGGTGGCTTCGCTCTCTAACTGCTTCGTAATCGGACTCGACGGCAACCCCGACTCGTACGGCGGTGTGATCCGCATCGACGAGGAGCAGGTGCAGCTGATGAAGCGCCGCGGTGGCGTGGGTCATGACCTCAGCCATATCCGTCCGAAAGGCACTCCGGTGAAAAACTCGGCGCTGACCTCTACCGGTCTGGTGCCCTTCATGGAGCGCTACTCCAACTCCACCCGCGAGGTGGCGCAGGACGGTCGCCGCGGAGCGCTGATGCTGACCGTATCGATCAAACACCCCGACAGCGAGGCCTTCGTGGATGCCAAGATGACCGAAGGGAAGGTGACCGGCGCCAATGTGAGCGTGCGCATCGACGACGACTTCATGCGCGCTGCGCTTTCGGGCGAGCCTTATAAGCAGACATTCCCTGTAGACTCTCCTAACCCCGAGATAGTAAAAGAGACTGACGCCAAAGCATTCTGGGCCAAGATTATACACAATGCCTGGAAGTCGGCCGAGCCGGGTGTGCTCTTCTGGGACACCATCACCCGCGAGTCGCTGCCCGACTGCTACGCCGATCTCGGTTTCCGCACCATCTCCACCAATCCCTGCGGCGAGATACCACTCTGCCCCTACGACTCGTGCCGTCTGCTGGCAGTGAACCTCTACAGCTATGTGAAAAATCCGTTCACACCTCAGGCAGAGTTTGATTACGAGCTGTTTGACAAGCATATCCGCAAGGCTCAGCGCATCATGGACGACATCATCGACCTGGAGATGGAGAAGATCGACACCATCCTGGCCAAGATCGACGCCGACCCCGAGACCGAAGAGGTGAAGGGTCCGGAGCGCCACCTGTGGGAGAAGATTCGCACCAAGACGCTGCGCGGCCGCCGCACCGGTGTAGGCACCACAGCCGAGGGCGACATGCTGGCAGCCATGGGGCTGCGCTACGGCACTCCCGAAGCCACAGACTTCTCGGTGGATGTGCACCGTCGTCTTGCCATTGCCGCTTACAGCTCGTCGGTGGAGATGGCTAAAGAGCGCGGCGCCTTCGAGGTGTTCGATGCAGAGAGAGAGAAGAACAATCCCTTCATGCTGCGCCTGAAAGAGCAGGCTCCGCAGATGTATGAGGATATGGTGAAGTATGGCCGCAGAAACATCGCCTGCCTTACCATCGCCCCCACCGGCACCACCAGTCTGATGACCCGCACTACCTCGGGCATCGAGCCGGTGTTCATGCCCGTTTACAAGCGCCGCCGCAAGGTGAACCCCAATGATGCCGAGGTGCGCGTGGACTATGTAGACGAAACCGGCGATGCCTTCGAGGAGTATATCGTGTACCATCCCAAATTCCTCGACTGGATGAAAATAAACGGCATAGAGCGCCGCGAGAATATGACACAGGAGGAGCTTGACGCCCTGGTGGCATCGTCGCCTTACGCCGGCGCCACCTCCAACGATGTGGACTGGATGGAGAAGGTGAGGATGCAGGGCCGCATACAGAAGTGGGTCGACCACTCGATCTCGGTCACCATCAATCTGCCCAGCGATGTGAGCGAGGAGATGGTCAACAACCTCTATGTGGAAGCATGGAAGTCGGGCTGCAAGGGTTGCACCGTATATCGCGATGGTTCGCGCTCGGGCGTGCTCGTGGCACTTGAAAACAAGACCAAAAAGAAGGATGACGCCCCGAAACCCTCGGCCGACTTCGAGCTGCATCCCCATGTGATCAAGCGTCCCATCGAGCTTGAGGCCGACGTGGTGCGCTTCCAGAACAACAAAGAGAAATGGATTGCGTTTGTGGGTCTGCGCGATGGCCGTCCGTATGAGATTTTCACCGGTCTGGCCGACGACGAGGACGGTATCTTCTGTCCTAAGTCGGTGAACCACGGCAAGATCATCAAGGCAGTTGATGCCGAGGGCAACAAGCGCTACGACTTCCAGTTTGTCAACAAGCGCGGCTACAAGACCACCATCGAGGGCCTGAGCGACAAGTTCAACCCCGAGTACTGGAACTATGCCAAGCTGATCTCAGGCGTGCTGCGCTATGGCATGCCTATCGATCAGGTGCTCAAACTGGTAAGCACCCTCGAGCTTGACTCGCAGAGCATCAACACCTGGAAGATGGGTGTGGAACGCGCCCTGAAGAAGTATCTGCCCAACGGCACTCAGGCCAACGGTCAGCGTTGCCCCAACTGCGGCCAGGAAACCCTCGTCTACCAGGAAGGTTGCCTGATCTGCACCTCGTGCGGCACCAGCAAGTGCGGCTGATCAGCGCCATCCATGATTGAATAGTTTGCACATATTTGCACATCAGTGCTCCTCACAAATCAAATGGCGGAATATCGGACAACCTTGTCCGATATTCCGCCATAAATGTTGCGGTTGCCGAGCTTACTATAAGCGATTTAAAACGTGCACGGACTCGCTCGCGGATTGAACTAAGTTTGGCTGACTTTGAGAGGGTGGGGGATATGCGTCATGGGTGCCGGAGGCGGGTGAACCACACGTTAATCAAAAAGAGATAATTGCTGGGTGGCACCGTTGTTAAAACGCTGTGAAGCGATTGTAGCCCCTTTATCTCTACATAGTTGTGTCAGATCAAGCCTCATTAGAAGGCTCTTAGTGACAACTCTTTTCGCATCTTTGAAAATCAATGATTGCAATAAAGAAGATATTTCTTTACTGTTAAGGGCATCTAAGATACATTTTGCCTCATCTAAGCTGTCAAAGTCAAGCTGATAACATGTGTCGTCAACCATGATTGGTTTTCCATCAGTCAGTGAAACTAAGATAAACCTAATGGACTTATATAATGAGGAAACTACAATCTTATAGGGTTTGAACGAATAATCTCCTATTCCAAAAATGCTAAATTTATCTTTCCCTTTATATATACTACTTTTTCTACTTGAAAATGCATTTTCATATTTAGACAAATATGAAAATGCAAGAGGATGTGAATATTTCAATTCCGAAGTGTCTTGCCCAACTTTTCGTTGTGGTACGAGTATAAATTTTCTAAATTGATTTTCCTGATAGTTATTAATATCAGAACTCTTTAGTAACGGGTAAATCAAATCTTCCTCGATCTGTACTGTTTCTCCTAACCCGTTTGTGTATACACCATTCGAAAGAGTTAGTTCTAAGATCGAGGCACAATCATGTTTAATACCGGAACGCCATATATATGAAGATTTTCCATCGTATTTTGAAACAGCACTATACGATTTTGTATCAGAAACGAAAGATTCATTTACCCATCCAAATTGTTGAATATATGTATTGGAATAAAAATCTGAGATGTTGCAAATAAAAGAGGGTGAGCATCCAAATTGAGCAAAAAAGCATGATGCATCTACTGAAACATCGAACTCCATAGATGCATCGATCAATTTCTGTTCGATGTTCCCGAGATGTAACCTCTCGGTGTGCTGCTTAGTTAAGATGTTTCGAATAACAGAATTTTTAAGCAGGAACGAGATTCCACCATTATTTATTTGTGATAATTGCAATAATTTTAGCGTAATATACTCGCTTATGTCAAAATTGCTTTTACCTGTTATAGCATCAATACCTTTTAAATTGTAAATATTACTTTTGAATGGTATATTCTTAGAGTTGTTCCTTCCTTGAGTGCTATTAGTCACCCATGGCGGATTACCAATACCAGCCATATTCCATCCCTTTCGTTTGCTTTTCTCTATAATGGGTATAAAGTCAAACTCAAAAAAATCAGCATTATAGATATAAATATCGGGATGGCTATGGGAGGGAGAGTTTAAGGCATTCAGAAGTATTTTGAGTTTTAATTCAGATACGTATTTATGGTTAATCTCTATGGCATAAAACTCTTTAATATTAGGAAATTTTCTCAATGCAGATACTACAAAAGCTCCAAGCCCGCATGTAGGTTCTATTACTATATCCGGGCTGCCGAATTTGGATAGATGAATATCACATATTTTTTCTGCCAATGAAATCGGCGTTTGCCAATCACCATAAGATACCTTGTCTTCTTGTACGAAGGATATATCTACCTCAAGATGGGAAATAAAATCAATTTTCTCTTGTTCTGATGAGAAGTAATTGACGATTCCACAAAGCGATTTAATTATGGAATTAGCTTCAGTGTAATCTGTATCGTGAATGCGGTTAATCAAATTTCTCATTTTGAAAACTTAATTATCTGTTCGATACCGTCCACTTTATCAGTTAAAGACACAACTCTTCCATATTGTAGTCGCCACTGAAGAGCATTTGATACGGTTAAGTATCCAATTTTTGGCGGATTATTCAAAATGTCGCCCGCCATGTTATATAGGGTCACTTCATCGCTTGGAATGTTATGCTCTATCAGGAATGCAAAAATATCATCCTGGTTGCCTTGGTTCGATATAATTTTATGCAAGCCTGTGGTAGTCTGGAAATCAGCTGTCCGACATTTATCAATAAAACTGCACGAAACAAAATCTAACATTCCCATCTTTTTCTTTGGATCATCATATTTCCGATAGACAAATACGAGAAGGTTGTAACCTAATCCAAATATTTTTTGTTTGCTATCCTTAAACGGGCAACTCGACTGCGGCTTATTTATTGATGTAACTTTAATATCCGTGTTTACAGATGGTAAATCCAATCCATTGGCGGTATTGCCAACTTCCATCTCATATCGCTTTTCGAGATATTGCTTGAAAAGATGCTCAACAAACGTACCAAGAGCCTTTCCGTCAGTAACACCAAAAAGCTCTCTTTTATATAATCCTGAATTAAGCGAACAAAAATGCTTAGCCTCAGCGATTAACAATTCAATCGTAAGTTTTTCTTTCATAAAGCAAAAATAGCGATAATATATGAATAAAGCAAACATCGAACCAACTTCTACAACAAGGGGCTCGACTTTATCTATATTCAAGTCAGTGAGTTACGAGGCTACTAAAATGAAAAGGAGACTCTCGAAAGTGAGAATCTCCAATTCGGTACCCGGACCCGGGCTCGAACCGGGATGGGTTGCCCCAACGGTGTTTGAGACCGTCGCGTCTACCGATTCCGCCATCCGGGCATCGCTGGGCGGTATGCGGGTGCAAAGATAAGGATTAATTTTCAATCCGACAAATCTGAGATGAAAGTTAAATATGAAGATAATGGAGAGGGAGAGGACGAGAGAGGAAAAGAAAGTGCGTGAGGAAACGAGAGGAGGGATGGTAAGGTAGAAGGGGGAAGAAGAGGCAGGAGATTAGTGAAAATGATTGGCGGTTAAATGTTTATGGGTGGGATGCGGCGGAGGGAATGTATTTTTGTAGAAAAAGGGGAGGAGATATAGGATTTTTTATTGTAATTTTATGGGAAAATAATAAAAGACGGGGTGAATTAAGAATTTAGAGGCAAACAGAGACCAGAAAGAGATGGTTGTCTCGGGGAAACACGAGAAGAGAACGGGGAAATACGATTAAAGAAAGGGAAAAATAGGTATGGCGGCGAAAGAATCGAACAGATGTATGTATCAGGCGAGCTTCAGGTCGTTTGTAGAGGCTGATGCGTATAGTGTGCTGGGAAAGGTGCATAATGCGTATCATGGCCAGGCGCTGACGACGACCGACGAGGCGTGGCTTGGTGAGATAGAGATACTGCAGGAGGCTCTGCAGCCCTGGAAGGATGAGGAGGCGGAGATAATTTTTGAGTACGATATCCCGCGTCTCGGGAAGCGGATCGATGTGGTGTTGCTGCTGAGGGGGCTGGTGTTTTGCCTGGAGTTTAAGGTTGGACAGAAGGATGCCTTGCAGTGCGACATAGAGCAGGTGATGGATTATGCGCTGGATCTGAAGAACTTCCACCGATTTAGCAGCGATAAGATAATAGTGCCGATACTGATAGCTACGCGGCTGGAAAGGTCGTCGAGTGTGTTTATGTCATCGGTATACGACGATATGATTTTCAATCCGCTGATCTCGGGGGCCGATGGCCTTCAGGGGCTGATAGGGAAGGTGATAGAGCATCTGCACGCCGATCAACCGGGCACGATAAAGGATTGGGTGATAAGTCCATATACTCCGACGCCGACTATCATCGAAGCGGCCCGTTCGCTCTATGAGCATCACTCAGTGGAGGATATCACCCGCCACGAAGCCGATAAGGTGACCACCGATGCCACTATTGCTTATATCCTGGAGGTGATCAATCGCTCGAAGGCACGTGGGGAGAAGAGCATATGCTTCGTCACCGGAGTGCCGGGCGCTGGGAAGACGCTGGTGGGGCTTGATGTGGCTGTGAAGCAGTCGTATCAGGACGATGGGAAGATGCGCGAGGACGACGGGGCGGTGTATCTGTCGGGCAACGGGCCTCTGGTGGAAGTGCTCATCGAGGCGCTGTCGCGTGACAACTACCGGAAGGCGAGGGAGAAGGGTGAGAAGAAACTGATGTCGGATTCGCGTCGCGAGGTGAAGAAATTCATCCAGGGGATACACAATTACAGGGAAAATATGCTTGCCAAGATAAAAAATCCGGTGGTTGACGGCAAGCTGGAGATAGACCCCGAGAAGGCAGTGCACCTCGAGGAGAGCGGCTACGGGGAGGTGGAGCATGTGGCGATCTTCGACGAAGCACAACGCGCCTGGACGCACAAACGTATCGCTGATTATCTGAAACGAGGCGGCACTTACGGCAACAAGATGAAGGTGGCCAATTTCCCGATGTCGGAGGCTGCATTTCTTATCTGGTCGCTCGACCGGCGCGAGGACTGGGCCACTATAGTGTGCCTCATCGGAGGCGGTCAGGAGATCAATACCGGTGAGGCGGGAATCGCGGAATGGATAGTAGCGCTCAACGAGCAGTTCGGGCACTGGAAAGTGTATATTTCCAACAAGTTGACCGAGCCGGAGTATGCCGAAGGGAAGGTGAACGAGCTGCTGAAAGATAACGCCAATGTGGTATATTCCGACAAACTGCATCTCGGGGTGAGTCTGCGGTCGTTCAGGGCCGAGAGGCTGTCGGCGTTCGTCCACGCATTGCTTAGTTTCGGCAGCGATACGGCCGAACTTTACAGGGATGTGGTAAATCACCGCTATCCCGTAGTGCTGACCCGGAGCATGGACAAAGCCCGCGCATGGCTGCGGGAGCAGGCGCGTGGAACGCAGCAAACCGGGGTGCTGATTACCAAAGTGGCGGCTCGCTTCAAGCCGTTGGCCGTGCAGGTGCTCCCGCAGGGGGTGCAGGACACGGTGCACTGGTTTTTGGAGGATAAGAACGATGTGAGGTCGTCGAACTACCTGGAAGAGGCCGCCACCGAGATACAGGTGCAAGGACTTGAGGTAGACTATGCATGCGTGCTGTGGGATGCCGATATGAGATACGTGGACGGAAAGTGGGAGTACTGGAAATTTAACGGCCAAACCAAATGGATACCCGAACGCAACGCCGAGGCGCAGCGGTATATGCTTAATGCCTACCGGGTGCTGTTGACACGAGCCAGGCAGGGGATGGTGATATGTGTACCCGAGGGGAACGGCCGCAAGACGCACGGCGGATTTCCGGAGGATGCCACGCGCTTGCCGAGCTACTACGATGGCACGTTTGCTTACTTCAAATCGCTGGGGATGGAGGAAATTTGATTAATTCTTAATCCGTAATTCGTAATTCATAATTAAATTAAAGATGGCAACAGTGATATTTAAATGGAATCCGGCGTTTTCATCGTATACGATGCAGGGATTTCTTGGTGATCTGACTTATGTGAAAAGGAATGGGACGGAAAATGGAGACTTCGACTGGAGCGTGTGGGACTATGACAAAATTCACGACGGGGATGAGTTTTACTGGGTGAAGGTGGGCCTGGGCCAGACGGGGATAGTGGGACACGGAGTGATAACGTCGGAACCTCGCGAGGGTAGAGACTGGTCGGGCAAAGGCCGCAAGACCTTTTATGTGGATTTCGAGCCGGATATACTGATCAACCCCGATGCGCTGCCACTTCTGACATGCCGCGAGCTGGGAGAGGCGATCCCTGATTTCGAGTGGGACAAGGGGCACTCCGGTCTTGTGTTAAGCGAGAGCCAGTCGGAGCGGCTTGGAGAGCTGTGGGCGGCCTATCTTGAGAAACATAAGGCAGAATTTCTTTCGAAAACTCTTAAAGATAGAGACTATATCTTCATGGAGGATAGCCTGGAGGAGGTGGCTCTGGAAATTGCCACCAAGGCACATGCCGGGCAGAAGGATAAGGCCGGAAAGGATTATATAGAGCATCCGAAGCGGGTGGCAGACAGCTGTTATACGACCGAGGAGCGGGTAGTGGCGCTGCTTCACGATACGATAGAGGATACGGATGTGACGCCCGACTCTCTCCGCGAAGCCGGGATGCCGGAAGAGATAGTGGAGGCTGTGCTGTCGGTGACGCGGCGTGAGGGGGAGACGTATGAGGCGTTCGTTAAGCGAGCCTCTGAAAACCGAATAGGTCGCGTGGTGAAACTTCACGATCTGGAAGACAACCTCGACATAATGCGACTGGATGCGGTAACGGAGAAGGACATAGAGCGGCTCAACCGTTACCTAAAAGCTTACCGCTTCCTCAAATCGCTCATTGATAATGATTAGTGGCGGGGAAAGCCCTCTGCACTCTCCGGGCGAAGAATGACGGGCCTAGAACGCAAACGGATAGCCATCATTCGTGGTGTGTTAAATTCGCATAGATTGGTGTGTTTTAATTTTCGTTTGTTTATCTTTGCGTATTCATCATAAAAATCTAAGAACATGGTAACAACTGAAATTGTAAAAGAAGCAGCTAAGGGCGGACTTCCTGCGCTTAAAGATTTATTTGAAAAACTGCCGAAAGAAGATGCTCTGAAAGGCATAGGCATCCTGGTTATTGCCGGGGTAGGGATGGGAATTATCAACGTTATAAAGGAAATTGTAACCGGTAAATAATATCCGTCGGCGAGAGGATATGGGTGATGCGCCGGCATGAGCCGGGGCAAAGGGGGAGGTGTGTGCGCGCCCGGTTGCGATGTAGTGTGGTATTGTTCAGTAGTGTCAAATGGAGTCGAGGCCAAAGAAAAATATAGGGAAGTATCTGGAGAGCAATGCTCATTTTCTGATACCGGCCTATCAGCGAGGATATAAATGGGGAATGGCAACCGGAGGGATGTCGGATGCGCAGGCGCTGATGGCTGACTTGATGGGGGCTTTTAAGCAAACTCCTCGCAGAGAGTATTTTATACAGGGGGTGACGGGATACGAGAAAGATGGGGTGTTTCATCTGATCGACGGGCAGCAACGCACTACTACGCTTTTTTTAATCGTGGCGATACTGGCGGATGAGAAAAGGAGAGAGGCACTGCTGTTTAGCGGCGGGGAGCTGAAGTTGCGCTACTTCGGTCGCCGCGGTAAGACGGCCCGATTTCTCGAGCGGTTCTGCCGTGAAGGGGTGGAGGAGTGCGCGGACGACACTCAGGATATCCACTTTTTGCGAAAAGCCATACGGGAAATAAGGGCGATGCTTCCTGCGGATGAGGGAGCAAGACGGGATTTCCTTGAGTATCTCCTCGAGAGCGTGTATCTCTTTCAGGTGGAGGTGTCGCCGGCAGAAGCGCCCAATGTGTTCTCGATGATGAACGGCAACAAGGCCGACATGAAGATTGGAGAGCTTATCAAAGCCGAGTATCTCAGCGGGCTGTCGCGGATGGAAGTAGCTCCGCGGGAGTATCAGACAAGCAGTGTGGGCGATACGCTGTCGATATTGACATCGCAGATTCAGGAGGAGACGGCCACCGAATGGAAAATCAACGCGGCCCGTAGCCGATATGCCCGCGAATGGGATAAATGGACCTATTGGTGGCAGCGGCCTGAGACGAGAGCGTTTTTCCGTGCCAATCGGGATGATGTGACAGGGTGGCTTTTCCCGGTATATTGCCGAAGGGAGCGCATCGCATACTCCACGAAGATCGACGAGCGCCGGGATGTTTTCAAGGCTTATAAGGCCGACGCTATGTCGCCTGATAGCTTAAAAGAATCTTTTGAAAAGCTTAGGCGGATTGAAAAAAGGCTGGAAGACCTTTATGATAGCACGACGACGTATAATCTTTTGGGATTTGTATTGCGCATTCTGGAGGACGATGGTCAGAGGCTTGAGGCATTGGATTATTTCATCGAACAAAGAGATGAGCCGACGCTGTGGCTCTATACGATCTACCGTATGGCCTGGCTCACGCACGATGCTGCCATAGCGAGGATAAAGCATGAGGAGAAAGAGGAGCAGGCGAAGGATAGCGGCGATAAAATCGACGGCTTTGTGGCGTGTTTCGGAGGTGATATTTACAACGAAAAGGATGCCAAAGAGGCCGCCATGCGCTACCTGTTTTTTTGCAATGTGGAGGCGGCAGAGGAGAGAGGAGCGAAATTTGAATTTTTTTATGAGGAAGATGGCCAACTGAAGAGCTATTGGAAATATAAATCGCTGGAACATATCTGGCCGAAATCAAGAGTGAGCGATGAGGAAAAGAAGGGGATGGTGACGCGTCGGGCACTGGACGAAAGAGAGGTGTCGGAACATATGCTCGGCAATATGGCGTTTTTGCATAAGACTGATAACTCGAAATTTAATGCTCTGACACCCAATGAAAAGCGATTGAAATATTTCGATCTTAACGAGAAGATATATTCACGAGGGATGCTTCACACCATGGCCGCTTTCGGAGGGAAAGAGTGGGACGTGGATGAGAGTCAGATACCGGCGATAATACAAAAAAGACACGCAGAAGAACTGTCAAAACTCAAAGCGCTATATGGACAAAAGGACTGAAAGGGTCATGAGCGGCCATAGCTACTCGCTTTATGATTTCATGGGTGGAAACCGCGTGATAGTCATCCCCGACCTGCAGCGCGATTACTGCTGGACCGAGACGAAAGTGAGCCGTGAGGATAATCCCTCGCTGGTGCAGTGCTATGTGGATGATCTCATCAAGGCATCGGCCGATGAGGGGGCGGAGATGAAAATGGGACTGCTTTACGGCTATGAATATCCGCGCGACAGCGTGCAGCTCTGCGACGGACAGCAACGACTGACCACACTGTTTCTGATCTGCGGCGTGTGTGCGCTAAGGATGAAACAGGCGGAGGAGCTGGATGACTATTCGCTGACTGAGGAGGATAAGAAAATGCTTGCTCAGGCCAAAGAGATACTTTCGGCGGATAAGGCCTCGCGACTACAATACGGCGTGAGAGACAGCACGCTATCGTTTTTAAACAATCTGGTGGAGAGCGGCGCTTTTAAGGCCAATGTCGACGGTGAGGATTGGTTTGCCGGGGAGTATGCCAAAGATCCGTCGGTGAGGAATATCGTGCTGGCCCTCAATCAGATTGATGCCAAGGTCGATGGCGCTGCAAAGGCCGCTCGGTTGCTGAGATTCATCCTCCACAAGATCTCGTTTCTGTATTTCGATATGCAAAACCGGGACTACAGCGAGGAACAATATGTGATATTGAATACCACCGGCAAACTCCTGACCCCTACGGAGCATATCAAGCCCAAATTATTGGGCAAACTGGCCGATGACAGCGAGTTGCTTGATAAATACTCTGATAAATGGGAATCGTGGGAGCAATTTATATGGGAACATCGGCCGGATGATGAAAATTTTACGGTTGATGAATGGTTTGACCGACTTTTGAAAATATTTTACCTGGCGAAATATGCTTCGGTGGGCAGAGAGGCAGGTGAGGAGGTGAAAAACTATACTACGTATCAGCGTATTTTGCAGGGGAGCATCAAATATGACTTCCCGCAGGAGAGTAAAGAGGAGGTGCTCCGTACCCTTGATGAGATTGACCGATTTTTTGAAGTGGCGCGATTCATAGATAAGAGCCGCGTGGCGGTGTCAACGGGTTTGTCGGATAAGGACGGGAAAATACCGGAAATTGGCTTATGGGATTATATCGGAGGCGATAGATGGGCCAACCTCAGCAATCTGCAGCAGGTGGTGGCAGTGTTTTGCGTGCTGCGCAAAGTGCCGGCCAACGAATTGGCGACGACATCGGGATTGCTGCCTCTGTGCAAACGAGTGCTTGACTTTGCCTGGGTGCAGGCGCAATATCGGGCGGATAATCAGGATGTTGCAAAATTCCTGGCATTTATCGACTCGATAGACCTGAATGGTGAGTCGATTTACAAGGCGGCCCAAAGCGATGATATGTTCTCTGCCGGTTTGAAAGAAAAGAAATTTGTGTTGCTCTCTGATGTCGCGAATCTCGATGAGGTTGGCCCACTTGAGTTGGCACTGATGCGCATGTCACATCTGCAGATTAGTAAGGGAAGGATTTCTTATCTGTTTTATGTATTAGACGAAATATCGGCGGATAACTTAAATATTCTGTGTCAAAACCTCGTAAAAACTACGGAAAATGTGGGCCAGTTGCTTCGTCGTGCGCTTATGACCTATGGCGTATACTATCTCGGCAACGGACGCTGCTCGTGGGGCGACAGATATGATTTTGCATACTCCACCAACTTCTTCTACGATCAGTTGCATAAAGCAGATGCGCCTCGCCGGGGAGTCGTGGAAAGCTTTATTCGCGATATTGCGCTAAAAGGTGATGTAATAGATTATTTGAAAAACAGACTGAAAGCATGCAGGCCTGTGCTCGTTGGTGATGAGAAGCTTGATAAGGTGCTTGAACTCATATATGACAACGAGCGGTACTTTAAAAATATGTACTACGGCCGATTGGCAATAAACGGCTCCCGGGCCATGGCGATGGCCGGTAGCTCGAAAAGCAACGGAGATATCCGCATTATAGACAATGAGCGTTGGAAAATGCTTGATGATACCCTCAAACTGCTGTCGGCCGATGGCAACTGGGGACTCGAATACGGTTTTACGCTGCGAAGATGGTATGAACTGAATATTGACGCCAACGATTCGATATGGATCAGAGTTTCAGGCGATTACCACTGTGATGGAGAAGGCCGACCGGAGTTTCGACCGTATGTTAACATCTCTTGGAAAGAGAAGCATTGGGCCCTCATAAAAGAGAGCCTGGAGCAGCTGTATCCCGAAAAAAACTATGTAGATGAAAAAAAGGAGTACATCCATCTGCCTATTATAAAGCAGCCGACGGTAGAGGAGGTGGCTCAGATAATGAGGGGATATTACTCCCGGCTTTCCGAGCTGCGTCTGCCTTGATACTCGTCATTTCCTGAGGGCGTCGGCAGTGTCGAGCAGCAGTTGGCGCAGCTGAAGATTGCCGAGAAATTTCTCGGGGATGGCGCTGTAGCCGAGGATCGCACCCAGAATGTTGCCGGCGACGTCTCCGGTGGAGTCGCTGTCGCCGCCGTGATTGACAGCGCAGATCATGCAGGCATTGAAGTCGCTGATGTGGCGTATCACCGAGAAGATGGCGATGGCCAGAGTCTCCTCGGCTACCCAACCGCCCCCGAGCGAGCGCTCGATTAGCTGCCAGTCGGGATGGCTATCGTCTGCGAGGCTGATGGCTTTCAGTATTGTCTGTCGGAAAAAATCCATATAGAGAGCCTGCGAGCCATAAAGCGCGGCTACGACGTCGAGCGACTGCTTCGCGATGAAAATAAATCTATCGCGGCCGATGGCATCGGGCGCGGCGGCGCACAGCTGCACAATGATGGCCAAAGCTGCTGAGGAGTAGGTGCTTAGCGGATGCAGATGGGTCAGCTCGGCAACCTCGCCGGCCAGGCGTCCGGTGTCGGCGAGAGACCATGCGTGAGTGGCACCATAAAGCGCCACCGGGGCCACGCGCATGATTCCGCCGCACCCCTTGCTCGTATTCGCGGGGCGCCTGCCGCTGTTGATTGCGGCTAATGCCGTGAGGCAGGTATTGCCGGGAGCTCGCCGCTGATTCAGTTCGGTGATTGCGGCAAGTGCTGATTTATAGCCTATTCTGACTGTACGGCCCACTTGATGGCCGTACCATGCCAGATATGCCTCGCAGATGGTCGGGACTATCGGTTCGCCCGACCGCACAGCCTCCAGCAGCCCTTCGGCGGTGTAGAGTGTCATTTGCGTGTCGTCGGAAAACAGGGCTTCACGATGTCTATCTGCGAGCCGGGGATAAGCAGTATCGTATTCAGTCACTCCGGCTTCGCCGTAATTGGCCCGGATCTCATAAAACGAACCGGCGAACTCCACTGGATAGCCTAAAGCATCGCCGACGGCTCCTCCGACGAGCGAGCCGCGGATTTTGTCAAGCAGAAGGTCTTGTGTCATTATGTGCGAGTGTTTGTCTGGTTAGAACTCGAGGCGAAAGCCTTTCTCTTTCAGCTCGTTGTACTTCTCTTTGTTGAAACTGTAAAGCTTCGCTTCGCGCTTGGAAGTGGGCCAAACCGTCTCGTCGAGCGGCGTCAGCAACTCCGAGTGAAGCATTTTTTTCGAGAAGTTGCGACGGTCGAAATTCACCCCTAAAATGGCCTCATAGAGCATCTGCAACTGCTTTAGCGTAAATTTTTCCGGGAGCAGGTCGAAGCCTACCGGTTTGAAGTGGATACGTTCGCGGAGACAATCCATCGCTTTGCGCAGTATACGGTCGTGGTCGAAAGCCAGTTGCGGAATCTGATCCATCGGAAACCACTGCGCCTTGGCAGCGTCGTCGCCACCCTTGACATCCTGCAATTTCACCAGTGCAAAATATGCAATGGTAATCACCCTTTCGCGAGGGTCGCGGTTCGGGTCGGAAAACGTGCCGAATTGCTCTACATATGCGGCCGAGAGGTTGGTCTCCTCCTTCAGTTCGCGACGGGCGCCTTCATCGGCCGACTCGTCCATATTGAGAAACCCGCCCGGGAAGGCCCAGCGCCCCTTATATGGCTCCACGCCGCGCTCTATAAGCAACACATTCAGCTTCATGCCGTCGAAGCCGAAGATCACGCAGTCGGTAGTCACCGCCGGATGCGGATATTTATAGCAGTATTGTTTCTCGTCCATTATTTTGCGGTGTAAAATTTACACCGCAAAATTACAAACAAGATTTCAATCCTCCAAACATTTATCGTAAATTTTACACAAATCCCATCATCGCTCCGGTAAAATAATAATTGCAGTCACCGATGCTACCCGCGCTGTCGTTCAGGATATATCATCTTAAGTATCTGAATTTTAATCAGGAACTGAGAGAAAGAATCGTAGCCAAATTAGCAGCTCTCTGCTCCGATCCTCGCTGAAAAGTCTGCCAGACTTTCGCTCCCCCTTTTGTCAGTCACTGATTTTATTCTGTCTTTACGACCTAAACCTCAACATAGGATGCCAGTGTGCTCAATCGCGTATTTGCTGAAGGCTCCGAACGTTGGGGTTTTCTGTTTGAATGACGATGGTAAACATTAAAGCCAGGGGAGCGAACCGTTTTTCCCGGCTTTGAAAATAGTTCTATAAAGCGCATAAAGAGCCCACCCCACATAAGCAAGGAGCGCACCGTAACAGATGATTTTCAAAAGTAAACTGAGCATATCAAAACCGGTTAATTGCATAAGTCGCTACAAATATAACAAAAAATAATGATATGGCAAGCGTATTCGATATTATTTTGCTTCGCCGGCACACGGCTCTTTCATTTAAGATTGCCCTCGACTTTCAAAAATAGTGCTATTTTATA
>ERZ779852.1034-NODE-1034-length-27624-cov-5.109906_pt1 | contig 27624 bp, 21 predicted proteins | sample MGYA00511559_ERZ779852 | MGnify/ENA primary metagenome ERZ779852 (study PRJEB29588, sample SAMEA2157977) | human gut metagenome | biome: human gut; feature: human-associated habitat; material: faeces | place: Denmark | collected 2008/2010 ...
ACCAATACGCATTAACTCAAACAATTAACGTGGGCGCATCATCCGCCTATACCTATTAATTTTAAAGCAATCGTTGAGGCATGACGATTATTTTCATGCCGTTCAATAATAACAACATCCTGCGGATTAGGTTCACCCTTCCGCAAAAACTATCCTTATGTCAGAATCGCACCGACGCACCGGCCATCACTGTGGCGCGGGGCATCGGGAATCCGTAGTTGATCTGATAGCGCGCTGCGGTGAGGTTCTCACCCTTGGCCACAAGCGTCAGATCGCACCCGCGGAGGCTGAAGGTGTAGCTCACACATGCTCCGAGCAAGCCGTAGTTCTCGGTGCTCTCCTCGGTCAGCAGATGCCAGATGCCGGTGAAATCGGCGGCAAACTCCCATCGGCCGGGCTTAAACTCGGCCTGCGCGAAAAGTTTGTGACGCGGAGCAGCCACGATGCGGGCATCGGTGTGGAGGTAGGCGTAGTTGGCGTTGACGCTCCACTGCCCGGAGATGCGGTAGTCGGCGTCAAATTCTACACCCTTGTTGATAAATCGGCCGGTATTGACATTGAGCTGCGACCCTTGCGGCGTGGCCACCTGCTGTATGAGGTTGTCGCCGTTGATGTAGTAGAACGCCAGCCCCATGCACAGGCGGCGATTGAGGAGCCACTGGCGCAACTCCACTTCGAGGTTGTACATCCGTTCGGGCTCCAGCGAGGCGTTGCGGGGGCCGTACATGTAAAGCTCGCGCACATTGGGCGAGCGGAAGCCCTTGCCGTAGCTGAATTTCATCCGGCTGTCCGTCAGCGGCCGGAAGATAAATCCTGCCTGAGGCACCCACTGGTTGCCGAACTGTGAGGAGTGCTCCAGTCTTACTCCGGCATTGACGTTGATCATATCCGACAGAAATCCCTGCTGCATCATGGCGTAGCCGGCTATCTCGTTGACATGTGCGTCGACAATCATCGAGCGATCGGAGGTGTCGCCCTCCTTGGGAGTGTTGTAGGCTTCGCCTCCCCAGTGCTTGAAGTCAACGCCGAGGCTCAGATTGTTCCCCTCCCAGGGGCGCACGGTCTGATAGAGCGTGAGGCCCATGTTGAAGTCGCGCGAATTGAAATGATAGCTGCGCGGCATGCCGGTGCGGTCGAGGCCGTCGTCAATCTTGTGTTTACCCCAGTTGTAATATGCCTGAAATCCACCGGAGGTCACCTCGTAGCTATTTTTCACATACACCGATGCCGTGGTGCGCAGCATCCGGGTCCACATCCCCAAAGGCTTGGCGCGATACACCGGTCCCGCATTGTCGGCGCGGGTTTCGGTCACAATCCCGCTGGCGCCCGCCTCCCAGTGGCGCGAAAAGCGATAATTAAGCGACAGATACTGATTGGCCAGCCAATAACCCATGCCGCAACGGGTGCCGTCGGTGCTCTCGTAGCTTGCTGCCGCCAAGGCGCCGAACCCCTTGTAGCGTCCCTCGCCGCGCACACTGTATTGCTGGCTGCCGTAGCTGCCGCCCATTGCCGAGGCTGCACCCGAAAATCCGTCTTCCGTGGCATGACGGGTGATAAGATTCACCGAACCGCCCATCGCCCCCGAGCCGTAGAGCAGCGACGACGGTCCGCTCACCACCTCGGCCCGCTCCACATCGTTGGTCACATATGTGTCGGGCAGCTAATGGCCGAAGACACCCGCCCACTGCGGCTGGCCGTCGATCAGAAACAGCACTTTGTTGCCGCCACCGACGCCGCGGATCGACACACTTCCGGCCGACCCTCCGCTGACGCCATATCCCGCCAGGCCGCGCTCGGTGACAAACATGCCGGGGATCCTTTGCTGCAGCACGGGCAGCACATTGGCCTGACGGCTCTCCTCCAGCTCCTCTCCCGTCACCACTCTCACATCAAGCGGCAGCAGAGCCACCGGAGCCTTTGCCGCCTGCTCCACTACCTCAACCGAGGCCAGTTGGCGTATAGTATCCGAAGCCGAAAATGACTGTTGACGCGTCTGCGCCATTGCCGAAAAAGCGCACGCACTCGCGAGAATCGCGGCAGATAAAATATTGAAATTCATATCGATAGCAAATGTGATGTATAATGATAGGCCCCTGATAGCAAATGTGATGTATTATTGTAGGCATCGCCCACTTTCAGGCTCAAAATCCACTTAGTGATGTTTTAAGATAGGCACCGCCCTCTTTCAGGCCCAAAATCCACTTCAAAAAGTAGACTTTCCGCAGGCGGCCACTCTTTTCTCCACAAAATTAACAAACCCCCCAAACACCTGCAACCACCCCCTCCCCCAATCCGTAATCAAGGCACAACAAACCGTAAAATTGATAAGTCGAAATCCAAGTGTACGAAATGATATAATTACGCCAACTTGTAGGGAATACGGTAAGGAGGGTACCCCGGAGAGGGAGCAATTTGACACTGAAGCCGCTGCATTCTGTCTCGCTGAAACGCTGAAAGCTGAAAGCCAAATGCCTGAAAAACTCTACCCTCAAACCTAAAACCTTAAAAATCTAATGCATCAATGCTTGGCGATGTCAAAAAAAAGTTGTAACTTTGCCGCGCTAAAGCGAACTGCATACGCCCCGTTTGGTCGGGCTACGGGATGCCCGGAGCTGTTAGCACGCTGATACACAACATTTTACTCACTTTACAAAATCTCTAAAGAATGCATTTAAATTCTGAAGAAAAAGCCGAAATCTTTGAGAAGTACGGTAAGAGCAAGACTGACACTGGCTCGCCTGAAGCCCAGATTGCATTATTCTCGGTCCGTATCGCTCATTTGACTCAGCACCTGAAGTCAAATCACAAAGATTATACCACCGCCCGTGCCCTTAAGATGCTCGTAGGTAAGCGTCGTCGCCTCCTTGATTACCTGATCAAGACCGATATCGAGCGCTACCGCGCCATCATCGCTCAGAAGGAGCTCGGCATCCGCAAATAATCCGTTATTTGCAGGCTTACAAGCAAAAAAAATCGAGGTTGCACTCAGTGCAGCCTCGTTTTTTTATATCCCTCGGCAGCGTCAGAAGCGCTGGAGGGTGCGGATCAGGCGGATGATGGCGGTGGTGGTGGCGCGGTCGATCACGCGGGCACGGTCGCCTGGCAGATGCACGGTCACGGCCTCGGTGCCACGAGGCGTGGAAACGGCCATGCACACGGTGCCTACCGGTTTGGCTTCGCTCCCTCCGCCGGGACCGGCTATACCGGAGGTCGACACTGCTACATCGGCGCAAAGGGCGCGGCGCACGCCTTCGGCCATCTGCGAGGCCACCGGCTCCGACACGGCTCCGAAGGCTGCGAGGGTCTCCTCGCTCACTCCGAGCACACGGTGCTTCACATCGTTGTCGTAGGCCACCACTCCCCCGCGTAGCACTTCGCTCACGCCGGGTATCATGGTCATGCGGTGAGCTATGTTGCCGCCGGTGCAGCTCTCGGCTGTGGCCATGGTGAGGTGGAGCCGCTGCAACTGCTCCATCAGCATCTCGGCCGGCGTCTTGTCGCCTTGGCCGAGCAGATTGGCGCCGAGAAGCGCCACGAGGGCCTCAGAGCGCTCATCAAGCTCTCGCTCTACGCTGGCGGCATCCTCGCCCACGGCGTCGATGCGCAGACGGTGGTATCCGGCATTGGGCAGATAGGCCAGATGCATCCACGCGGGGAGCGCTTCCTCCCACTGCGTAAGCCGCTCGGCAAGGGCGCTTTCCGATACGTCGGTCACGGTGAAATGGCGGTGACGCACCACGGTGCGCTCGCCGAAGCGCCCGAGCAGCTCGGGCACCACATACTGCAGGGCGTGGCGCGTCTCAAACGGCACTCCCGGCATCGACACAAGCACACGGCCATCCTTTTCAAACCACATGATAGGCGCAGTGCCCACCTCGTTGGGTATCACGCGGCAACTGTCGGGCACCAAGGCCTGACGGCGGGTGAGTTCGTTCATCTGCAGCCCGCGGCGCCGGAATATCTCCTCCACATTGGCCATCACCCGGTCGTCGAAGTGCATTCCGCCGCCAAACACGCGGCAGAGAGTGGCTTTGGTTATGTCGTCTTTCGTCGGGCCGAGGCCACCGGTGGTGATTACCACCGGAGTCTGCTCCAGAGCGCGGCTGATGGCTGCGGTGATGGCATCGGCATCATCGTGCACCGACACCACATCCTTTATCGTCCACCCCGCGGGGGCAAATGCGCGCGCTATGTCGCCCGAATTGGTGTCGGTCACCTGCCCAAGCAGCAGCTCGTCGCCTATTACGATGATAGAAATCTCCATTGTTTCCGATATTTATGGTTCGCCCCGGGGCTCACACTGTCACACGCGCGAACGGCGCCAGATCGTAGGGGCAGAAATCTTTGTCGAGATATTTAAAGTAGCCGGCGATGGCCACCATGGCGGCATTGTCGGTGGTAAACACCCGTTCGGGTATAAACGGCTCAAGCCCGTTGTCGAGGCAATATTGCTCCACTGCGGCGCGCACGCCAGAATTGGCCGAGACGCCTCCGCCGATGGCCACGGTGCGCACTCCGGTCATCTTCACTGCCTGACGCAACTTGTCGAGCAAGATCTCTATGATGGTGCGCTGCAGCGATGCCGCCAGGTCGGGCATATTCTCCTTCACAAAGTCGGGATTGGCCTTCACGCCGTCGCGCACGGTGTAAAGGAATGAGGTCTTCAGACCGCTGAAACTGTAGTCGAGCCCGGGGATGTGCGGCTTGGCAAAGTGAAATCGCTTCGCATCGCCCTCGGCTGCAAGCCGGTCGATGTGCGGCCCGCCGGGATAAGGGAGCCCCATCACCTTAGCGCATTTGTCGAACGCCTCACCGGCGGCATCGTCGATGGTCTGGCCGAGGATCTCCATATCTTTGTAGCTCTTCACCAGGATGATCTGCGAGTTGCCGCCCGAGATCAGCAGGCACAAAAAGGGGAACTCCGGCACGCGGTCATCCTCCTTGCGGCGCACGAAGTGGCTCAGCACATGCCCGTGCAGGTGGTTGACATCGATAATCGGTATCCGCAGACCCAGCGACAACCCTTTGGCAAACGAGGTGCCCACAAGTAGCGAGCCAAGCAGCCCCGGCCCGCGGGTGAAAGCTATCGCCGAAAGGTCGCTCTTGCTCACTCCCGCACGTTTGAGAGCGGCATCCACCACCGGCACTATATTTTGCTGATGTGCGCGCGATGCCAGCTCCGGTACCACGCCGCCATACTCCTCGTGCACTTTCTGACTCGCTATGACGTTGCTCAGCAATATGCCGTCGCGAATCACAGCCGCCGACGTGTCGTCGCAGCTCGATTCTATCCCCAGTATTGTGATATTTTTCGTGTCCATCAGATTTTTTTCTTTCTTTTCCCTCGCAAAGTTACCACTAAATCGCAAATTGGCCAAATCGCCGTTTCCCCCTCCCCTTTTGCCTCCTTCTTGCGCTAAGATAAACAATGAAAAGCCTCCCTGCCGGGCCGTAGCCGGGCAGGAAGGCATATCAGTTTACAGGCCTCGGGGCTTAAGCCTCCTTAGCCTCTTTCTGGTCGATCTGCGACAGGGCGTAGGTGTAGGCGCCGATGCTGATGGCCTTCGAGGCGCCGAGCTTCGAGATCATCACGCCGGTACGCTTCATCGGATCGTAGGTCACTACCTTGTCCGACCCGTAGACCTTCAGCTCGCGGGCATCGCCCTGGGCGAATTTCACGAACTCAAACTCGTCATCGAGGTCGAATACCGACATCTGCACCCTCTGCAGTTGCTCGCCGTTGATGGTGTGGATGGTAGAGCGCAGAGTCTTGAGCAGCGACGGCATGATGTAGCGTGCAGCGCCGGTGAGGCCGCCGCCGATCACTATCAGCGAGTCGGTGATGGTCACGGCTGTGGCCATGGCGTCGCCGGCAGCCTCGCCGAAGAGGCGGAAGCTCTCCAGAGCTGCCTCGCGGTCGCCCTCGCGGGTGCCGTCGGCGATCTCGCAGATATCCTTGGGAGTAAGGGTGGTGTCGTTGGTGCCGGCAAGACGGTTGTATTCACGTGTCACGGCGCGGATGGCTGCGAAGTCCTCGGCCATGATGTCATGATCCTTGGCCGACGGCAGACAGAAGGTCTCGATGCAGGCGTTGTTGCCCAAATTGAGGCGTCCGTCGATCACCGAACCGATACCCAGACCGGTGCCGAAGGTGTAGCCGAGGATGTTCTTATACTGCTTTTTGCTGCCCAGTTCAGCCACACGCTTGTTGATCTCGGGCAGAGCACCGGCCATAGCCTCGCCGAAGGCGAAGAGGTCGCCATCGTTGTTGATAAACACGGGCAGGCCGAATTTCTCCTCCAGGAACGGGCCGAGGGCCACACCGTCGCGGAAACTCGGGAAGTTGGGCAGGAAGCCGCCTACGATGCCGTTGGGATAGTCGGCCGGGCCGGGGAAGGCAAACGAGATAGCCACCGGCTTCTCGTCGAGCAGGTCGATGATGGTCTTGAAGCCGTTGACCATCGACTGGAGGCACAGCTCCAGATTGTCGGCACGCGAGGGGATGGTCACGGGGTCAACTATAAATTCGCATCCGCGCATGGCGCCGAACACAAGGTTTGTGCCCCCGGCATCGAGGGTAATCACAATTCGGTTGTCAAAATGATACATGGTATTATTTTAATTAGGAATTAGCAATTAAGAATTAGCAATTATCAATTATTTTAATCTATTAGCATTTTTCAATCAGCAATTAGCAAGCGCCGGCTGCGCATTGCCAATTGCTGAATACTCATTGCCAATTATTTGATGTAGACTGTTACAAGTTCTCCGGTTCCTTTCACTGTCACCGAGGGCATATCGGCAGGCACAAGCACGGTCTGACCCTGAGGCAGTGTGGTGGTGCGGCCTTCGGGATCCACAAGCTCCAGATCGCCCTTCACCGAGATGAGGATGGTGAACGAGTTGCGCTTTGCCAGCGGCAGGAAATACTCCTTGTCGACATTCACCAGGGTGGTGGTGAAGTAAGCACAGTCCTCTACCAGCGCTTCCTGGCCGGCGGCAGCCTGCACATTTTTCACTGCCTGATTTTTGTCGTTGTAGTTGATGGCATCTACCGACTCCTCTACATGCAGCTGACGCAGATTGCCCTGCGCGTCGCGGCGGTTGTAGTCGTAGATGCGGTAGGTGATGTCGGATGCCTCCTGGATTTCAAGCACGAAGTTGCCCTCGCCGATGGCGTGCACGCGGCCTGCGGGGAGGAAGAACACATCGCCGGGCTTGGTGAAATACTTCGAGAGAGCATCCACTATGGTGCTCTCCTTCACCATCGTGCGGAATTTGTCGGGATCCATCTCCTGATTGAATCCGGCATAGAGATAGGCCGTGGGGGTGGGAAGCACCGAATACCACATCTCGGTTTTGCCCAGCGACGAGTGGCGCTTGGCGGCAAGAGCATCGTCGGGATGCACCTGGATGGAGAGGTCGCGGGTGGAGTCGATAAACTTGATCAGCAGGGGGAATTTGTCGCCGTAGCGCTCGTAGAGCTTCTCGCCCATGATCTCGCGTCCGTGCTCACGCAGCATCTCTGGAAGGGTCTTGCCGGCGTAAGAACCGTCGGCTACCACCGATTCGTGGCCGGCCATGGGGCTAAGTTCCCACGACTCACCCACATTGTCGCCCTGCGAGGGGAGACCTTTGAACTCGGCTATACGGGTACCGCCCCAGAGCACCGACTTGAAGATAGGGTTGAATTTCAGTATTGGCAGCATTTTTCTAAGGTATTTTTATTCGTTGTTTTTGATTGTTTTTCCGATATTTTTCACGGCGCGCCGCTCCCGGCACTCCGCTGACTACAAAGGTAAAAATTCTTTATCTATTTTTCAACCCTGAAGCGTGGCAAATCTTGTGTCTTTTAATCTAATTTAGCGAATTTAGCGAATAATCCACATGTTCCGCTCCCCGCGCTCGGAGTTTTTTGATAATATTAGCGACATTTTTTCAGTAATCCATCCCGAAATATTTGCTATATTTGCCTCGCTTTTAAGATATAACACCATTTGCTATGATAAAAAAACTTCATTTCATCTGCGCCCTCGCAGCAGCTGCCATAGCATGCTCATGCTCAGGCAATAAAGCGCAGGCCGAGGCCAAGGCCGACGCCGCGGCGGCCGATTCACTCCCCGTGGTCTACTACATCAAAGAGATCACTCCCGAAAACCTGCAGCGCATCTACCACGCTCTCGGCCGCAAAGCCGAGGGTGAGAATGTGGCTGTGAAGATCTCCACCGGCGAGTCGGGCAAGTCAAATCAGCTCGCCCCGGCGCTCATCGCTCCCTTCGTGCACGAGGTGAACGGCACACTCGTGGAATGCAACACCGCTTACGGCGGCAACCGTAGCACCACTGAGGATCACCTCCGTGCCGCCCGCGAGCACGGATACATGGATATTGCCCGTGTCGACATCATGGATGCCGACGGACAGGTCAAACTCCCCGTCGACAGCGGCAAGCACCTCAAATATGATATCGTCGGCAAAAATCTGCTCAACTACGACTTCCTCGTGGTCCTCTCCCACTTCAAGGGGCATGCCATGGGAGGCTTCGGCGGTGCGCTCAAAAATGTGGCCATCGGTATAGCATCCTCCGACGGCAAGGCTTACATCCACACTGCCGGAAAGGTGCAGACCCCCGACAGCCTCTGGCATAATCTCCCCGAGCAGGATGCTTTCCTCGAGTCGATGGCCGAAGCCTGCAAGGCGGTCTTCAACCACATGGGCGACAAGGTGCTATTCATCAATGTCGCCAACCGCCTTTCAGTCGACTGCGACTGCAACGGCGCCCCCGCCAAGCCTAAAATGGCCGACCTCGGCATCCTCGCCTCGCTCGACCCCGTGGCTCTCGACCGAGCTTGCGTCGACATGGTGTTCAATTCGTCCGACCCCGGCAAGGACGACCTCATAGAGCGCATCAATTCGCGCCACGGCACCCACATCCTCGACGCTGCCGAGGAGCTGGGCCTCGGGTCGCAAAAATATCGCCTTGTCACCCTCCCCGACACCGGGGAGAAGGCAAAATAAGCTTTCACACGCATAAAATCTGCTCTATAGGTATATTTGTGCATCAAAAAAACACAATTTTACCGCATTTCATCCCCGCTTATGCTTACATTTGTAGAGCATAAGCGGGGATGGCGCTATTCTGACCCCTCAGCAGCTTTCCCCGCTGCCCGCTTTACACGAAAATACCAATCATATTAATCCATCTAAATACCGCCTGACCTGTTCATCATGAAAAAACTTTTCGCAGCAGCTTTGCTGATGGCAGCAGCTGCATCAGCCCCTGCCCAAAACATCCCTAATCCGCTTCTCCGCAATGTTGCCGACATCGGAGTGCTCAAATACAACGGCAAATATTACCTCGGAGGCTGCCGCACCGACGGCGACTTCTACATCTCGTCCGACCTCGTCAACTGGGAAGGCCCCATCCATGTCATCGACATGGACAACGACTGGAGCAAGGGCACGGGATGCGGCAACAACCAGATCCACGCCAACGATATGCTCTACGACAACGGCACTGTACATGCCTACTGGTCGGTCAACTACTGGGGACCCGACAAGCATGCCGTGCATGTGGTGCACAGCGAGGCCGCCGACCCCATGGGCCCCTACGCCGAGCCTATCCGCGACCGCTGGATGGACAACCGCATCGATCCGAAAGTGTTCCGCGACGACGACGGCAGCATGTACATGTATATGGTACGCTTCACCGATGGCAACACCATCTGGGCACGCAAGATGAAGAACTGGCGCGAGTTTGTCGACGACGACACTCCCGGCGCTTTCGTCTGCCAGTTTGCCTCCTCCCCCAACACGTGGGAACGCATGGACAATGCCGTGGCCGAGGGCCCCTGGGTCATCAAATACCATGGCAAATATTACATGATGTACAACGCCAACCACACCGCCGGCGAGTGGGGCAACTATCAGCTCGGCGTGGCCCAGGCCGAGGAGCCTATGGGCTTCAACAACGGCAACAAATACCCTCATCCGGTGGTGCTCTCCAACCAGACTCCCCTCGAGGATGAGTATCCCGACCTGCTCCGGTTCTCCACACCCACCTACGACCCGATGTTCAGCTACAGCACCTCGGCTCCCTCGGACGACTCGGCCGACTGGACCGCTCCCGACTTCAACGACCGCAACTGGAAGCAGGGGATTGGCGGTTTCGCTCCCTCGGCTCCCCGTGGCACCACGGTCTACCGCAAGGGCACTCAGTGGGACACGGATCAGATCCGCCTCCGCAAGAGCTTCAACGTAGCCAATCTCGCCGACAACCTCGCGCTCAGGCTCACCACCCGCGGCGCCACCAAAGTGTATCTCAACGGCAAGGAGATATACTCCAACGACCGCGGCCAGTACAATATCATCAATTTCACCCCTGAGATGAAGAAGGAGCTGCGCCTCGGCCGCAATGTGCTCGCCATCGAGAGCTCTGCCTCGCGCCGGGTCGGATATGTCAAGGCCGAACTCTTGGACACCGGCGCCTCCACAGCCGATCCCGAGATCACATGGACTCCCGGCCAGCCCAACATCCTCCGCGGCCCCAACGGCCTGGAGTGGTGGCTCATCTACATGGCCAACGACAATGCCGACGGACGCAGCCAGTATGCCGACCGCGTCTATTTCCACGGCGACAAGATGGTGGTCGATGGCATCACTCATGTCAACAATGCCGGATTCCACCCCGTGCCCGCTCTCCCGGCCTACGGCGACCGATTTGACGCGCCGCTCGACACCGCACGCTGGAATCATATCGACACCTCACGATGGAGCGTCGCCGACGGCGAGCTCCGCGCCGCTCCGGCCTCGGAGTCCGCGCCTCTTGCTGCCACTCTCGCGCCCTCTCTCGCCGCCGAGAGCTACCTTTGGGAGGTAAATGTCAAGCCCGAGGCCACTGCCGGAGTCTATGCCGCTTATGCCGGGCCCGATGACAATGTCGCCATCATTTTCGACCGCCCCACCTCGTCGTGGCAGATTGTGGAGACCGTCAACGGCGCTCCCCGCACTATCGCTTCCACTCCCCTCCGCCCCGATTTCCGCTGGGATGCTTACCATCAGATCCGCGTGGAGCGCGACATGGCCGACCTCATTGTCAGCATCGACGAGATGCGCGTGGCCACTCCCTACACCACGGCTTTAGCTCAGTCCGCAGTGCCGGGCCTCCTCACCCTCGGCGCCCCCGCGGCCTACGACGGCATCATCTACACCATCGGTTTTGACGACGGCAACGACCGCATGAACGGCTGGCGCACCCTCTCGGGCGCCCTCGCCGCCACCGACCGCGGTGCCACGGCCTCGGGCACCCTCAAGGCGCTCAAGGGCACTCCCGCCACCTCCTACGAGTTCACCACTCAGATCTCGCGCCTCGGCGACAATGCCGTAGCGGGCTTCTATCCCCTCTACGTCGACGACAACAATTATATCCTCGCCCAGATCGACGCTCCCGCGCAGTCGCTCCGCATCACCACAGTGCGCAAGGGCAAGATTGTCGACCGTCGCTCTCTGGCGCTCGACTGCATGCGCACACTCTACACCGACCAGCGCTTCACCGACTCCTACGACAAGGGTTACACCTTCGACTGCCCCACCACCTTCGACGCCATCTACCTGCCGCGATACGATGTGGCCAACCGCAATATCTTCACCGACAACCGTTTCGACCGCGATACCCCCACCATCGGCAACAAGGAGATAGTACACGACAACACTTTCTCGCTCATGACCCCCTCGGTGGTCGCCCCCGACGGCTCCTGGCAGGAAATCCCCACCTCGTCGGCCATGGTTTGCTCTGAGAACCCCTCCTACAACGTGGCTTCCTTCGAGCCTGTCACCGCGCGCCGCATGCGATTCATCAACAATGATCCCTCCGACGGCGGCCAGCACATCTACCGCATCCGCGTGCACGAGCTCTTCAAAGACAGCTACAACCTCCGCGCCGTGCGCCTGGCCGACGGCAACCTCCACCTCTTTGTCGACGGTCGCCTCATGGCCACTCTCCCCGTCGACAAGTTTGCTCCCTCCATCGTGGGCATCGACTCCCGCGCCGGCGCCCCCGAGTTCCACGGCCTCACCTACTACCACAAGTGACCTGCCCACTACAATCTACAATCTGAGCACGAATCTCTATCTCCCGGCTTCATCCTTTTTCAGCATTTGTGAAAGCATAGCCAAAACATCAAAGTAGCCGACGGCGGCGTGTCGCATATGAATGTCGACACGCCGCCGCCGGCTTTTATCAGGTTATCTTTGTTTTATCTTTGTATCGTCAGTTTGTGCACTGTAGGATTGTGCCCGTCTTCACAAGGCTCAAGCGAAAGCAGATACATCCCGTCGGCAGCGGAGAGATGGTAGGTAGCAGTGCCTTTCACGGGAAATGTTTCCACCAGTTCGCCATTGTAGTTATACAGGAATGCATTGCCCGGAGCGGCCGACACAATGGTTATATCCCCGTTGGTGCGGGTGGGAAATACGCGATTTGCGTCATCCTCCCCCACCGAGGCTACCGAGGCGCCGTCTACAGGCTTGAGAGCAAAGAGCGCGCCGCTTCCCTTGTCGGCATATACAAACGAGCCGTCGGTCAGGTGGTCGAAATTGAGGTATTTGCCGGACTGCCACTGCGCCGAAAGGCGGCAGTAGCCGTCGCCGTTATCTTCCAGGCGAAACCATCCGTCGCGGTTGTCTTTCTTCGACCCGCTGATGATGCGCCAGCCGCCGTCGCCCATCTGCGCGTACTTCCCGTCATGCTCAATAGTATACAGAGATGTAAATCCCGGCACGGCTTTTATCACAAAACTGTATTCGGGGTCGGTCGGCATTATCGCTCCCAGCCCGTAGCTCCCCTCGGTGCTCCCCGTGATGGCGTGAAGGGCACGGCCGGAACTTTTCTCCACAATGTAATACTTCTTCCCGCTCTCTACCGGCGCCTTTGCGGCCGTCCCGTCGGGAAGCACGCCTGTAGCTGTCACCGACAGCTCGGCTGCCGACGCCCACGCCTTGCCGTTGACTTCCGACTGCGCCACGAGCTTCACATAGCGCCCTGCAGTATCCTCTGCAAGCGCCACTTTCTGGGCGTCGGAGGTATTGGCGAATGAGCCTTTGGCCGCCGGAGCGCCCCATGCCTCGGGCGAATCGCTCACATACACCTCAAAATCGCGGATGCGGCCGTTGGAGCCGTCGGTGCGCCCGGTATAGATGAAATGGCTCAGGGCGTAGCGTTTGCCCATATCCACTACTATCTCATGGGGACATTCCGGCTCGGGATTGCCATAATGTGTGTGCCATATCGTGGAGTTGTCGCCATCGATAGCGTTCTCGGCCTTCTCGCGGCCACCTTGCTGGCTGTCCACACTAACGATGCTCCACAGGCTCTTGTCCACAAACAGCGGTATGGCGACTGTCGTCACCATGCTCGGCTCCATCCCCTCGGCAAAGGCGTAAGCCGATACCTTGCCGCCCTGCGGCATGGGAAATGCACCTTTATACTCGGTGTAATCGCCATCGTTGACGGCATATTTTATTCCTGCGCCCGGGGTAGAGGTCTCCAGAGTGACGCTACCGTCGCTTTCGGGGGTAATCTTCACAGGTGCGCACACCGGCGAAGCGATTCGCCCCTTTGCAGCCAGTGCCTCGGGGGTAACCTCACCCTCTAAGGGCATGATGATGAAGGAGAAGGGTGTGAACTGCGATTTGAGCTCATATTTGTCGTACACATCCGAGCCGCACGAGGCGTTGCCCAGTGCGCGGTTGCGGGCGTCGATGCTCACTATGGTCTTATCGGCATATTTCACCTCATGCGGATGCTTTTTGCGCGAGTCTTTGTTGGTGTAATTCTCCTCGGGACGGAACGTCTGCACAGTCACAGCCATGGTGTCGGCGGCAACGAACATCAGTCCCTTCCCGGCGGCATCGGTCAGCGCCATCCAGCGCACACCCTCCTTGTTGCCTGTTTCCTGCGGCACGATGTACATGGTGCTCTGCTCGGCGACGCTCCCCGAGTACACCCCTTCGAGGCATGCCTCTTTGCGGTCGAGGTAGCTCTCCCACGGGCCTCGACCGAACCATGTGAAGCGGTCATACTCCGAGGGCATCTCGGTGCGGAATCCCAGCTTCGGCAACACGATGTTTTCCGTCGACGGGGTGATGGTGCTGTTGACAATGATCACGCCATCGGCGCATACCTTATACGACATCGCCACATCAAATTCTATGCCGGTGCCCTTGTAGGTGTTGGTGACGGTGACATCGGCCGAACCGCCGTCGGCAGCTTTCGCCACCTTCATGTCGCCGGCCTTCACGCTCAGGTTGCGCAGTCCGAGTTTATCCCATTGCGATGTGCGTGCTTTGTCGTTGTCGGTAGGGAGGCGGAACGCATTGAATTTCAACGGAGAGTCGATAATAGTCTTGCCGTCGGCATCATAGCGCGACAGTGTGCCCGCAGTCTTGGAGAAAGCGGCGCTGAATCCATCCCCGTTGACGGTTATCTTGGTGCGGGTATCGGTCACTTCAAGATTGCCCTTGTCGGGAACGGCGTAGGCCGGCTTCACGGCGCAGCGCAGGCGGCACTGTTCCGACGCTACCTCATATCCCGCCTCCGCCCATGCGGTGGCACCCTTCTGTGTGGCGCTGAAGCGCACGAAATATTCGGCATTACTGCGCGGCATCTCAGGCATGACGATTGCCACATCCACACTGTCGCCGGCGGCTATCGATCCGGTCTCCAGCGTGCCTGAAGCCACGGGTGTAAGGCCGTCCTCCAGCACTGTGTATGTGATTGCATAATCGTCAGAGGGCTTGAAGGCGAGCTTGTTGGTAACGCGCACTGTCCCTTCGCCGACCATTTTGAAGTCAAGCGGCTGATAGATTTTTTTGGTGTTCCGGGTTTTGGCGCTCCACGAGCGGTCGGGGAACACCACGCCGTTGGTGCAGAAGTTACCGTCGTTGGGTTTGTCGCCGAAGTCGCCGCCGTAAGCCCAGTAATATGTATCAGCCTTCCCGGCCACCGGCATCTTCAGTCCCTGGTCCTTGAAGTCCCATATAAACTCGCCCGTCAGCGCGGGATAATGCTCGTAGAGGTTCCACAGATCGCGCACGGCTCCCATGGAGTTGCCCATGGCGTGGCTGCTCTCGCACTGGATATGCGGGCGGGGCTTCTTACCCGATGCGGCTTCCTGCGCGCGCTCCTTGCCGATGCTCTCGACACGCGACACGTTGGCATACATCGTGCTGGTGACGTCGGCCCAGGTGGAGTTGCCTTCGTAGTGGGTCAGGCGCGAGGTGTCGAGCGCCTTGATGGCCTTCTCCACCGATTCAAAGTTGGTGCCGTTGCCCGATTCGTTGCCGTAGCTCCACATGAATATCGAGGGATGGTTGCGGAAACGCTTCACCTGATTTTGCGAGCGCTCTACCATCGCCGGGAGCATGCGCTGATCATGAGAAAGGCTCAGATAGCCGTGGCACTCTACATTGGCCTCGGCCAGCACATAAAATCCCAGCTCGTCGCACAGCTCGTAGAAGTAGGGATTGTCGGGATAGTGCGATGTGCGGATGGCGTTGATGTTCATCCGCTTCATCTCCAGCAGGTCGCGCAGCGTCTCGTCGTACGATACGGTGCGGCCGGTCTCCTCGCAAAATTCATGCCGGTTCACTCCCCGGAACAGCACGCGCTTACCGTTGATGGTCAGCGCGCCATCCTGCCTTACCGCTATGTCGCGAAATCCTATCCGGCATCCGCGCATATCCTGCACTACGCCGTCGGCATCCTTGAGGGTCACCACAAGGTCATAAAGCTCGGGAGTCTCGGCAGTCCACAGGCGCGGATTGCTGACCGTGGCAGTGAGGTTGTAGCTGTTGTCCGATGTCACATCCGTATCCATGGTCGCCACTTCGGTGCCGTGGTCGAGTATGCGCGCCTCCAGCTTGCCCCCTTCGGGCAGCGACCCTTCGGTGGTCACTGTCACACGGGCGCGGGCCTGACTATTATTGTTAATCTGATTTGAAGTGAAGAAGAAGTCGCGAATCTGTCCCTTGGGAGCCGACCATAGCGACACGTAGCGCATGATGCCGGTCAGGCGCCAGTAGTCCTGACATTCGAGCAGCGAACCGGAGGTGAAGCGGTACACCTGCACGGCGATGGTGTTGCGTCCCTCATGCAGAGCATCGGTGATTCGAAATTCCGCCGGCAGATAACTATCCTCGCTGTAGCCGATATACTGTCCGTTGACCCATAGGTAAAATCCGTGACCGGTGCCGTTGAAGCGCGCATACACCTCGCGCCCGTCCCATGCGGCGGGGATCTCAAAGTCGCGGCGATAGCATCCCACCGGATTTTTCATAGCCTCGCCGTAGGTATAGTCCCCGGGCCGGGTGGCCATCACGCTGAGCGTCTCTCTGTCGAAAGCGAAGGGGTAGGTATAATTGGAATACAGCGGTTTGTCCCACGACTTGCCGTTCCTCACGCCGTACACCTGCCAGGGATAAGGCACGGTGATGTCGTCCCATCCCTCCACGCTGTATGTGTCGTTCTGAAATCCTGCGGGCGCCTGCGAGGGCACCGGCGACCAGTGAAATTTCCATGTCCCGTTGAGCGACATGTAGTAGGGAGATTCCGACTGCCCTTTGGGGGCGATAATCTGCGACACATCCATGATAGGAATCGCCATTTCTACTGCCGGCTCGCGGTTGACGCTCGTCACCGACACATCGTCCCATTCGGTCATCGTCTGTCCCCGGGAGGGTATCGCCGCAGCTCCTAAAGCCAGGGCAATCCACATCCCCCTTCTCGCTTTCGCTTTCATATACTATCCTTTAGTTTTTAATTTAAGGTTTTTCACTGTTCCTTCAGACTGCGTCCTCAGCACTGTGATGAGGACACAGCCCCAAGTTATCCCCCCTATTTTTTCCAGAATCCCGGCGCAAAAAGCACCAGCACTGTGAATATCTCAAGTCGGCCGGTGAGCATCAGCCCCGACAGCACCCATTTCCCGGCATCGGGTATCGTGCTGAAATCACCGCCGTATCCGGTGATCTGCGCGTCAAGTCCGGTGTTGCTCACACACGAAAATGCCGAGAAAAAGCTGTCAACCAGCGACACATCCATCAGTGTCAACAGCGCACCGCCGGCCACAATCACCAATATATACAGCACTATAAACACCAGCACCTTGTTCATCACCTCGGGGGTGATAATTTTGCCGTTGACATTCACGGCAAGCACATGGTTGGGATAGATGCACCGGTAAAGCTCGTTGCGCGAGTTTTTCCAGATATACAGCGCGCGGTCAAGCTTGGCGCCGCCCGAGGTGCTTCCGGCGCACGCTCCGAAAAACATCATCACGAACACTAAGCTCAGGATGAACACTCCCCAGTGGCCAAGCTGAGCCACCGTATATCCCGTCGACGACATCGTCGACACTATCTGAAACAGCGGATCTATCGTAAACGTCTCCCACGTGTGCTCTATGGCATCGTTAAGCAGCAGCGACAGGTCAAACATCACCAGCAGCACTGCAATCACCTTCACATACAGTCGGAACACCTCGTTATGCCACACGCTGCGCACGTCGCCGGTCGACGCCTTGAATATCAGAGCGAAGTTTATGCCGCCAATAAACATAAACACTATGGTCACCACCTTGACATACAGCGAGTTCCACGCCCCTACTGACTCCTGACGGGTGGAAAATCCTCCGGTCGACATCGTGGAGAAGGCGTGGCACACGGAGTCGAAGCCGTCCATCGGCCCGACCCAATAGAGCGCTATCAGCGCTATTGTCAGCAGGGCATACACTATCCACAGCCGCTTGGCGGTGGAGCTGACGCGCGGGCGCAGCTTCTCATGGGTAATACCGGTCACCTCGGCGTTGAACATCTGCATGCCGCCCGACGAGTTGAGCATCGGCAGCACGGCAAGGGTGAAAAGGATGATTCCCATACCCCCTATCCACTGCATCAGCGAACGCCACATGTGGATGGCATGCGGCAGGCTGTCAATGTTTTCCAGCGTGGAGACGCCGGTGGTGGTGAATCCCGACATCGCCTCGAAAAAGGCGCCCGACACATTGAGCGGCACGTCGCTTATGATAAACGGGATCATCCCGAAAAACGAGAAGATCACCCACACCATCGCAGTCAGCAGGAATCCTTCGCGCTTCCCCATCTCCGACCGCCGCGGGCGCGACAGAAAGGTCATGGCGCTGCCGGTCACAGCCGTCACGGCCACACCTATGCCAAACGCCGCGGCATCATCCTCGCCGTAGATCAGCGCCGTCACCAGAGGCACTGCCATAAACACTGCCTCTATCATCACGAGCCACCCGGTCACCCTCAGCAGCATGCGGTAGTTGATACGCGATAAAGTTGCCATGCCCCTGCGTCAGATAAAATATTTCTCCACTTTGTGGATATGCCCCGACAGGCAGAACACCACCACATGGTCGCCCGCCTGGATGCGGGTGCGACCTTCCACGAGCATCCCTTTCCCGTCGCGTATCAGCCCTGCAAGGGTCATCTCCCGGATCAGTTTCAGATCCTTCACGGGCGCTTTGGTGATCTTCGATCCGGGCCGGGCCTCTATCTCGGCTACCTCGGCGTCGGCAAGAGCCATAAATTTCGACGAACTTTCGTCGGCATCGAGCAGCAGCTGGAATATCTTGCTCGAAGCTAAGAGTTTCTTATTGATCACTGTGCCTATGTTCAGTCCCTCGGCCTCGGAGATAAACTGTATATTCTCCACCTCGGCTATCGTCTTGCTCACATGATACTCTTTGGCGGTCATGCAGGCCAGGATGTTGGCCTCGGAGTATTCGGTCAGCGCCACGAAGGCATCCATGTCGCTGATCCCCTCTTCGGCGAGCAACTCGTTGTTGCGGGCGTCGCCGTGGATGATATGCACCGGACATCCGTTGCACTTTTCGGGCAACTTGCGGCACACCTCCATATCGTCGTCGATGATGGTGAGGGTCCATTTCCCCTTGGCCAGGTGGGCAAGACGCACAGCAATGCGGCCTCCGCCCATCACCATCACGTTGCGCACCTTGTAGTCGCGCTTGCCGCAGAGGGTGCGGATATCGTCGATATAGTCGCGGGTGGTGGTGAAATAGAGTATGTCGCCGTCGCATATCACATCGTCGCCGCGGGGTATGATGGTCTCGTGGCGCCGCTTGATGGCCGACACGTGATAGTTGTGCTGTCCGTAGGTGATGTCTCGCAGCCGGCGACCTATCAGCGAGGCGTTGTCGCGGATCTTCACACCCACCACTATCAGCTCGCCGGAGTGCAGCTCAAACCAGTTGCGCACCCATGGGCGCCCCAACGCGGTGGCAATCTCCTGGGCGGCAAGCACTTCGGGATAGATCAGATGATCTACCCCGAGGGTCACGAACATCTCGCGGTTTTCGGGCGACAGAAATTCGTAGTTGTCGATGCGCGCCACGGTCTTGCGCGCTCCGAGCCGCTTGGCTATCTCACACGAGATCAGATTGGTATTCTCGAAGGGGGTGACGGCGATGAAGAGGTCGCAGGTGTCGTCGACGCCGGCTGCGCGGAGGTTGTCGAGCGAGGTGGGACTCCCCACCATCGTCATCAGATTATAGTTGGAGTCAAGCCTCGACAGTTTCGCTCTGTCACTGTCTATCAGTATTATATCCTGCTCTTCGCGCGAGAGTAGCTTGGCTAAATGCGAGCCTACTTCACCGGCTCCGGCTATCACTATTCTCATGGCTCAGAGGGTCTTAGATTGAGTAGCGAGTATCCTGCGGGCGCACTTGGCAATCGAGGCGGCATCCATGCCGCACAGCGCCTTGAGCTGTGCCACGGTGCCATGCTCCACAAAGCCGTCGGGCATCCCTGTCTTAGTGATTTCCGCGCCTGAGTAGCCATGCTCGGCCATCCAGTCGGTCACTGCAGTGCCCAGGCCGCCGTTGACGGTGCCGTCCTCCACTGTCACTATCGGACACCCCATGGCGGCCACTTCGCGCAACAGTCCGCTGTCGAGCGGCTTCACAAAGGTCATGTCGTAGTGGGCGGCGCTTATCCCCTCTTCGCGCAACTTACCCACAGCCTCGGCCACTTCGGCCGCTATGGTGCCGGTGGAGATGAAGGCGATGTCGGTGCCGGCGGTGAGCCGCTCACCCTTACCTATCTCCACAAGTCGCATGGGGGTATGCCAGTCGGCTTCATTCCCTTTGCCGCGCGGATAGCGGATAGCCATCGGAGAGGCGGTGCGGTGGGCGGCGGTGTACATCAGGTTGCGCAGCATGCGCTCGTCGCGCGGTGCGGCAATTATCATGCCGGGGATGGTGCGCAGATACGCCATGTCGAAGGCGCCGTGGTGCGTCACTCCGTCCTCACCTACTATCCCCGCGCGGTCTATGCAGAAGGTCACGGGCAGATTCTGTATCGCCACATCGTGGATCATCTCGTCGAATCCGCGCTGCAGGAAGGAGGAATATATGGCCACAAAAGGCTTCACGCCCTCTTTGGCAAGACCGCCGGCAAAGGTCACGGCGTGCTCCTCGGAGATTCCCACGTCGAACACCTGTGCGGGCAACTCGTCTTTCACTATGCTCATCGAGGTGCCCGACAGCATCGCGGCGGTGATTCCCACTATTTTCTTATCCTCGCGGGCGAGCTCCAGCAGCGTCTTGCCGAATACTTCCTGATATTTCACCGGATGCGGCTTCCCGTCGTCGGGGGCCTTGACTATCTCGCCGGTGGCGGGATTGAAGCGGCCGGGGGCATGCCATGTCGAGGGGTCCTTCTCGGCGGGTGCGTACCCTTTCCCTTTCTTGGTCTTGATATGCAGTATCCTCGGACCCTTCATATCCTTGATGTCGCGGAGCACTTTCACAAGGGTGCCCACGTCGTGCCCGTCGATCGGACCGAAATAGCGGATGTTGAGCCCCTCAAAGATGTTCTGCTCGCGCGATAGAAACGATTTCAGACTGTTGTTGAGCCTCAGTATCGCGCCCTTGCGCTGATCCGACACCAGATGGAGCTTGCGGAAGAGGCGGAACAGGCTGTAGCGCAGGTCGTTGTACCCCTTCGAGGTGGTGATGTGGGCCAGATAGCTGTGCAGCGACCCGGTGTTGGGGTCGATGCTCATATTGTTGTCGTTGAGGATGATAAGCAGGTTGTTGGGAGTGTTGGCGGCATTGTTGATCCCCTCGAAGGCCAGTCCGCCGCTGATGGAGGCGTCACCGATCACGGCCACCACATTGCGCCGCGGCTCTTCGTGATTGATTTCGGTGGCTACGGCCATCCCGAGCGCCGCCGAGATGGAGTTGGAGGCATGCCCGGCGGTAAAGGTGTCGTATTCGCTCTCGGCCGGATTGGGGAAACCGCTCAGACCGCCCAGGGTGCGGTTGGTGGCGAATCGCTCGCGGCGCCCGGTGAGCAGTTTGTGGCCGTAGGCCTGATGGCCCACATCCCACACTATCCTGTCGTAAGGCGTATTAAACACATAGTGAAGCGCCACCGTAAGCTCCACCGCGCCCATCGACGAGGCGAAGTGGCCCGGATTGCGGCTCAGAGAGTCTATCAAGAATGCACGTATGTCGGCGCATACCTCCGGCAACTGAGCCACAGACAGGCGCCGCAGATCGGCAGGCGAGTTGATACTGGCAAGCAGCGTCCCGGCTGACGAAGTACTATCGTTTGTTTGAATCGGTTTTTCCACCATTCTTCACATACTTCTTATAAAGCGGGACAAACACGATGAATGCCGAAGCTATCACCGGAAACAGCGACATCAGTGTCATAGGCGTCCCTGCGGCATGTATTCTCACCACATACCACACGCACGTCCCGAGCCACAGCAGCCCTATTATCACGAATCGCACTATCGTCGCGGCTTTCATCGTCTTTTTATCGTCCGTTTATCGTTTTTTTCACATCCGGCCATCTCCCCGCTCTCCCCCTTCCTTGAGTTCTTTCCCCCGCTCTCTCCTTCAAGTTTTACCCCGGTTTCCCCTTTTTCGCGTCCGTTTCCTCCTCTCCCCCTTCCGCGGGTTCGTCTTCCCCTTTCTCTTCCTTCCCGAGCATATGTCCGGACAATGCAAAATTAATAATAATTCTTTGCATTTCAAAAACTCCCTCCGCTCTTTCCTTCGCTACCGCCTCCCCTCCTCCCGCTAATCTCCCATGCGCAACTCTTAGCTCTTAGCTCTCAGATCTAAGAACTACCATCGGTCAGTGGTCCTCGTCACCAGGCTGTCCCCCTCGGCCGATATTATCATCGCCTCCACCCCCTCGGCGCTCTCGATCATCGCCAGGGCCGCAGCCACATCGCCCGTGGCCATGCAGGCCGTGGCCCATCCGTCGGCCTCGCCGCAGGTGGGCGCTATCACCGTGGCCGACAGCACTTCCCCCTTTATCGGATACCCGCTCACAGGGTCGATGGTGTGCCCCACACGCCCGTATTTGCGGGTGTCGTGAAAGTTGCGGTAGTTGCCCGAGGTGGCCACGCCGCAGTCCTGCAGCGCTATTATCCCCATGCCGTGGTGAGTGGGGAGGCCGTCGGTCTCCTCGGGGCGGTCTACCTGAATCTGCCACGGCTGTCCCCTCATATTTTTGCCCCGGGCGGCTATCTCCCCGCCGATTTCCACCATGTAATCTTCCACGCCGTTGCGCTGCAGCATCTCGCCAACCTTGTCGCATCCCATCCCCTTGGTGATGGAGCTGAAATTGAACGTCGTCTCCGCGTGTTTCTTTACCATCTTCCCGTCGACAAGGATGCGGCACTCGCCTATCCCCACAAGGCTCAGGGCGCTGTCTATCGCCTCCTGCGGCAAGCTGTAGTCGCCGCTCTCTATCCTCCGGCGGCTGAGGCTGTCGGTCCCGAACCCCCAGAGGTCGACCAGAGGCGCCACTGTCGGGTCAAACCGCCCCGCAGATGCCCGGTTAATCCGCTGTGCTATCCCGAACGCCTCGGCTATCAGCGCGTCGGTGCTGTCGGTCTCGTTGCGGTTGATGCGCGATATCAGCGACCCCTCCTTAAAGGGCGACAGCGACTGCTCCACCTCGTTGAGCACCTCCACTATCGAGTCGCTCAGCGATTCCGCCCCGTAATACACTATCCTGTAGGTGGTATGCCACACCGCGCCCTCGTCGGTCTGCCACTCTTTCGCCCGGCTGCAGCTGCTCGCCGTCACAAACACAAAGGCGACAACCATCGCCGCTGCTCCCGCGCCCGCTATCTTTTTTTTATGCTTTATCATCAGATCTGCTGGTTTTCGTTGTTGCAAATGTTTTCGCAGCCACAAAGTTAGCAATTATTCATCGTCCCCCCTCGTTTACTATCTTTAATTTTGGTGCGGGCGAAAGCTTCAGCTTCGTCCCGTCTAATCAAAAAATGCGACCGGGGCCAACAGGGGGCCCGGTCGCTTCATATCGCCTCTTTATGAAAAATTTATATTGTATCTCGGAGCTATTTCATTGATTCAATGACGTTTAATTCCGCTTTAGGATACCGGTCGGCATCGGTGATCCGCAGCATGTAGATGCGGTTGGATTTGCTGTCGCGGGTGGTGAGCATCAGCGTGGTGATCCCATCCTCCTGCTTCGACGAGTAGTCTCCCGACTTTTTCTCGGCTTCAAATGTCTCGCGCAGTTTTTTGCACCCCTCCCCTTCCATGGTGAGGCGCTTCACCACTTTCTTGATCTTGCGGGTGTTGCTGTCGCGCTCCACGGCCGAGGTGAAGGTGCTGTTGCCCACGGTGGAGAAGTTGTCGATAGCGCGGTCTATGCTGTTTTGGGCATTTACGGCTAAAGCCAAGGCAACGAGCATGCATATGAGTGAAATAATACGTTTCATATCGTATCTCGGTTTCAGTTTAACAATTCTTCAATCTCGGCACGCTGCCCGGGGTCGGTGATATGCGAGAGCAGGTCGGCCTCCATGTCGTCGGCTGTAGGCTGTGTGGCGGTTGTCTGACTTTTGCCGACTGTGCCGATGAGTGCGAATATGGCTACAGCCGCAATGCTGATGAGTCTGTTGGTTTTCATTTCCACTGTCGATTAATTTGTGAATCTATTCAGTATACGCCGCAATTCCCGGTTTGTGACATTTTCGCTGAAAAAAAATTTCTTGTCTCTGCTACAAACGCGTCAAGGCGGCGGGTCAAAACCGTCGGTCTTGACCCACCGCCTTTATTCATTTGCGGATCAGTGTCAGCGCGTCTGTCACTTTGCTGCCGAAAGGACCTCCAGAGCCTCTTTGTATTTCGGCTCCTCGGTGATCTCGCGCACCAGGTCGCGATAGATGATCTTCCGGTCTTCGTCCACGATGATCACGGCGCGAGCCAGCAGCCCGGCCAGCGGTCCGTCGACGATCTGCAGACCGAAGCGCTCGGCAAACATCGGCGAACGGAAAGCCGATGCGGCTGTCACATTCTTTATCCCCTCGGCCTCGCAGAAGCGCCCGGCAGCAAACGGAAGGTCCATCGACACGCACAGCACTACGGTGTTGTCGAGCTTGGCGGCCTCTTCGTTAAATCTTCTCACCGAGGCGGCGCATACAGGGGTGTCAAGGCTCGGAAACACATTGAGCACCACGCGCTTGCCGCGATATTCCTCGCAGTGGATCTCCTTCAGCTCGGGGGTCACAAGATTGAAGCACGGCGCTTTTTCACCCACTTCGGGCACCTCCCCGTAGGTGTGACATTCTATGCCTTTGAAATAGATCGTTTCCATATTCTATCGTTATTTTTTATTGTCAGTAGTTTATATCATCCGCCTCGCGGTCAGATGCCGCTTTCGGCATGTGTTAACGATTCTATAACGTCTGAAACCAGCCTGCGGTTTACACCAAGATACACATTCGCCACTTTGCCCGACTGCGTCACCACTATCACGGTGGGAAACACTTCCGTGCCGCAATCGCGGGCCAGCGACCGTGCGGAGATCAGCAGGTGCTCGTTGGGCTGCGGCTCGCCGGCTATCGCCTCTACTTCATCGGTGTTGGTGCCGGTAAAGGCTAAGATCAACTCTCTGCCTCCCACGGCTTTACGCAGGTCGGCCACTGTCTCCCCGGCCGACTCTGCCGCCGGATCTATGATGGCTATCACGGCCGCTCCGCTGAAGGGCTCGTCTTTCTGGCGGGTATATCGGCTGCCGTCGGTGGCGGGCAGCGAGAAGCCGGGCAGAGGGAGTCCGCGCATATGCTCTATGCGGTTGCCGTTTTCGCGATATTTACTGAATATTTCGGGGTATCTCGCTTGCAGATCACCCTCGCTTTCGGGCGCTTTCAGCGTGTTATCCTCTGAATAGCTGTATCTTGCACGGTTGCTCTGCTCGCTCACCTCCCCGGGGTTGTATTCGTTGGACACCTCCACGGGCAAGCCGCTCAGCATGTCGGCTACCACCACAAATCGCCGCCCTACATGGTCGTTGACGGTCTGGATGGCGGTCAGCGCCACGCGGCGCCCGTTGGCCACCAGCGTGTCGGGTGTAAAATGCACGGCAAAATTGCTGTCGGTCAGCATTTTCCCTATCTCGGCGCTCAGGCTTTGCGGCAGAAGGTTTACAAACTGCCCTGTGGCCTGCACTCCCCCATTGGAGGTCTCAAATGGCGTAGGATCGGCATAATAGTGATATTCCTGAAGCCGGTAGTCGCGGTAGCGGTAGTGGTTTCCGTCGAAATATGCCACAAATCCCTCCGAGTCAGCGCCGTTATAGTTCAGCCGCCAGTCTATCAAGTAGTTGCACGGCATCAGGCGGTCGGTTTTCGTCCCCTGAGAGGCCAATTGCAGGGTGTATACGATCTCGTCGGAGCTCATCGGCAGCGTCACGTCGTAATCTACCGTGGCGGCAAATGGCCCGCACTCCCCCATCTTCTGCGCCAGCTCCGCAGCGCCGGATATGGCGCCTTCCGGCAGTTTTCCCCCTTTCTTTTTCTTCTTCTTTTTCTCCTTCTTAGCTTTCTTTGAAGCCGTCGCCGAGGCGCCTGAGGCTGCCTCCGCCGTGGCTGTTATTTGGCTATGGGCAACAACAGGTATCCTCCGCCCATTCAAGTCCGGAGGATACATTACTGCTATCACCATTAAAATTCCTATAATCCCTTTCATAAAAACTCAAATAGTTGCTACGTCTGATTTTATAACCTCTCTGAGGCCCCGATAGTTCACCGGTTTAGATTATTTTTTCAATCTTTTTCCCTCTCGCCGAGCATTGCCACCAATCCTTTGTCGGCGGGGAGAAATTGCAGCGCCTGCATCTCGGCGCCGCTCACCCACTCTCCGGCGCTGGCGGCCATCAGCCGGGGTGTTCCGTCGCCGAAATGGCACAGGAAGCAGTCCATGCTCAGGTGAAATGCGGGGTAATCATACTCTACCGTCATCAGATACCGCTCGATGCCCACTTCTATCTCCAGCTCTTCGCGGATCTCGCGGTGCAGCGCCTCCTCAGCCGTCTCCCCGGGCTCGATCTTCCCGCCGGGAAATTCCCACTTGCCGGCATGTTCCCCTTTACAGCGCTGTGTCACAAAGTATTTCCCCTCATGCTCTATCACCGCGGCCACTACCCGCAGCGTGCGGCGAGGCACCGTTGTCCCCTCCTGCTCCTTCGCTTCGTTTTCCTTCTGTTCCATCCTTTTACGGTTCTTTTGATAGAAAAACGGCCGCCTCACGCAATTTATTATTGCAGTTTTCGCGGGAAATACGTAAGTTTGCGTTACTTCCTGCCTTGCGCCGCTTCTCTCCGGCGCTATCTTTAAAATAAATTTCTATACACGCATGTCAAAGGATAAAATTCAGAAAACCAACGTCGCACGCCTCCTCGACAGGGCCCGTATCCCCTACGAACTGCTCACTTATGAGGTCGACGAAAACAATCTCGCCGCCACACATGTGGCCGAAATGCTTGGTGAGGATATCAAGCGGGTATTCAAAACCCTCGTACTCAAGGGGGAATATCCGGGACGTAACTCCGCCGCCTCCAATGCCGCCGGACATTTCGTCTGCGTGGTGCCGGGCGATGCCGAGGTCGATCTCAAAAAGGCCGCCCGCGCTGCCGGTGCCAAAAAGGCCGAACTGATCCCCATGAAGGAGCTGCTCCCCCTCACGGGCTACATCCGCGGTGGCTGCTGCCCCATCGGGATGAAAAAACCGTTCCCCACATTTTTCCATCTCACCGCCACCGATTTCCCGGAGATCTTTGTGAGCGCCGGAGTGCGCGGCATGCAGCTGAAAATCAAGCCTCAGGACATCATCTCCTACGTCGGCGCCCAACTCGCCGACCTCATCATCGCCGACGATCCCGACGCCCTCGAACCCGCCGATTAATCTTCCATCCCCTTAATACTCTTTCTTCCTTTTCCTCTCTCCCGAATCCTTTTGCTTCACAAATTTATGAAGTAGCAGCCGAAGGCCTTAGACATGCGCCGCGTAGCTGTTTTTAGTCGAAAAAACTTCTGCTCTTTCATCCCATTCCCCCCATCCAAGCCCTTATGAATACCTTCGGCTCTCATTTCCGCCTCACCTCTTTCGGCGAGTCACACGGCCCGGCCATGGGCGGCATCATCGACGGCTGCCCGCCGCGCCACGTCATAAGCCTCACCACCGTGCAGCGGTGGCTCGACCGCCGCGCTCCGGGGCGATCCTCTCTCACCTCAGCCCGGCGCGAACCCGACC
>ERZ779852.1038-NODE-1038-length-27542-cov-6.964820_pt1 | contig 27542 bp, 33 predicted proteins | sample MGYA00511559_ERZ779852 | MGnify/ENA primary metagenome ERZ779852 (study PRJEB29588, sample SAMEA2157977) | human gut metagenome | biome: human gut; feature: human-associated habitat; material: faeces | place: Denmark | collected 2008/2010 ...
CCACACCGCCGAGACCTATGGCGTTCCGAATGTCGCCATCAACAACATAGCGGATTAGCGCCCGTTCATAGTCATTCATTCTTGTTCCCTCAATTTGCGATGCCGTTAATCGGTGCCTTCAAAAGCTCTGCGGCCTGTGCGGTAATGGGTTTTACATCATCGATGCTAAGATGATATGCTGTTGCGAGCTTTTGTCTTTCCTTTTCGATTTCATCGATTTTGAGTTTCTCTGCCCTGTCCACCATACTAATGGTCCGGTAGATGTATCCCGGCCTTCCTCCGAGTTCCGGCATCTTGCTTATATGGAAAAACAGCGTAACACTCACATTGGCGTATTCGCTGTGGATTAACAAATCATCCTTTTTCTGCTGCACATTTTCACCCACCTATCTCAATCTGATTTTTTGCTGCTGCGATATTTTTTTGCTTTGTTGTACACTCCATTTCATTGAGCTTTTTGAGCCATTTCGTTTTGACAATGTGTTCCAAGTAATCCGCATTGTATTTGGGATTCGATGAAATCACAGAAAACGGTCTACCAAGCTCTTTCTCTCTCAATTCTTCCGTTTCCCGCATTTTTTCAAGCATATACCGGAAATTTTTGGGGTAGTATTTATACAGATATGCGAAATTCAAATACGAGGACATAGGGCAATACATACAACCGCAGCGCTTGTTGGTTTTGTAGTAGTTGTTGAAAATCGGCTGCGTCTTTGCCCATTCCAAAATCACATCCTCGTTAATGCCGTTTTCTGCGAGAGGGTATATCTCTAACTTTTTGGCATTCAACCGCTTGTTAAAACGGCGTTCTTCATCGGCGCAATAGCCTATGTAATGCACTACATAAAAACCGACTTCGTTCAGCCATTTGGATAGTTGCCGCTTTGCATCAAGTTTATAGTGACCGTTACACCATCTTATTTTTCTTGTTGGGAAACCGCATTTATCATACAATTCTTCCCACGTTTTTCTCGGCTTGATACAGCTTCTGTTTTTTGGCGCTTTGCTCGATGGCGTCGCGCAGCGTACTGTTTCGCTTGCACAAAGCAAATGTATCCTCGAAAATTTCAATGTTTTCCTGTCTTCCCATAGTATTTTTTCGGACTTCCAGCTTTTCACGGGTTGCTCCGTTACTCAGTATGGATTTCTGCTTCATAGCACGGGCTTACCGCAGGCCGCAGCCCTTGATAGAGGTCCACTCTCCACAGACTTTAAGATTCGGTCGCCCTGACCGTACTGTTCGTCTGTAGTTATGAAGCGGCTGGCGTAGCCAGCATGTCCATTCCTTTCTTTAGCTGTATCTCGGTACTTTTTGTAGGCTCGAATGTACTCATAGGACGGTGCAACCATGCTTATTTGTTGCTCGAATTCACTACCCGATATTTACAAACATCAGTATCATGGCAGCCACTACCATCACTTCACCCGTGATGAGAACGCCATCACACAGATGTCTCATATCTTCGATTTCGCTATAGGTTACAACGCGCTTCCCGTCAAAGTACGGGGAGTATGGGATACAAAACGAAGCCAATATTCCCCCGAAACCGATAATGCCGCCTACTAAAACCAATATTATTGTCGCGACAAATAATGGCGTATTCACGATTGCGCCTCCCATCTTCTATTATACGGATATCTTTTTATACTTTATGTTTATATTATACCACATTTTGCTCTATTGGTCAATCTTTATCAGCTAATAAACGGCAAAGAGGTTATGATACAGAAAAGGCCCTGCCTTAGAGTTTAGTCTCTCAGATAGGTGCTCTTTTGTGTTCGATATTCGTTGCAAAAGAATCGATATTCGGCTATAATAATAAGAAAAGAAAAGCAAAGGTGGTGGCGAGCATGAAATACATTCTGATGCATCGGGAATTATCGGTGGCTGTCCTGTACATCAATGATGTGAGTGGTACAGTATATCGCGTTGAAGATGTGATACATCCCGAGCATTTGCCTGTTGGATTAAACGCAGCTTCTTTTAAGGACCTTGCCAAAAACCTCAATCAATGGCTCGCAGGCCGTACTATTCCTGCCAGCCGTTCCGGTTTCCGCCATGCCTTAGAAGATATGCAGGTACAGAAAAAAATGTCTGTTTCTGCAAATCTTTTGATGATGAAATGCTTTTCGTTAAGCTTGTCAGACCAATACTGGCTTAATCCTGTTGACCAGCCGTTGGATTGGAAGAATATCAACTTCTACGACAATGCATTCTCTGACGATGTTGGGGATATTCTCTTCGGCCAGATGCCGCAAGACGATACACTGAATCTTGTGTCACCCTGCAATACCTCAGACGGTTGGCTGAAAAAGAAATGGAAAATATTGAACGGTCAGCGAGTTCTGATAAAGGGCGGCAGTGGAATGGCTCAGCAGGAGCCGTTCAATGAAGTTGTAGCCTCTTTGGTATGCAGCAAGTTGAGCATTCCTCATGTGGAATATCAGCTGATGCGGGAAAACGGGAAGCCGTACAGTGTATGCCCTAACATGACCAGTGATAGGCAAGATTTTGTTAGTGCCTATTATATCTTTTCGGCATTTCCACAGAAGGTCGGCGTAAGTGCATATGACCATTTTCTAAGTTGCTGCGAGAAGCTGGAAATTCCAGATGCGCAGCAGAGTTTGCAGCAGATGATGGTTCTCGACTATCTTATCTGCAACCAAGACCGCCATTTTGGAAATTTTGGAGCCATTCGAGATGCAGTGACGTTGGAATGGAAGGGACTTGCTCCGATTTTTGACAGCGGGACCAGCCTCTGGTTTGACCAATACGCATCCAAGATAGATGCTTTGGCAGATGCTCCGGCAAAACCGTTTGCAGCGACACACGAGCTTCAGATTCGGCTCGCAATGCCAATTATCCGGAATATCGACCTCGATGCGTTGTCTGGAATAAAAGCAGATGTGCAGGAAATTTTTGAAGAAGCTCAATTTGGTGAGCTAGACCGTGCTGAGATACTGAGCGCAGCATTGGAGCAGCGTTGTAATCGCTTCAAAGAACTGGCAAAAGCTAAATGAAAACGCGTTCAGTAAAATAAGGGAGTGTGTACTATGACCCAGTTCGATTTGCTTAAAGCCGGTTACCGGCAGCTCATAGAGCGGGGAGAAATGACCGCAGAGGAAGTAGCGGCTAAAATCCGAGTTCTCGACTTTCTGGCTTCCTGCAGCAAAGATGACATCTATGAGATTGTGGATTCCGCAATTCTCAGCGATATCATCAAAGGTTATACCCAAAAAGCCTGCAACGCGGCTGGTTTGAGCGACGCACAAACAGAGAATGTGTTGGTTGCTTTAGATTCCGTGCTCGATTCGGTGTCCGCAAAAGACGTGGTAAAATAATCAGTTACGAAAAGACCTCTTCTCCGAAACGGAGAAGAGGTCTTTTTTGTTGCCCTTGCTATATTGCCAACCCTTCCGGTTTTTTTCAGGAGCATTCAAAAAGAGACTATCATTTCCGACAATCTATAAAAGGGGGACTAAAAGCAAAAAACCGCCTCAACCAAATGAAGCGGCTTTTAGTCAAAGTTCCAAATAGCATCTTATACCATACCAAGAACCATTATGGGAACTATGATTCGTTAAGAGGATGTCCTTAACATCTCACATTATATATTATGCGTTACTGAATGTCAATACAATCATTCTGTTGTGTTTGTGCTGGCCTGCAAAAATTTATTCCTTGATGTATTCCTCGCAGAGTTCCAATTTTTTGATTTTAAACTTCTTATTACCCGTAATTTCAAACAAAAACTCCTGCAGTTGCCTTTCCAGCTTTGCCTCGGTGAGCTCCGCCAACGCTTTATTGTATTTTTCCGGAGGCCATTTTTCGTTGCAGAAAAGCATGATGGTAAAATCGTAATCACTGATGCTAAATTAACCGTGGGAGATGTCAGACCTTGTATTTTCCGTACTGCCAAGATTGTGGTGCGCGGCGCACACCCATTTCTCGAAGTTCTGCATCAAACAACTCTACATCAGACACATGCCATCCGTACAAACGGCCAGTGGTTCGCCCATAATCATACAGCTCTTTTTGACTCATACAGCCTTGCTCGCAAAACCTTTTGGTTACTGCCGGAATTTCATCCCCTGTTGCCGTGTATGCTAAATCCTCGAAGCAATGCAGCGTTTCGATTTCGTTACAGACAAAGGCGGCAGCGATTTTCCCGCAACCACCTTCCTTTTTTGTTTCGTAACACATGACTGCAAAAGGATACTGTAAATCCCATGGAGAGGACTTTCGGATTTCAAGTGTCTTCTTCCCTGACTTGATTTTATCTAACCATTTTTTCTGTATACTGAGAACAACTACTTTCCCATTATTGTTTTCTATTGCTGAATGTAAAATTTTGCTTATCATCTATTTTTTCTCCGTTTAATGCTTATATTATACCACCTTTCTGCCGTTTGGTCAACTAAAAAGAGCCCTGCATTTCTGCAAGGCTCAGGTTGAGGAAATCATATGTCAGTATGATTTTCTCTGATAGCATTTAGCTATCCGTCGCTACTCGCAGGTTATCCCTGCGTTTCAATCTAACGCAACCCATAAGGGTTGCAGGGAGGTACGCGGGTTACTGAGTTTCCTCAGTTTCCTTTCTCTCCCACGGTTCGCTGGCGGCCTTGATGCACGCCGCATAGATTGCGCGTGCTTCATCGATGGTCGCACAGGTGTAGGGGAACGGATAGCCGTCGCAGTCACGAACTGCGAGGATGTCCACGGGACCAGAGGGCGACTTTACGCAGTCGCTGACGGAGAAGTCGTTGAAGAACTTCTCGATGGAGATGCAGTGGCCGTTGACGACCGTCTGCTCGATGGTGGCCTGCGGGTCCTCAGGTTCATCCTGAGGTTCGGTCGGGAGGTCGTACTCCTCGTACTCCTCCTCGTAGGTTTCGTGCTTTCGCATTAGTACCTCCTCGTCTTGTATTAACAACGACAAAAATACCGCTACACAAAGATGTATAGCGGTATCCCGATTGTTAATATGGTGATGTCCATAGCTTGCGCCATGAACCTTTTACTTATTGTGCTTTTTTATTATATTAACTTTGCAGCAGATGGCAAGAATTTTTTTAAAAAATCTTTTATTCTATGCAGGGATGTCGGCCACTTTTTTCTCCGATACATAATCGGGAGAATCGGTAAGAACGCCGTTTTCGAAATGAAGCATAGAAATACTGGACTCACAGTCGTAGTATTCCAAACCATGGTAAATCACAGCATCACTTGTGTTGCCCTGCAATACATCGCTCCAGTAATTAAATCCATAGAATGTATCGTTACTGAAATAGTGAATCATTTCATACGACAGTACGACCGTCACATCTACATCGTTCAGAATCATGTTCACGGAATCAACTGTCTTATGGTCTTTCTGCCAGTCTTCATCCAGACCGCGAAGACCTTTTCCGCCTGTCTTATCAATGAGATACAGAATCATCTCCCCGTTGATGCTGATTGCCAAGTCGTGCAGCGCCATAGATTCGATGCTGGCAGAATCTAAAAATTGACGCAGATACTTTACGAGTTCCATTCTGATTTCATCAGCATTTTTGTCCCCGTGTCTGATTTCGATTTTTTCGATAGCAACAAGTTCTGTACTCATGAATAGGTCCTTACCTTTCCGTGGCCATATTTGGTTTTGTGCTTTTTGTGATATTTATATTATACCACATTTGCTGTTTTTTAATCAATTACGATTCTGCGTGGGATTATTTCTTGTTTTATCTCAATTTACTTTTTTGCTATCAGCTTGCAGCGACCTGATAAATAGCCACATGCACATTCTGCCAGCATCCGTTGCAGGTATACAGCAACGCTTTCCCTGCACCCAGCGTATTCATGACATCGTTGCCTGCGTTGTCTGTGATACATGTTCCGGTATTGTGTCCCTTAAAGTATTCCGTACAAATGTATTTCGTGCCGTCGATATAGGCAATCGTGCTTCCCGGTACGGAGTATTGGATATTTGTATAATTTCCTTGGTTCCAGTGGTCGGCTACGGTAATGCCCTGACCTGTTTCCCATATTGCGGCTGAATCAGCTGCATCAGTAATCTCCTGTGTACAGCCATATGTGAGCCCTGTGTTGATATTCAGTTCAGGTATGACTATACGCCCCGGCATAGGACCTTCTGCTTTCATGTTTTGCTGAACAATTACCTTGCAAGCCGCACTGACATCACCTGCTGTGACTGTGATTGTCGTGCTTCCACTTGCAATAGCCGTGAGTGTTCCGTTCTCGTCAATCGTTGCTACTTCCGGATTTTCTGATTGGAACGAAATACCGTCAATGAATGCGTCTTCCGGAACGATAGAGTACAGTATTTGTTCTGTATCTCCGTCTTTTGTTCTGATTGTTCCGTTTTTGATTTCTATAGCGTGTCATCAAAATCAAAGAAGATAAGTTGAATGTATTCAGGAATCAATCTCTCTGACTTTTCTCGATTTTGTTCTTGTATGTTCTGTATAGCTTTTGCTTTTGGCGTGAAGACTTCGTACGAGATAATTTCAGAGTCAATTTTGAAGACATCGCTATATGCGTCGTCATCATCATCTTCGCAACGAGTGAGCTCGTACCATGCTTTTCCAATTGCCTCGTGCGTGATTTTCCACACACCGCCTTGTGCGTAGCAAATAGAGATGATGGTACCATCCACAAAATAGAATCGGATTGCTTTATCGTAGCAGTCGATTTCGTCTTCCTTGTACTGCGAGTTTTCAATCTCGACAAGGTCGTCGCTGTAACCATAAATGGTCACACACTTTTTCTGAGGCATTCTTTATTTCTCCTATCGTTGCATTTATCGATTGCCTTTTGCACTTTTTCTAAATCCTTTTGCATGGGTTCCTGATTTGCAAAAGCACACATCTGGATAATGCAGTATTTTCCGTGCTCGATACCGATTTCTATCGTATTGCGTGTTCCGTCCGATTTTCTTTGCGACCAAATAGAACACTCGTCTTTATTTACTTTGCTTATGTATGTAGCGACACAGTTGTGTTGGAAATTCCCTTCCATGACCATTTGTCTTGTCGTTGTTAATCTTACGCAGTCTTTTGGCAGTTTCAGATTTTTAAATTTAGAGTCTTTTTTGATTTTCATTTTCCCGGTTGTTACATATGTGCCAATCGGAATTATATTATCATGCCATTCTCTGATTTTCTTAACGGACGTAAATGAAATAGGAATGAGTTGTCTCCTATTATTGCTCATCACGATAGCATGTGCTTGCCTCAAAAACTTAGAATAGTCCTCGCCTTCAAGCTCTGCAAATGTTGTATCGGCGAATTTGTTTCTGCCATAATACACAGAAAGTGTTAGGTACGCAAGTGTTGCACACGCAACCGCCAGCTGCTCCGCCTTTTCGTCTTGAATCTCAACCACTTTCGGGTTTGGGTCATCCAGACCCTTTTCACCGTACAAATTGACCCACCTATAGTGGTCCTTCTCTGTGCGAACTGAATCGCGAACAAACTGTCTAAAGCCTTCTACCACCGAAAAATAAGGGGTTTGCATTAGCATGCTATTCTTGGTCATATTTCGCCTCCCGTTTTGTTTATTATACCTCATTTTATTGTTATGGTCAATCATAATAATACGTAGGTGCTTTATTTTCCACTTTTTCGAATGTTGCATCGATGCGTATTCTTGGCTGCCGGATTTTTTCCAAAACGAAACTTTTAATTTTACCTGTTTACTATTGACAAGCTGGCAAAAAAAATAGGGATACCGTCATCATGGCGGCATCCCTGTATTATTATTCCTCCAAAAGTTCGCGGTCGATTGTTTGGAAAGTAGCTCTATGGATATACAGAGCGTGGTCATCAATCATGATTTTGGTCGTCTTAGGCAGGTCTTCGCATACTTCCCAGTATACTTCTTTCCCGCTATATGCGCAGATAGGGTCACCCAGTTGGCTTTGAATTACAACAACGACCGGCTTACCGTATGCGTTCCGGAACTTGTTTACAATGTTTGCGATGAGCGGATTTTCTCCCAAGCTGCCATCTGTTGTGCTATGGATGTCTTGCATTTGAAAATCAACATCCGGAGTGAGTCCTTCTTCAGCAAAAATTACAGTTGAACCGCAGTTGTTTACTTGTCTTCCGTCAACGGTAATCGTCACAACAGATGAAAGCGTGTTGATGTAGCCCCAGCCGTCATCATCATTGTATGTATGCTCTCGCACGATATTCGGTGTCATGTCGATTTTGTCACCTGTCAGCGTCATAAATTTTTCACCATCGTTGGAGTAAAACTCGCAAGTGTAGGTGTGTCCTGTGATACTGCTATCCATGTCATGAATGCCGCTTTCTACCTTTGCACATGAGCAAAGGCTTAGAACGAGGCCCAACGCGACTGCCAGTGCGATAAAACGATTGTACAATTTCTTCATTTTTTATTCCTTTCTGTCCCAATGTGTTTGCACAAAAAATGCCGTCATCCCATAAAGAGGTGGCGGTATATCGATTTCGATGATTTTATTTGTGCTTTTATTTTTAGGATAACCTAAGTATATTTACTTTGCAGCAAATTGCAAACGCCGGGGCTGCTAAAGTTGATTGTTTCGTGAATTTATGGTATAATATAAGTAAGGTAAGAATCGTGCGAATGGTCAACGTCTATTGTTTTGTTGACTGCTTTGCACCAAACAATATAGTGAAAGGTTGTGCTTCCGTTGCAATAAATGATATGTGACCATTGTAAGTGGTCAAAAACCAGACAGATATTGTACAAAATGCATGACAACTTGTTGCCTCGTTTGTACAAGTTTGCTGTTACAGCCCGCACGGGTTGTGTTAGATTGAAACTGCTGTTGCAATCATCTTGATTGCGTTATATTGAAAAAGCCCCAAGAAGCTGCTACCCAATAATGGGTAATAACCTCTTGGGGCTTGTTTTTTGTTGTTACGGTTTAGTCCAGTTATACCACGATTCGCGCACTTAGTCAATCCCGAATGCTCGGTTTGCAACGAAAACTATTCGTTGTTTTCTCTGCTTATAGACATTTTCTGCATTTTGGTTTCGCAAAATGAAATTGGGACAAAAAAATCAAAATTTTTGATAAAATCCGTTGTATTTCTGAAATTTTAAGTGTATACTACTAAATAGAAGAGGTGAGAATATGCTGATTGAATTTAGTGTGAAAAACTACCGTTCCTTCCGTGATGAAGCAGTCCTTTCTATGGAGGCAAACGGCTCCGGTACACTGAAAAGTGTGCTTATTCCCTTTGGTGGGATTCAAATTTTGCCCGGCGTTGCCATTTACGGAAAGAATGGCGGCGGCAAGAGCAATGTAATTCGTTCTTTTTGGCTTGCCGTTCAGTTTATTAAAAACGCACAAAAAACCCAACACGAGAATGCTGCGATTCCCGTTGTTCCGTTTGCACTGAATGATTATTCCGCATCGGAGCCGACCGAGTTTTCTTTCGTATACACCTTAGACGACATCAAATATTGGTATAGCTTTGCTGCCACGAAAGAAAAGGTGTATTCTGAGTCCTTGTATTATGCGCCCAAAAAGCAGAAGGCACTTGTCTTTGCCAGAGAAGGACAGACTTTTACCTTTACAACTGAAAAGTCACGCAGAAATCTGATTAGTAAGGTTGTAGCAGACAATCAGTTGTTTTTCTCTGTTGCCTGCACTATGAACGATGAGGTTTGTGCCAAGGCTATGTCGTGGTTCCGTCAAATGGTCTATTTTTCAAGAGACTATTCGGATATTCCCCGTCAGTTACTCGAATACTCCAATGACTCCAATATGCTGAAAGCAATTTCCGATTACGCAAAGGCTGCTGACGTTGGTATCGAAGATATGAAATTCGAAATCAACAGTAAGGAAATCAACGAAGAGGCGGATTTGCCGGAGAATATCCCAGATGAAGTCAAAGCAGCACTCGTGCAGTTTATGCACTTGCTTTCTGAGACTTCTAACAACTCAGAAACTCACTTGAAGATGGGGCAGGTTACAGCAACCTCTATCCATCAAGGTGAGGAACGCAGCGGAAGACCTTGCACTTATTCGATGGAACTCTCCGATGAATCCGACGGCACCAGAAAACTGATGGCACTCGCCCCTGCTATTGAGTCTGTTTTGTCCAAGGGTGGGCTGCTGTTGGTGGATGAAATCGAAAAAGAACTCCACCCTGCCCTTGTTGATTTCATTGTGTCCAAATTCCAGAGCAAAAGAACAAACCCCAATGGTGCGCAGATTATATTTACGACGCACAGCACTGAATTGTTGAGCATGGAATTACTGCGTAAAGACCAACTCTACTTTGTTGATAAGAACAAAGATGATGGAGTTTCGGAATTGTACAGCATCAGTGATTTCTCAACACGAACGACAGAGAACATTCGCAAAGGATACCTTCTCGGCAAATATGGAGCAACTCCCAATGTAGAAATTGAGGAGGTAGAATAATGCCTCGCAAATTCAAAAAGTCGAAGGTCAGCATTTGTGTATACGCCAATCGCAAATACCGCACACTGAGAAAGTGCGCCACCGGAAACCAGATTGTAATAATCCAGTACAGAGGTGCTTCCGAACATAGTCTGAAGCGCAGCGGTGTTTACGAACGGAATCGTAATACCGCAACCCAGACGATAAATCAGAAGACAAAGGATGGTGAAGAGAATCTTGTTGCGAACATCATCCACCATCAGCTTCTGGAAGATGGTGCTGTTCGAATAAGACTTTTTGAGTTTCGGCTTTTTCGCCGGATTTTTAATGTTGTCCAATGCTTACTCCTTCCGCGACTGAGATTATCGAGCAAAGAAAGCAACGATGATTCGCATCAGAAAGGCTACAACGGCCAACTTCGTTGCAAGCCACATGAACCAATCGAGTTTGTCGATACCTTCGTCGAATACATTTGTTGCGGCAGCATCTTTTTTGTTACTGTCGCAATCCCCGTCAACATGGTTTTTCTTGATTTTGTTGCGATTAAGCACAAACAAAGTTCGAAACAAAGCCCATGTTGCAATACAGAATCCGTATACGATTAGAAGCTCGATACAGAAACTGTGCAAAGACGACATTAAGCGGATGCGCCGTTGGCGTCAGGAGTCGTATTGGAGGCGGTCTCGGCAACGGCCTCTACCGGAGTTTCCGTGACAGTCTCTGCAGGAGAAGTGATATCCCCGGTGATTGCGGGGACGTTGGCATCTTCTGCGACCGACTCATTGACGGGCGCTTCAATAACCGCATCCTTGACTCCATCAGCAGTCACTTTCTTTGCTGCGATTTTTGCGAAGTGCTCATTGCGCTTTTCACGGCAAGCCTTGCAGCGGGTGGGGAGCTTGTAGTCATGGACGACATACCAGTACAGCTCGCGATTGGTAAACTGCAGCTTCTGACCGCAATCTGCGCAAGTGTCTTCCAGACCGATGTTATCCAGTCCGCGCTTCACGAAGTCGCGATGAATCTTGCGGCATTCCGGGCAGCGGTTCGGCAGAGAATAACCGTGGCTCTCGAAGAAATCGCGGTCACGATTGGTGATGTCGAATTCATGACCGCAGTCAACGCACTTGCGGGTCTCAAACACCTCATTGCTCTTTGCATCAGCTTCCTTGCGAGCTTCATCCTCTGCGCGGCGCTTTGCGAAATCGTCACGCATACGACACTCGCGGCACAGCACCTCGCTCTCATTGGCGGTGCTGAACGGCTTGTTGCACTTCTCACAGGTCTTGCGGAATTTCTTTGCTGCATCTTTCATGGTTTAAGTCTCCTTTATGGTAAAAAAATTAAAATAATGATTGATTAGGCGTTGGGACCAGAAAAAGAATCGATAATTTCATCAACGTGGACGTTCAAGTCGGACTTGTCATCATCTTTCTTGGCGGGCTGTTTTACAGGAACAACGATATCAGGCTCATTCTTCTTTTTCTCCGCCGCCTTTTCTTCAACAGGCTTCTCTGCGGATTCATCCTTGGCCTTAGTGACCTCGGACGCGCTATCGGAATCCACCTTGCCGGATTCATCCTTATCGGCATCAGGATTCGCCTCGGTTGCCTTATCAGTATCCTTTTTCGTCTCATCATGCTTGCGTTCTACGCGGATGACATGAACGGCAGCCACGGGCGCGTGATGAATATCATCGATGCGCTCATCACAACCGCAGCACTCATCACAGTCATCACAATCGTCGTCATCATAAAGATAACCGTCATCCTCCAACTCTTTGATGACCTCGTTCTTCACATACTTGGTCGTGAGTTTCAGGGCAATGGCTGCAACGGTGGCGGCACCAATAACGGACAGAATGTTCTTCTTCATAAATTTCTCCTTTGACTAAAAAGCAATGTTTCGCTTGGAATATTTATATTATACCACATAAATATAATGTGGTCAATACAAATTGCGAATAAAAAAATGCCCCGCCGAAGCAAGGCACGTAAAATATCAGAAGTGTCTTATCAGATTGCGCCGTAAAACCCCTTGTTTTAGCTATGGGGATATAAGGCGCAGTGAAACTTAAGTTGTAACGTTTACAAATTGCACAAGTATTGAATGGCGAGCTGTGATATAATAAATCAAAAAACTTCTCAACGGCAAAAGGATAAAATGGGATGACATTTCAAAAGGGTGTAAAATTTAGAATCTACCCAAACCGGGAGCAGCGCAATCTGATTGACCGCACTCTCGGTTGCAGCAGACTCATTTACAATAAAGGTCTTGCCATGCGGGAGGACGCTTTCAAAAGCGGGGAAAAGTGCGGCTACAAGCAAACTTCTGCTATGCTGACAGCGCTCAAGCAGGATGCGAACTACGCGTTTCTCAAAGAGGTGGATTCCATTGCTTTGCAGCAAGCGCTGCGAAACCTTGATGCCGGATACACAAACTTTTTCGAGCATAGAGCTGCACATCCAAAATTCAAAAGCAAAAAAAGCGCCAAACAATCATACCGCACAATCAATATTGATAACGGTATACGCATTTCTAATAAGCGCATTCACTTACCGAAAATCGGTTGGGTAAAAGTTCATCAGTCTATGGAGATTGGCGCAATTCACAACGCAACAGTAGCACGCACAGCCACCGGTAAATATTTCGTAGTTCTTAATGTGGAATATGACCCTCAGCCTATGCCAAACAACGGTTGTGTAGTAGGCATTGATGTTGGACTCAAAGAATTCTATTCCGATAGTAACGGTACTGTGGTTAATAACCCCAAATACTTGGAGAAGAAAGCCAAAAAACTTGCTCGCGAACAGCGGCGTTTGGCTCGCAAACAGAAAGGCTCACATAATCGTGAAAAGCAGCGTATAAGAGTCGCTGCCGCCCACGAAAAGATTGCTAATCAACGAAACGATTTCCTTCAAAAACAGTCTACTATGCTGGTGCGTGAAAATCAAACCATCTGCATCGAAGACCTTAATGTAAAAGGAATGCTTCATAATCATAAGCTTGCAAGAGCTATTTCCAGTGTTTCGTGGTCGTCTTTCTTTAGCATGCTGGAGTACAAAGCCTATTGGTACGGTTGTACAGTAATTCGTGTACCTACATTCTATCCGAGCAGCCAAACATGCAGTTGCTGCGGCTATAAGAATGTGACTGTCAAGAACCTCAGCATCCGTCAATGGGAATGTCCGTCTTGTCACACGGTTCACAACCGCGATAAAAACGCTGCCGTTAATATTTTGCATAAAGGGCTTGAGCAAAAGTCCGCTTGATAAATACCTACCGTACCGTGGGACACACGGGAAGTAACGTCTGTCTGACATCGTGTAAGACGCAACAACCTCGGTTGCTGTGCAGTGGTGGTTGATGCAGGAATCCCCCTGCTTTAGCCGTGGGGAGAATGTCAACGAATACCGTATCCCATATCTTGTCGTACAAGTTTTATTTCCGAAGTGTCTTTCAGACTGTTCGGGAACATTTCTTTAGCGTAATCCTGATAGCGTTTCGTAACATACTTTACGCCGAGTTCTTCCGGTTTGATATCTGCTACGGTTTTTCTGATACGTTGATTCGATGCGCGAGAAGAACATTTCTTGCATAAGCAAAGCGCGACATTAGAAATGCCTTCATTCCCGCAGACGGCGCATTTTGCATGCGTCTTATCTCTGTCCCATTCCTTTATTTCTTTTCCGTTTTCCGGGTCTATTACAAGGCGGTTGCGCTTACAGCGGCGCACATAGAACACGCTTTGGCAGCAGGCAACGCATAAGCCTAAATCTTTGCGGTAGTGAGAAGAGAGACCATCTGTGACTTCACCGCACAAAAGGCATTTATTTTGAGAAACAATATTCTTGTACTTATTAGCCTTGTTCTCTAATAGTTTTTTTATGATTTCACCGGTCTTATCGGGTTCAGGAGGATACGCATCCCATCCGTTTACAGGAAAAAAGCTGGAAAAGTCGTTCCATTCATCATCAGAAAACGAACAGCCAACAGGTTTGAGTATCTTAGGGAGTTTATTGGACCATACTTTTTCTGCATTAGACTTCTTCGGCATACAGGCTCCTCCTTTGGAAGGAGTGACAGAATCAATATTCTGCCACGATGTTATCATCGGGTTTCTTCTTTATCAAAGAGTCCCCAAATCGATTTACATGTTCTTTCGGCGGTTCAATGACCTCGATGTCGGTATCCTCCACTTTTTCGATTTCGTCAGAGGAATCGTCGTCTTTTTCATTCTGAACCTTATCCGATGGATTGGTGATTTGTGCATCCTCTTTTGCAACATCTGAAAGCAAATCAAATGTCAACTGAGAATTTGAGGACGCTGGTTTCTTTTCTCTTTTCTTGGTTGTTTGGCGTTTTTTGGAAGTTCTTTTTGACTTTACAGGTTCATTGGAACCACCCTCGCTTGTTTTTGCACTTGCTGTGTTTGAATCAGCAACCGCATCCGCTGAAGCCTTATCCTTATTTGTTTCTGTGACGGGTTCCTGAACCTTTTTGTTTTTTGATAAATCATCTTTGTCGGATTGTTTTGATTCCAAAGCAGAAGACTCTTGTGCGTTTGAGCCTTGTTCTTCTTGCACTACAGATTCTTCCTTTACTGGAACCTTGGCAGTTCCCTTCTGCAAAAGGCCATCGATTGCTACAACGGCCTCAGACTTCTTTTCTTCGGACTCCGCCTTCTGCACTGCACGGCGAATCGCCTCAGTTTTTTCTTTCTTTTCTTTTTCTGCTGATGCGGTATTTTCGCTTTCCTTTATCTCAGCAGGCACATTCATGTCAGATTTCGAATTCCACCACTTTTCAATAGTAGTAATCGTTCTTTCTACTAATATTATACCACAAAATTTGTGGTTTGACAACTTGCGGCTCGGCACAAAGCATACAATGCCGCACAGAGAAACAACCAGTAAAACAATAGCAAGTCCTGCATCAAAAATAAAACAGATAAACGACACCGGAATCAGCAGCTCGCAGATACCGCGCATGATAAATACTGTTTTATCTCCTTGGTCTTTTCGGTTTTGCATAAAACTGTCTCTCCCCTTCTGCGGGTGATAAGACAAACCACTTGACAAGCCGTTTGTTGCCCAATCACAAGGTATCTCGTAAGTCTTTTCTCCTAAGCTGTCTGTGTACTGAATTACAGCAATATCAAAATACTCACCATTCTTCTGTGATGCCAAGAATGCACGTAAGAATTCATTTCCAACAGACCGCGCAGGAACAATAATCGTTTCGATGCCGTCAGAATCTTTTGCAGCAATATCTACTACATAGGTATCATCTTCACCGCGCCATACGTTCTGCACAATACCGCGCACCAATATACCGCGCTTATGAACACGCCTTCCCATAAAAGTAAAGGAGTTTTCAGAATACCACGTGTTTACCATGCAATACGCAGCAATAATAAGCAATGTAAGGTACTTAACATTTATGGAGATAATGCTTAAAGAAAAAATATACGGAACGAGCATCAGCAAGACGAATGATACAAAGCTATTCACTTTGAATCACCGCCTTCGCCAAATCCGTCCAAAAAGACAAGATTTTCTTTTGTGTGTTTCTTTTTTTGTTCAATAACTTCTTTTTCAGCTTCTTGTTTGACTTTATCGTACGCTTCCAACGGACTCATGGAAGGTACTGATTTCTGCGTATCAGCAGGGACAATAGTATCATCGTTTTTGACGGCTGTTGTTACACGACTGCAGGTTACGAGATTTCTGTCATTAAACGCAGTTACGCCATCCTCATTTGATTTAAAAATAAAGTCATACATAGCACCAACGAAGAAAGAGTTTTTAACGTTTTTCTTTGATTCGTTGACGCTGAGGAAAAAATCGTATTTTCCGTTTTTGTCGATAAACTCTCCGTCCTCATTGACAGGGATGATTCGATAGGTTGAAATCTGCTGGCGAATCATATTTTTGCTGGACTCATCGGATACAACAATTCCCTTAACAGTCTTATACCGTTCATTTTTTTCATCATTATGAATCTCATAAATTTGAAAAATAAAATAAGCAGCGCACATCAAGCCGATAAGAAGAATCTTCCACTCCCGCATTACAACAACACCGAAAATAGAAGCAATCAAGAACAGAATAGCGATAAGCCCATTCTTCACATACATAGATGTGATAAGGGATTTGCAATCCGGATGATAAATCTTAGACATTTTATTCACCGCCTTCTACGTTAGAATTTTTATCTGCGCTGTTTGTCGTACTGGCAGACTGTAAAATACTTGCACCCTGCTCATTCAAAACGTCCTCGATTGTCTTGTCGCGTAGTTTAATACTGGACAAAACAACATCGTAAGACTCCCCAGACGAAGTAGTTACCCGTGCGATATATTGAATGGTCGTATCCCCCGCAAGCAATGCGCCATCTATTGTTTGCTTCTGACGATTTCCATCCTTATCTTCGGTCTCAACCACATACATATCCTGTGACGCTTTTTGTGCAGATACAGAAGACGTCATAACAATATCTCCGGCCTTCATATCAGAGGTCGCAAACTTGTTTACGATGGAACCTGTTCTATCCACAAAGAACACGGGGGTATCCTGCCGCATCTTCCCGTCGCCATCTACAAAATGCGAACCGCATAAGGATTCGTATTCGTTGACACTCAAAGTCTTATAGCTGAGTTCTGAATCCTCGATGGTATCCCCAGAAGGAATATCCACATTTACGACAGCAACTTTATATTCTCCGGTAAGCTGCCCGCTGATTTGGACCCAGTTTGTGTATACGAAGAAGCCAATAGCGATGGCGACAACGGCAACAATGAACATTGCGATACCGATATTACGCTTGTTATTGTTTTTGATGATTTGTGCCTGTTCTAGGATTTCCTTACTGGCATGCTTAGTATCTTTAAGCGTCTGGTTTGCTTCATCCAGTGTATCGCTTGTCTTTGTAAGCACTTCGTAAGCTTTGGTCTCTCTATGGCCGACATTCACATTCAGCCCTTTTGCGCCATTGTTGTTGGCAGACTTTGCGTTGTTGTATTCGGCGCGAAGCGTTTCCACAACGGAATCGTCAAGCGTCATCTGTTCCCCGTTAGGCAGAATTACCGTACCATCATCATAGACATCGAAAACACGTTCCTTGCCTTCATACATGGCGCGTACCTGACCGATAACATAATGCTCATTCATGTTTATCACACCCCTTATCTCTTGTACTTTTCGAACACCTTGCGCGAAGGAGCTCTCGGACCGCACATCTTGCACTTTTTACTCTGCTCAACATAATCAATGAGCATCTGACGTTCCCATTCAAGGTATTCGTCCATATTTTTCTCTTTCCATGAATCGAATTTGCCGTATGAAACACCGAGATAACTGGCGAATATGCTGACAGCATTCAGCATATAATCATTCGGGATTACAACCCTTTTCCCGTCCAGATTGTAAGCATGTCCCGTAGTGATTTTATTTCTTGTCTGTCCTATCTTCATTCGCCTCGTTTCTGTGTTCTTCTTTACCTGAGTTTCTCTTCTTAGGGTACTGCAGGACTTGCAATATTGAGTGTTTTTGGCGGTAGAATAAAAAATCCTGCCGCATTCCTTGCATTTGCGTTCGTACGTTATGGTTTTAGGAGTTGTACTTTGTTTTTGGGTTTCTGTATGGTTGCTGTTTTCAGAAGTACAATGATTCCGAGCCATAATCTGTACCTCTTATTTAAACGCGAGCGTCAATCAGGCAATTAAGCAGCCCGTTCGCGTCACAGCCAAACAATAAGCATCCGAACACACCAATGGCATGTCCTTTTCTGGTAGAGAATGTTCCTGCCGTAACACCAAGATGCCCGGCAATCTGCTCATCTGTCCAGTTGTACTTTTTCCCCTCAATCATTGCAAGGATAACGTCATAATAACGTTGACCAAGCGGAAACTGTTTCATGATTTCGACAGCCCCTCGTATGAGTTTCACATACTCCACAATGAGATAGGCATCGCTTCTGTTTTTATCAGAAACTTTGATTTTACTCAAATCTTCGTACGAAGAAGACCCAAGCAGCTTCATGGCGGGGTCCTTTGACCGTGAGGCACGATACAGAATACGCGTGTATTCCGTAAGGAGCAGTGGAACATTATGATAAAGGCTTGCTTCTTCTACCCCGTCCACATCACTGCTTGTCATCAGGATTTTATAATATTCCTTGATAACACTACCTGCTGTATTGTAAACGGATTCAATGCACCGCTCGCAATACTTCATGATTTTGATGCGTCCATTCTTCGGAAGAACGGCGGGATTCAAAAAGCAATCAAACACCTCCCGCATGCTGGAACAATAATCGACTTCGTACAAGAGTTCTAACCGCGACTCCTCAATGGCGTCAAGAAGCATCTGACAACTTTCGAAGTATTCTTTGCGTTTCCTGAAATGCAAAGACTCTTCCTCAATGTTCGGAGCCAGCCAGCTCTGAATACGGCGCAGACGGGAAATGGCTTCGACATCGCACATCTCATCGTCGTGAACGTTTTCACAGTTCTGCATCATGACATCAAGGTCTTGTGCCTGCATCATCCATTTGAGTGCTGGATACAATATCATCAGAACAGCCGCTTCTTTCAGTTCCGGCCGCTCTTCCACAACACGGTTTACGCACTTTGTCAGCACATAAGAATTGGGGATGTCTCCGCCAAAACTTCTACGCAGAACAATGTTGTCCTGCATAATAGCATCGAGCAATGCGTAAAGCTGCTGTTCTTGGGCTTTATTCAATGCTTCGGACAATTTGCCTTCCCTCCTTTCGCAAGATTCGTTTCAATATGAATATGCGTGTTATCATGTACGGTTTCGGACAAAAGGCCACTATAATGGAACATGACCTTGTACTTCTTTGCGCTACAGGCATATTTGAGTCGTGCCCAAAGGTCTTTGTTATGACTGGGCTCAGTATCGCCGTCCTCTACGCCAAAAGAAGCACCAGTACGCGCAATCGCATTATCGCTGCTGAATACGACAATCTGAGACCCTGTTGGCAAACCGATGTTCTCGATAATGCGGCAGAGCTCTGCCAATTTCAGCCTTGTATAACCAATTGGAGTAGCCATAAAATAAGTATCCTTCTGTCTATCCGACTTGGCGGAAGGATTTACGACAAAACTGTGAACGCACACCTCCCCATTCAGTTCCGGCGTTTTGACGATATCAAGATAAATAATAGCGGCCATAAATCGCTCCCCCTAATGTACAGTAATTGACTTTTTCGCGTTTTTGTGGTATTATATAAGTGCAGTAAAGGTATAATTTATATTACCGGTTACAAAGATTGTTGTTTTCGGTAATTATATAAACTTGTCTGTTAAACCAAGCAGGAGGGAAATTATGAATAACAATATCAACAACAACCACGAATCGGTAGAGAATATCTTCAATGCTTTCTTGATGGGAGGCAAAATGAACACTGCTTCCAAGCAAGAACGGGCAAAAATTGTAGATACCTTTATGGAACAGGCAAAATCTTGCTTTGTTGACACGGAGAATACCGTGAAATATCTGAATGTTCTGATGGAACGGACGAGACTCCGTTATGGGTTTACCGCTGATGAATTTGCAGCAATGTTGGGATACAGCAGCACTGCCGCTTACAACAAGACATTCATGCAACCAAATGCAAATTTTGGAACTGTAGTATTTCCTTATGTGGTTCAGTTTTGCTATCTGTTTGGCTATAATTTGTCAATTCCTGATTCCGTGTCTGCTCCGCAAACAGTGGCAGACCTATACTCTTTGGAACTGGCTTCTTTTCTGATTTCTCTTGGCCCCGATGCAATGGATGATATTTCAAGAACATTGGTCGGTGCCGAATACCTTGACCCGAATTTAAGAAAAACAAGTTCTCAAATACTTTCAAAGGCAAAGAAATACTTCTATGGTAATGATGGTGAAGCGTTACCCAATGAAGTTCAGTACCGCAACAGATTAGATAACGCTGAGAATAAGATTAAGCGTCTCGATAAAATAGAGAAAGCCAATCACGACAAATGATTAGCCGCCAAACATATCGGCTAACTGTAATGCAAGCATCGCTTCTTCTGAAATAGGAGGCGGTGCTTCTTCTGTTTTGGGAGTTGTGTTGATGGTTTGTGTGTCTGTAATGTTTTGGGGGGAGTAATTTGAAGCTGGCGCAGCTATCGCAATCCCGTTTTTCTGAATGCTGCTTGTCACTGCATCTACAATCTGAGGAATACAGCTTCTGATTTCTTCTGCTATTGTGTTTTGCAGTTCCTCTTTTAAGATGGACTGCGCTTCTTGCATCTCATGTTGTTTTGTAGCCTTGTCGATGGCAATCTTCCCCTTACGATTGATGATGTTTATTTCGTGGTCTTTGGGCCTTTTAAAAGCCCCTTGGTTCTGAGAATGTTCCGCACATATGCAAGGCGTCTTCTGCCAAAGCCATGTGCATTCTGCTTACTTTTGTTTTCGGCATAAGCCATATCAGAATACTTGATGCCGTCTTTGTAATGCTTCAAGAGATAATCTGTAACAGTCGTATCTCTGATTGCAAGAATAGCATCGACAATGCCAAGGAAGTTCGAAATAGCCGACTGCTGACGACCCGTAATATATTCCTTGACATCCTTTGCACCAGATGCCTGAACCTCAGAGTCGAGAACAGTAGAATTATCGCTGTATACCTGAATCGTTACAACAGAATCAATCCAGAGCGATACGCCTTCTTTTGTCTTGACACCCGTCTCAGGGGTTTTGACATCAATTTTCAGAAGACGCATATTCAGCTTATCTGCACGCTGCAGCACAGGGATGACAAATGTACCCTTTCCACAAACGACCTTGGGCTTTTTCAAGCCGAATCCAGTCACAACGATGGCTGCTGTGGGAGGCGCTTTTTTGTAGCATGTGAATGCGAACAAAACAAACAATACGACAATGATGATTCCTAAAAACATGGTATACTCCTTTTCTTATCTGCAATGGGATTTGCAATACTTTGACACTTTGCTGGCGACCTCTTTCTTGAATGCATATTCATCACATTGTGCCAAACGCATTTTATATATCTCCTGCTGTTTGGCAACACGAGCCGAATAGCCTTCGCATACGGAATGACATCCAGCTTTGCGATGTGGGCATTGATAACAGGTTCTAAAAATGTCGTGTTCGCTCGCACTTCCAGTATTGCTGTTCGATGTCATAAATGGAACTCCCCCTATCTTTCCAATTGATATATTATATTATACCACAAATAGGCAAAAGAATCAATTAAAAAGACGAGCAAGATGCTTCTCGCTCGCCTTCTGCTTTTCTGTGTTGTTAGATTTCTTCGCTGCCTTCGTTATCTTCTTCTTTGCGACTATCCTTAGAGAACCCAACAAAACCGCATGCGCCTGCGGAAATTCCGAAGATTACTGCCATGATGGGCATGATGAGTCTGTTTCGATATACAGCGCCTACAATGAAATTGGCGTTAGCTACCTGCTCCAATACATAGTGTGCAATCGCGCAAATCGTAAGTTCAGAAGCGTTACCGAACGATTCATCAAGACCGATGCTGAGCAGCGACATAGAATAGGTTGCGCTGGCTACATACTTGATTTCGATAGGTGCAGCAGTTTCATATACAGCTACATAGCTCTTGCCGGTATTCTTTTGACCGTAGAAAGACAGTGTGCGGTAGAATCCGCCTTCTGCCCTTGCTACTGGGTCGCTTGTCCACTTACCGCCTGTGATTTTATAGGAATCACTGTTCAGACCGATGGCAGACATCAAATCGCTCTTATAACCATCCCAAAGCGGTGTGGCGGGATTGTATGTGTGGACTTTTCCGAGATAGACATATGCGGTGGCACCTTCCGGAATTACGACTTGTCCATCAATCGTGAAATCGACCCATGTATCGGTGTCCTCGACTTCATTGACCTCTTTCAGAACGCCTTCAACTTCCGTACCATCATCAAGAGTGAAGGTCTTGTTTTGCGGGGCGTTCGGTTTCTTGTCTTCGCCCTTGTACTCCACTGTCATTTCTGTGGGAATATCGGCTTGTTCTTCCGTGTACTGAACATCTTCGAGCGGCAATTCATACTGTTCTCCGCCCAGCGTTACAGTATAGGTCTGAGGAACTTCTTTTACAGTCAAATCCGTATATTCTACGGTTTCTTGATACTTGGTATTGAGTTCCCTTTGCTGATAATCTACGCTGTCTTCGTCGAGGACATAGGTATTACCGTTCTCCTCAATTTCCTTCGGAAGAGGATTGGCATCGGCTTCTTCTTGGTTCTTGTAATTGAACTCACGAGTGATATCAATATCAATATCACCAAGAGAAGTCAACGCTTGTGTAGAAATACATCCTACACAAAGCAGCGCACTTACAAAAGCAAGCACTCTCATTATATTCTTCATAGCTTTTTTTGGCGTCTTAGCAGCTTGTCTGCCTGTACGCCGCCTCCTTTCGAATTCTCCTTTTATTGTATCTACTTTGCAGCAAATAGCAAAGAAAAAAGCCGAGCGGCTTATCACCGCTCGGCATCCCCATCACATATCAATCTTCATCGACGTCTTCGTTGACAGTCGTGTTTACTCGTTCCTCTTTCGGAATGTACTTAGGTGTGGGCTCACAACGACATTTGAGTACATATTCACTATCGCCAAACGCAAGTTCCTTTAATGCTAACGGATAGGCAAAAAACAGCTTCTTGGCAAATGCTTCATCCTTATCAAACGCTTTTGCCAGTTTCTTGTAGAAGAACCAGCAATAAGCAGACAATGCAAGAGTGTAAGCAATGGAATCGAACTGGAACATTGTAAATCCAGTTCCCAACTCGACATGGTTCATAAAATACCACACCCAAAGCCAAGACGGAACACACTGAATGATAGAGCCTACACCGTATACCAGCGGATACACGCCATAGGTACCATAGGCGAAAATGAGCGGAGAAGCTCCCTTCTTATATGCCTTATAGGACATTTTCATAACACAAACAAAAATAAAAAGAAGTGTTACGGTAGTCAATAAATTGGCAATAAAGTGTAGGAAACCAAGCCCCTTCGTGCAAAGATGTAAAGTCAATCCTAAATAAAGAATAATCGGCATTTTCATTCCTCCTCTTTTCTATATTATACCACATTTTGCCTTAATGGTCAACTTGTATAATACAAAAAAGATAGCCGCCCATTTCTGAGCAGCTATCTGAAGATTTGAGGTCCACATTCAGCGCCTAAACCCTGTTCTGCTTCCCTGATGACTGGTTTTATCGTTGCTCGCCAACCGCAGGTCTATACATCCTGCATCGCACTTTGAGAAAATAATCGAGTTTATGTGCCAGCCTCACAAGGCGTCTTTTAGCCTACTGCAGTTTCGTCAGCAGGGGCCTCGGACTCAGCAGCAGAATCGGCTTCGGCAGTATCCTCAGAGGAAGCCTCCTCAGTGGATTCGGCGGCATCGCCATCAGTCTCGGCGCTTTCAGACTCGCTGTCGGAAGCCTCACTGTCAGCAGCTTCGGATTCAGCAGTGCTCTCAGCCTCGGATGCAGCCGCTTCCTCAGCAGGCACGGAGGTAGCCACCAGCAGATTGCCCTCGGCATCAGCCTGACCACAGTTGTACAGATATGCGAACGCGGCGCTCAGATTGTCGAACTTGGACAGGTCAGGAACCTCAACAGTAGAACCGTCATCAGCGGTCTTGGTACCGTCGAAATGAACGCTGCCATCCTCGTCATAGCGAACGGTGACGGTATAGCCATCGCTTGCCAGAGCCTCGGTCATATAAGCGGCATAAGCGTTCATGGTGGTCTTCATCTGGTCCTCGCTCAGAGAAACACCATCGGGCATCTCAGTCAACTTGCTGTTATCCAGAACCTCAACTGCGGACTCACTGGTCGCGCCGCTTGCACTGGCAGCATCATCCTTCTTGCCACAACCAACAAATGCAGTGCAGGCCATTGCCATAGCGAGACACAGCGCAGCACCCTTCTTTACAGAACTCTTGTTAACCTTCTGCATGAGTAACTTCTCCTTTTTCATGTGTGTTTGTTTGATGTGCATAAACAAGCTTCATGCACTATGCTTATATTATACCACCAAAAACATAAATAGTCAACAAAGAATAGCGCCCCACAGATTTACCTGCGGAGCGCTATATGTTATCTCTTACGCGGAGTAGAGATTATTTCAGTTGGTTACTGCTTCTTTTCCTCGGTTTTATCCTCGGTTTTTTCAGCAGCTTTTTCTTCGCTATCGCCCTTCTTCTTCTTAACGATGACAAATGCGCCAACGCCAATCAGAGCAACAACAACGATAACAGGAACGATGATGTCTGCGCCAAAACCAACGCCAGTCTTGTAGTTGACTACAACAGGTGCCGGAGTAGGAGCGGGTTCATTCTTGACTACAGGAGTCGGAGTCGGTCTGCTTTCTTCCGGAGGATTCTCCAGCTTAACGCTTGCTACCCGGACATCGCCGTAGTTGCCTGCCTTATCGACTGTACGGGTCACAATGTAACCAGTCCAATCGGGGCTCAGCTTGAAGGTAACGTAACCGTTGTCCTTATCAATGTTTGTAACATTGACAGTCTCGAACTTGGTTTCGTCGAAGGTGTAATCGCCCTTAGCACTCTTGGCAATAGCAGAACCATTGACCTTGTAATACTGAATCTTAGCGACACCGGAGTTGTACTCGCCATCCAGAGCGGAGATAGCAGGAACGGAATCCTTGACCTTTACAACAGGCACGAAGTCGGGGTCTTCGGTATCATCCTTGCCACCGTTTTCGTCGGGAGTAGCAACGACATCGTTACCGTTTTCATCACCGGTCTCGTCGCCGGTTGTGAAGAGAGCGGGCTTACCATGAGCAATACGAAGCGTAGTGGCTTCGGTCTTGTCATTGGTCGTTTCGGTCTTTTCGGACTCGGCGGGAACCTTCTCATCTGTACCGGATTCGGTTTCATCCTTCTTACCGGAATCTTCCTTCTTGTCGGTATCGTCCTTCTTATCGTCCTTCTTATCGTCGTCCTTTTCGGGAGCCTTGCCAGTCTCTTCACCAGTAATGAACACATTGATGGTGCTCTCGAACTTGACGAACTTCTCGTTCAGCAAATCGGTCTTATTGGTGGAATCAACCTTATCGGCAGCGAAAGCAGAAGCAACGACAGGAGCTTCGGTATCAACAGATGTGGTGATAGTTCCCATCTCGGTAATGGCACCGGTCTTCAGGTCAATCAGGTAATAGGTAGAAGTAACCTTCTCACTATTAGCGGAAATGACCATCTTCTCGGCCCACTCAGCATCGGTCAGGGAATCGCTGGTTCCGATTGCGTAACCCTTAGGAGCGATAACTTCAACCTTAGAGTTGAAGTACAGGCCACTCAGGTCATCAGTCGTCTTCTTGGTAACCTCAACAGGCTTACCGGTCTTTTCGTTAGCCACAGTACCAACGATAGTTGCGGGCTCTACATCGGCAAGATGCAGACGCTGAACTTCGAGGTCTCCGGTGGTAGGCAGGTAATTGTAGTTGTCGTAAGCGCCGCCAACATACTTGAAAGCGTCCTTCGTCAAACCAACATTACCGAAGATACCATCGATGCTGGAAGCAACAATGAGTTCGAAGGAAGGCAGCTTAACGGTTTCAGCAGTCTCGTCGAAAGCGTAACCACTGGTCTTGATTTCGGGAATCTCCGTCTTGGTGCCATACAGCTTGACGACGGGGTTCGGGTCGAGAGTAACCGTCAGGTCTTTGCGAGCGATAACGAACTGACCATCGGCTTCGTTCTTATCGGCATCAACGACCTTGATGGTTACTGCGTAATTCTGCTCAACAGCAGCATCGTAATCAGAGGTAACGGTGTAGGTGTAAGTACCAGCGTTCTTGACGTTTTCAGTCTTGAACTGGCTGTCACTCTCCACGCCGTCATCGCCGCTTGCGATATCAGGAGTCAGAGTAGCCTTTGCATCAGCGGTCAAGGGAGCAGTCTGTGCATTGTCGGTGGTCTTGTCGTTCTCGAAAGGAGTATAAACAAGTGCCATCTTCAGGCCCAGAGAATCAGGTTTAACAGCTGCACCGTGTGTACCGTCGCCATTGGTGGCAACAGCATTAACGGTGAAATCGGGGTTAGTGGTATCGCCATAGACGATATCCTTGGGCTCAGTGACAGTGACTTCTACCAGACGCTCGCCAATGGTGTAGACGCCATTGACAATCGTAATCAGGTAATCGTCATTGTCGTAAGAACCGACCATGTCGTATCCGTAACATAATACGGGCGAGTAGTAGCTGCATCATCGATGCAGAGGATGTATTCCATCAGCTTACAGTTTGCTTCATCAATGGAACGCTGTGCATTGCGGTTGATGGCAGGATGGACGAGCTTTTCGTTGCGCTGCTGCTTGTACTGGCAGTGCTTGGCGTGACGCTTTGCGCGAGAGAAGTCCTGCTTACGAGATTTGCTGGTATGAGATTTCTTGCGGGTCTTTGCGTTGCGCTCTGCGTCAACACACTCCAGAGCCTTGGAAATCATGTCGTTCAGGGAAATAATAGAGTTCATCATAATTTTTTCTCTCCTTTTTGATGGTTCATTGCAAACAAAATACCGCCATCTCTTATGAGATAGCGGTATATCGATTTTGAATTTTGCTTGTGCTTTTTATTTTTAGGATACTCTAAGTATATTTACTTTGCAGCAAAAATCAAATCACTTATAGAGCTGGGCAATTTTCTTTGCGAGATAGACCTGTCCTTTAGGCGTGATAAGGGTCTTGTGCGATGTGCGAGCACTGTTCCCGATATAGTACACGCTCTCGATGGTCTTAAACAGACCGAGCTGATTCTTATCGGCGTACTTCTGGTACGGCATATTGTTGCTGTCGAGATACTTCTGTTCGCGGAGCCATGCGAAGAGTCTATTGCGGCCGATGCTAATCTTGTTGTTGCTCAGATACTTTGCAAACTCGCCAATTTCAATGCAGTTGGTAGCTGCTGTGACGGCGTGATGGAAGTCTACGCTTTCCTTCTGAACACCAATGATTTTATCCTGACGCTTAACCGCCTCCAGAGATGTGACAAGCAGCTCTTTCGTCTTTTCGTCCGTGTTAGGGAGCCACTCATTCACAAAAACGACCGGGTCATTGACATAGCCGCCTGTTGCACGGAT
>ERZ779852.1042-NODE-1042-length-27491-cov-4.304381_pt1 | contig 27491 bp, 20 predicted proteins | sample MGYA00511559_ERZ779852 | MGnify/ENA primary metagenome ERZ779852 (study PRJEB29588, sample SAMEA2157977) | human gut metagenome | biome: human gut; feature: human-associated habitat; material: faeces | place: Denmark | collected 2008/2010 ...
GTCGACCTCACGGACTTTGCCGCAGAGCCCTTCATCCTGCTGCGCAGCGGCAACAACCTGCACGACCGCGCCATGCGCTTCTTCCACCGGGTAGGCATCGAGCCCGCGGTCAAGATGGAGCTCTCCCAGATGGCCACCGCCTACCGCCTCGCCGAAGCAGGCTTCGCCGCCACCTTCCTGAGCGACCGCCTCATCGCCCACAAGAACAGCCGCCTCTCATTCTACCGCCTCGCCGCCCCCGAGAGCCGGCGCAGCTTCTACGCCCTGACGAATCCCAAGCGCTACCTGTCAGAAGCCGTCCAGCAGTTCATCAGCCTCATGCCGCAGGCCAACACAATCTGACACAAAAAAATCGCATCGCCTCCGGATAGTACATCCAGATGGCGATGCGATTGTGTCCGGCACATCATTGACATAGACCCGTTTGAGCGCGCCGGGCGACGTGCCCTGCGTCAGATCCTGCTCGCGAAGCGTCATGCCGTAGTCCTCAATGGCAAACGTGCTCGCATCGACCGCCGCAGCCGGTATCGGCCGGTCATACGAGAGCACGATGGCCTTGAGCTTCGAGCCATCCGTATCGACAAAGCCCACCGTCCGAATATCCCGGATGGCCTGGTCGGCCGTCGTGACAAAGTCCGGCTCCTGCTGCTGCACTTGCGGTGCAGGGGGCGCCTCTGCCGCCCAGACAGGAGCTGCCGTGCCCAAAGAAAGCAGCACCGCCACCGAAAGGATTGCCCTGTTTTCCGATTCATACATACACCCTCAATTCCAACAAAACACAAAACTCTGTCCGCATTTTACACCTTTCCGGCCAGACAAAAAAGAGGGTATCCATTAGAATCCGTACGGCACTCAGCAGGATAAGCAAAGGGTGCGCTCAAGAAAGTAACTTTCTTGAGCGCACCCTTGTATTATAGGTGGTTGAGGATTTCTGTCGCATAGATGTCGCGGATTTCTTTATTAGGGATGCGCAGGGCATAGCGGTTGCGGCGGGTGGCGACTGATGTGGTAGTGGTCAGATAGCCGGTCAGCAGGAGAATCGTATACAGGGCACTCTTGTCGCGCCCGATATCTTCATAGATGACGCGCTCGTTCAGCGTAACCTGTATCGTGTCGCCATCCAGGAGCGTCTGCAGTGCCTCGATCCGCTGCGCATCCGCCTTTTCGAGCAGTGCGCGCAGGATGCCATTGCCAGAGGTATTGACCCAGTAATCGCCAAAGCGGTCATTGCGGAAGAAATTGATAACTGACCACGGATTGTAGATCTCCACTTCACCAAAATGGTAGCCGTCGTACCATCTTCGGATTTCAGGCAGGCGGTCCTCGCGTCCCAAATCATGCGCCATTTCGGTGACTTCCTCCGACGTGAAGCCGATGACGTCGTCATAGCGCGTGCTCAAGACAGAGCAGACATCGAGGTTGTTGAGGTCGCTGAAAATGCTTTCCTTAGCCACACGCAGGACGCCGGTCAGCACAGCAAATGCCAGATTGTCATTGCTCTTGAGCGCACTGCCGAGCAACTGCTTCAGGAAGGCAATGCATTCCCGATAAAAACCATTCTCCCAAGCCTGTTGGACAGGTGCATCATATTCATCAATGAGCAGGATGACCTGCCGCCCATAATGCTGACGCAGCATCTCCATCAAGAGAGCCAGAGCCGCAGAAAGGCGCGCTTCATCCGCTTCCATCTCTACAATCTGCTGGAAGCGCTTCTTCAACGGATCCTGCACGCGCGGGCTGTCGAGCAGATAGGTGTACCGGAGAAATAGCATGCTGATGTAACTGGAAAACAGCCCCTGCATCATCTCCCAGCTCAGACCATTCGTATCCTTGAACGTCAGGAACACCACCGGATACTGCCCGCACGCCCCCATATACGACGCCCCAGCCCGCTCGATGTCTAGCCCCACGAAGAGTTCACGGCTCTTGTCTGCCTTATCAATGGAAAAGAACCAGTCGAGCATGCTCATCGTCAGCGTCTTGCCGAACCGCCTCGGTCTCGTCAAGAGCGTCACTTTGCTATGCTCATCCAGCAGTTGCCGAATGAACCGCGTCTTGTCGACAAAATAATACCCCTTCCGCAATTCGCAGAAGTCTTCCACGCCGATTGGCATTGCCTTGTGCATACTGTCACCACCTTTTACTTATTGCCGTTTTTTTCATTATAGCACATCCGAAGGGTGCCGCGCCTCTGGTAATGCGTCTATGGTGTGCCAGAGTGCCGGGGACTCTGACGACACATCTTTTGGTATGATATAAGAAGAAAATGAGGTGTTCGACATGGTCAACTTCAAATGGAATCAGAAACGCGCGCTCGAAGTCGCGAAGGAAGACGGCATTTCTATTGGTGAGGCACGTGGCGAAGCGCGTGGAGAGGCACGTGGCGAGGTGCGTGGTAAGCTGATTGGCGAACGCAATGCCATGATGAAAGTTGCGCTGTCGCTCTTGAAGAAGGGACTTCCTGTAGGTGTCATCACCGATTCGACCAACCTCTCACTCGAGGAAGTCCGCAAGATTGCCAAGGATAATGGACTGGCTTTCTGACAGCGCGCAACGGTGAACAACGAATGCATAAAAAATCAAGAGGCATAGGAGTCGTAGCTCTTATGCCTCTTGTTGTCTTTGTGATGAACTCCCCCAAGGGGATGGTTGCGGTATTGCCCATCGCGCGGCGCTCAGAACTGCCAGTTGATGCCGACGTTGCCCTGCCATTTTTTATGCCAGTCGCTGCCAAAGGAGCGCTGGAAATTGTTGACGATGCACAATCTGGGATCTAGCAACATTCTAGGGGTTGACATTATGAGATATATCTCATAAAATATAAACAGGAGGAGTATATGAGATTTGAAGTCAAATTTTATGAAACAACAGACGGCAAGAAACCCGTAGAAGATTTTTTATTGAGTCTAGAGAACAAAATGCAGGCTAAGATGGTGCAGATGATGGAACTCTTGGAAGAAAAGGGGACCGACTTGCGTGAACCTTACACAAAGCCTTTGGGCGATGGTATTTTTGAGCTGAGATGTAAGCAATCTAGCAACATCTCTCGTGCTCTTTTCTTCTTCTTTCTCGGTGGTAAAATCATTATAACAAATGGATTCATCAAAAAGACCAACAAGACACCACCAAAGGAAATCCGCTTAGCAAAAAAGCGGCGTGCAGACTACATACAGCAACAGGAGGATTTATGATGAAAAGCTTACAAGAATTTAAAGCCGAGCGAATGAAGGACCCAGCATTTGCAAAAGCATACGCTGAATCGGAGCCTGAGATCAACATCATCCGCGCAATTGTCGAGGCTCGCAACCGGCAGAACCTTACGCAGAAGGAATTGGCCGAAAAGACGGGTATTGCACAGACTGAGATCAGCCGCATTGAGAGCGGTGCCCGCAACCCATCCTTGAAGATCCTGCAACGGTTAGCAGATGGCATGGGAATGGTTCTCAAGGTTTCGTTCGAGCCAAAGAGGGAGATACATGCATAATGTTCGACATGGTCAACTTCAAATGGGATCAGAAACGCGCACTCGAAGTCGCGAAGGAAGACGGTATTTCTATCGGCGAGGCACGCGGAGAAGCACGTGGAGAGGCACGTGGTGAGGCACGTGGTGAACGCAATGACATGATGAAAGTCGCACTGTCACTCTTGAAGAAAGGGCTTCCTGTAGGTGTCATCACCGATTCGACCAACCTCTCACTCGAAGAAGTCCGCAAGATTGCCAAGGATAACGGGCTGGCTTTCTGACGGAGCGCGACGGTGAATAACAATTGCATAAAAAACAAGAGGCATAGGAGCCGTGGCCCCTATGCCTCTTGCTGTACCCGCTTGCAGCAAGGTATGCGATGTTATTTGGTTGCTGCTTTCTTGTCCTGCGCGGCGAGGAGCTGCTGGACCATGGCCTTGAGTTCCTTGATCTCGCTGTCCTGCTTCTTGAGCTGATCGTCCTGGCGGGCGACGGTTGCGCGCAGCTCCGTGATCTCCTGCGTGGAGCCCAGGCGGATCTGGGATTTGCCCTTCGGGCCGAACTTAAAGCTGACGCCTGCATTGATCATGTTCTCGCCATTGCCGAAGTTCGTGCCGAGACTGAACATCGTGTCCTCATCCGGGCGATAGAACGCGCCGACAGCCGCACTGTTGGCATCGCGGTAGTTGCCGTAGCCAACAGCGAAGTCCCACTTGTCATCCGGGTCGAAATCAAGAGGATGCAGCGCCGCCAGAGCCGCCGCACCGGCACCGACTTTGTTGACGCGGTTATCCAAATTAGAAATTCGGTTGTCCATGTGGTAGATATTCTGCGTATTGCTGTCGACCTTGGATTCCACACCTTTCAACTGGCCATAATTGACCGCATCCGTCGTCGCCGTACCGGCTGCGACATTGGTAATCTTCTTGCCTGCCGCATCAATGCCGTCCTTGGTTATGGACGGACCACCAGCAATGGAGACACCATTGCTGGAAATCGTGGTATCGCCTGCGGTCACCTTATCCACGGTGATGGCCTTATTCAGGGAAACCTTATAGTTGACCGGTTTGGTGGCATCAGTTTCGGTGTTGGCCACGGTGATGTTGGTGTCGTCGCCAACAACGGTGCCTACGCCGCCATCTTTGCCGTCCTTACCATCCTTGCCGGGAGCACCGGTGTCACCTTTATCGCCCTTATCACCTTTGGCGCCGGTGTCACCCTTCTCGCCCTTGGGTCCTTGTTCGCCCTGGGCGCCGGTGTCACCCTTTTCGCCCTTGGGTCCTTGTTCGCCCTGAGCGCCGGTGTCACCCTTCTCGCCCTTGGGTCCTTGTTCGCCCTGAGCGCCGGTGTCACCCTTGTCTCCTTTCGGGCCTTTGAAGTCCGGATCATCTTTCAGGGCGTCTTTATCCAACGTAACCAGTACTCGTTTATCGTTATCACTGCCAACTTCCTGCGCCTTCAGACCATCGCCAAAATCAAACTGCAGATTGCTGAGCGTCATGTCCTTTGCAATCTGGGTACCGCCTGTATACACACTACTTGCAACTTTACCGCCGTTATAGATGTGAACGGGCAGATTCATCACGGCCTTCAGCTGGGCCACATTGACGGCATCCGTATCCTGCGTGCCAGCTGCGACGTTAGTAATCTGGCGGGTAATGTTCTTAGAGGCATCGCCGACAGAAACGGCAGCATCCGTAGCTTTCCAAATTGCTACCGTAGAAGTGGAAGCAGCCTTGGTGGAAGGATCATACCCGGCCACGCCTTGATCCACCGTCGCCACGGACCCGCTGCCCAGAGCTACGCCGCCGTCGACAGCAACAGAAGCATTATGACCAAGGATGACTGCATTAGACGCAGACGTTGTCTTCGATTCATCAGTATCTGCATTGCCGAGAACAACATTATTCGTCTTACCAGCTGCAATAGTATGGTTGTCCCCAACGATAGTATTGCTGTCAGCCTTATCATTCACTGTGTTGTTGGAACCAATAATTTTCGTATTGCTTACGTTGGTAGCGATGTTCTTGTAGCCGTCAAGCATATTGTACTTGCTGATGGAGCTGCTGGTCCCTATCAATGCGTTACCTACACCAAGGAGCTGCGATTGTTGCGCATAGTCGGCCTTGTTGCCACCACCGATAGCCAGGGTAGCACCGCCGCCATTGCTGGTTTTTACCTTCTGCATCAAGGTTTTCTGTAAAGCCTGTGCCGAATCACCGCCATCAGAAGGAGCGCTGATTGTCGTCACCGAGTTGGTGATTTCGTTACCAGCACCAAAAATCAGGGAGCCATTGGAATTAAAGGTCCGGTTGGCAGTGCCAACGATGCTGTTGGCTACACCGGAATATTTACTGGAAGCCGTCGACGATTCAATACTGTTCAACGAGCCCATGATGGTAGCGCCGAAGTTCTTGCCTGCAGCCGATGTACTATTGCCGCCTGCATAGTCACTAGAAGCAATAGAATAAGCACCTGTAATAGTTGAAAATGCGCCTGAATTAAAGCTATTTGTTCCCAACGTCGTTGTAAAGACACTCTTTGCATTTTTCCCTGTATCAGCGCTGTCAACTTCTACATCGCCCAATTTTCCTTTATAATTATGCGTTCCAACCATCAGACCACCAGTACGTACATATGTATTTTGTCCAATAGCCAAACCACCCGGAACTTTCGATGGATTTTCTGGGAGATAAGCGTAAGGAACTAATCCCCAATAATAATCACTTTTATATGCAGGATTATACTTTGTCTGTCCAAAAGCAAATGAACTTTCCTGTACCCCTGTCATATTTTCTGCAAAGGCATTCTGACCAATGGCGATGCTGCCGCCTTGATCGATATAGTTATTGGTATGAGCATTATCACCAATAGCGATATCGCCAGTACCCATTTGGGTTGTGTCCTTAGTTCCGCCGCTATGCAATGTCTGAGCATTAGTGCCCATAGCTATACTATTATCTATATTCGTATTAGCGCCTACACCAGCAGCAATAGCATTGATTCCTGTTGCACCATTGTTATAATAGTTGCCTTTTGTGGAATCCGTAGAATTGACACTATAAAAACGAGTCTGGGCATTTTTCAGCTGAGCTACGTTGACCGCATCCGTATCTTCCGTACCAGCAGCGAGGTTCGTAATCTGGCGAGTCGATTTAACTGTCTGTTTTGCTGTTTTCTTTGAGCCGTCTTCATTTGTTTCAGGTTTGCCGTCTTTATCAAGGACGTCATATTCGATTTCCCGATCTGCTCCGCCTACGGACACAGCAGCATCCGTAGCGTTCCACGCTGCATAATCTTTATCGGACTTAGCATGCGTCTTTTTCAGTGCATCGTAACCGGCCACACCAGCTTTCGTGCTGGCAATGGAATCAGATCCCAGAGCGACGCCGCCGTTTTCGGTGACATCCGTGTTATAGCCCAGCATAACAGCATTTTCAATATCTTTTGTATTCGCTTTGACTGGAACCTGTTCTTTGACAGTATATTCGAGACTTGCATCCGGATTATCATCTGTAAATGCATCAGCAGAGTACTTTGCCTTTTTAGTGACAGTCTTTTCTTCCGTAGCCATGGAACCAAGGATAACATTGTGCTTACCGCCTTCTAACTGGTGATAATCACCAATTACCACGTTATCTTCCCCGCTCTTCAAAGTATTGCCAGTACCGACAATGGCTGTCCGTTTCACATTGGTACCGCTGTTGGCAAAGCCACTGACCGTATTGTAGGCACTAATATCTGTTTCTGTACCTGTCAAACTATTGCCTGTACCGAGAATCTGGGAACGAACTGCATAATCCGCAGCATTACCATTACCTAAAACAGATACGGCACCACTACTGTTCGTCATATAATCTCGCATCCCGCTCTGTGCCATATCATAGTAGGTTGAAGCTGGAAGCGTTATAGCACCAATGCCACTATAACCTGCCGCTGCCTGTTCGACATTCATTACCCACCGTAATCCCAAAGGCACTTTGTCACCATCCATTGAAACGACAAGATTATTTTGAGAATTTGAAATGGTATTTCCCTGACCGATGACCATCGTACCTGTAGCATTGGATGTTGTATTCAAATTACCGCTTATATTATTACCAAATCCATCTACTTTTGCAGTTTCCGCATCAGTATAATCATCTAAACTTTTTGCAGTATTTTCTATTTTATTTAAAGATCCGTAACTGGAAGCAAAACTGCCATTATAATTGCCAGGTTCATTAGCTCCTTCTACCACAGAACGATGACCTACTACGGTCTGGAAGAAATTATTCGCTTGTGAGTGATTGCCAACAACAACACTTTCTCCAGCAGAATTGGAAGCATGATAGCCCAAAATGATACTGTCCTCACCTACCAGATACTTTTCGACTGTATCGCCTTGGTTATTTACAACGGTTTCTTCCCTTTCTGTCGGAGAGAGTGAACCAATGACAATAGAGTCTTTGATCTGGTCAATATTCTGGTTGTCACCAATGACAATACCTGCAGCCGGCCCACCAGCACTCTCGATTTTGAAATCAGCTCGATTATTATTGCCAATAACCTTCAGCGAATCCCACTCATTGCGATACGTATCTGTTGATCGAATGAAATTACCGCGTCCTATTGTCAAGTCTGATACATTCGGTTCTCGTCCTTCCGGGTGCTGATAATCTGTGACCGTTCCGTCATCTCTGCCAATAATCTGGTTATTATCACCAATGACCTGCTGATTACGGCTGGCAGAAATAGTGTTACCCGAGCCATGAATACGTGCATCGTTGCTTCTGACATATCTGACGCTATTATCTTCGCCTACTGCTTTATTAGTAACCGTATTGTTGTCACCGACAATCTCTGCATTGCTGCTGTCTATGACCTTGTTTTTCTTGCCGGTAATATTTGCGTTAATATCTTTCTTCGGATCTGTATTCGTGACTTCATTCCCGTTGCTGTCCGTCACTATCGTATTATCTGCCGCCCAGCTGATGCCTGGCGTGCTTCCCCACGTCAGGGCACCGGCGGTGAGGGCCATGGCGATGACACGGGACAGGGCTGGGGTGCTGTGGTCGATGGATAATTGGTTGCTCTTGTGATTCCTCTTTGCGAGTTCTGATACGACGACGTAGCATTGATGTGCTTTACTGTAGATGACCTTGTAAATCCGGTTCATGTGATCTTCCCCTTTTCACTTTTGATTGATGAATGATTTGATATAGGTTAATAAATCATTGACAAATCAAATATAGGGTACGACTGTACGTTACAGCAGAGTCAAATTCACATCTGTACTACAATCCGCATCTTTCAGAATGGATACATATCACTTTGTTGTAGAACGGAGGCAACAGATTCCCTTCCGGGCATTGCGCCGGAAGGGCTGCCACTTCATCAAGTTGACGGGGTGTCGGCATTCTTTTGAACGGGGACCTGGAGGCGCAGGACCTCGGATGTCTTGCGGTAATCACACGGGTCCAGGATGGCGACGATCTGGCAGATGACATCGCCGAGCATGGTGTAATGCTTTTGCTGGCAGGTATCTCGCAACTGGTCCAGATACGCGGGCACGTGATCAAAGCCATCGAGATAGACGCTGGCACTCATATTGCTCGAATGCGATTGGACCTCGATCTTGCCAGTGGCCTCATCCTTATCAGGGATAATCACGCCGAGCTCCGCTGCCCGGTACCGCCTGGCCAGAAAATCGTCCAACTTCATGGTCACGAAGGCATGATAGGAATAAATGCCGTGAATGCCCTTCTGGCGCAGCTCCGCTTTGAGATGCGCCAGATCATAGACGACGCTGCCAAAGTCCTCCTGAAAGTAATTCCGGGTTGCTTTCTTCACGAAGACATCATACTTGCGGACGTATTCCAACGTGCAGACGCCGCGCGGCGGAAGGTGACAGACATGATCCTTCCAATCGAGAATACTCCGGATCTGTTCCTTCTGCCATAAAATATACTTCATCTGCTGATCCAGGTCCTTGAGTTTCTGGTGATACATATCCACCAAAAACGCTTGGTCCGAACAATCCAAGAGCGCCTTGATCTCATTGAGATTCAGTCCGAGGTCTTTATTGTACTGGATCATGTGGAACACCGCGCTCTGACAGACATCATACGTGCGATACCCGTTCAGCGGATTGACCGATTTCGGCTTCAATAGACCCTTGTCATCATAGAGCCTCAAGGTGGCTAATGTCGTGTGATTGAGTTTGGCCATCTGGCCGATTGTAAGCAGATTGTTTTTCATGAATGGATCCCCCTATGATTTCGGTTGCTTATTCCTGCGCGAGTCCAGTCAGTTCGTCCAAAGAAACCTGATAAAACTTCGCGAGTTGAACGAGGTATTCAACTGGCAGCTTGCGCTTGCCGAGTTCGTACATGCCGTAAGCGACCTGACTGCAATGGAGGATCTTGGCGACATCTGCTTGCGATAAGTTATTCGATACACGCAAAGCCTTCAGATTCTGTGACCAGACACTGGGTGTAATGCGTCGGCCTTCAGGATATTCCTTAGAGCGACGAGGTTCCATATTGATGTACCCCCCCCGTGCACATTTGTATATATTGTCTTTTCAGGATGTATATCCATCATGAATTGCCCCTTTCTTTCACAACTTTCCCTGCATCAAGTGTATAATACACCTAATTTTAATCTAAATCTATTCCTATCATAACCCATATCTTTAGATTAGGGTCAAGATTTATTTTGTATTGAGCAAACGAATGCTTTTAAATGATGCCACAAAAAGAGGGGCAAGTGCGTGACTTGTCCCCTCTTTGAGCAAGATATATGAAAAATATAGAACATATACAAATCCATGTACAGAAAAAGCCATGCGGACCGTCTCAGCCCGCATGGCTTTTTGCTTCATGGATTCAGACCCAGTCTCGCATACCGGTCAGGTAGTCGAGAGACACCCGGTAGTATCGGGCCAGTTTCACAAGGTTCTCCACAGAAATCCGGCGCTTGCCGAGTTCATACATGCCATAGGCAACCTGTGTGCAGTGCAGGACCTTTGCGACATCACTCTGCGACAGGTTGTTGGCACGGCGAAGTTCCTTCATTCTCTGAGTCCACACAGCCGTCTTTCTCGCCATCTGTACATCCCTTTCTATTTTACTTTACCGGGCAATGCGCGAGCCGTATACATCGCGGTAGTCGTTCTTTTCTTTGTTGTCCTGACTGTTGACACGGACACGTTCGATCTTATGACGGTCGTTGTCCTTGCCGGAAATTCTATCCACGCGGAAACGGTCGATGTTCTGGACTTTTGTGAGTTCCGGTCCGAACTCGTCGACGGAACGGGCCATATTGCCGTCGGACGGAGCGCCGTTCTGCAGCGCACGGTAAATGATGGCGGCGTATTCGTAGCGCGTCATAGCCCTGTCGCCCTTGAATTCGCCATCGGGATAACCCTGCAGATAGCCGTGTTCCGTCAGGTATTTCACGTACTGATAAGCCCAATGATTTTCCGGTACATCCGGGAACGTCATCGTGCCCGAGGCCGGCAGGGCCTTGGCTGCGGGCTGACCGGCGGCTTCGTAGGCCGCGAGTTTCTGCGTCAGATAGGCAATCTGCTGCTTCATGGCCAGCATATCCTTGGCCATGGCTACACGGGAATTAGTGACGTGGTTGCCCTGACCAAATTTCCAGCTGACACCGACGTTGACCATATTCTCCCCGCCGCCGACCGTGCCGCCGACTGAGAACGTCGTGTCTTCGTTCGGTTGATAGAACGCGCCGACCGCCGCTGCATTCGCGCCGCGGTAATTGCCGTAGCCCACAGCGAAATCCCATTTGTCATCCGGGTCGAAATCCTGCGGATGCAAGGCAGCAAGAGCCGCGGCACCGGCGCCGACGCGGTTGACGCGGTTGCTGACATTGCTGACTTCGCCGCCGAGCTTCTTGAGCTGGGAAACATTGACCGCATCGTCGTCAGCCGTGCCCGGTGCGACATTGTGAATCTGATTGCCGCCCATGCTGACATTGCCGTCGCGAATCGTCAGAGAACGATTTGCATCCTCTGTCTTGATGGTCAGGCCGCCATTATCAATGGTCGTATTGCCCGCGTTGAACGTGTCGGCATTGACCGTCTTGGCGTTGACCGTCGTGACTTCCATGCTGTTCAGGCCCTTGATGTCTTTCGCGAGCTTGACCGTCAGCGTGTCCCTGCCATCCGAGACAACACCGATATTGTTGTCCGAAAGCTTCGAAGCATCGGCAATGCCGCCCTTGATATTCGTCGTGCTGTTGAGCTTCTGCTTGAGAGCATCGCCCGTATCGCCGGCGTATTTCATGCCATCGTCGAGCGTCGCAATGGTGTGATTGTCCATCGCAGCACGCTTGATGCTGGTGCCATCGACACCATTTGCAGCATCCGCCGCATTGATAGCAACTTCCTTCTGCCCATCTTGGAACGTCAGTGTGCCCGTACTGCCATCTGTCGTAATGGACTTGCTGCCGTCCTTGCTCTGGACAGTCAGTTTGCCGTCTTTATCTTTATGACCGAGTGTGACATCGTCATTGAGGGAAAGAGAATAATTCATGCTGCCATCATCATTTTGGGTTTGATTCATAACTAAGTTGCCAGATGCACTTGGTTTGCCATTGACCGTGACAGTCGTATGCTGCGAAGCCTTGTCATATACCGTCTTCAACTGAGCTTCGGTAGCAGCACGGTTGGAATCTGCATACTGTGTCGTATTAGCCGTATCGAAAGTCAGGTTAGAAAGACCTGTGATGGTGCTGGTGTGTTCTTTATTGGTGGCACTATCTTTTTCCCCATTGCCATTGATATTGATTTTGCCAATTGTCGCGGAGCCATCATCGATAGTTGTATTTTCACCAACTGTGACTTTATTAGTCTTGACACCATCTTTGTCAATTGTCGTCGTGACATCACCATTCTTGATGGTCAAAGAACCGGCCTTGACAGCTGTGCTGGACGTATTGCCCTGAGCATCGGTCTTCGTCAGAATCGAGCCATTGGCATCTGTAAAATTCTTGACCTTGCTACCATCCTTATTTTCTTTTTCCATCGTTGTGGAATCGATATTGAGGTCGCGATTCAGGGAGACCCTGATGGCTTCTGCATTTTTGTCTACAGAAGTAATGATGTTGCCGGCGGCTGTCTGTTTGCCAGCAGAGTCATACGTACCATCGCCGTTAACGGCAATAGCCTGGCCTAGTGCTTTCTTGACACTGTCACCGTCAGCAGAAAGTCCAAAACCGCCCTTGGCACTCGGGCCGATGAGATCCGACACAGCCTGATGGAGCTGATCTTCTGTCGCCGCACGGCCGCTGACGTAGGAATTATCATTGTTCCAGGTCTTATTGGTGAGACCTGTCACATACTTGCCGGCTGGATCCTTCCGCGTTGTAGCCTTGCCATTCTTATCGTAAATGGTCAGATTAGCGTCATTCGCTTTATGCTGGCCAATCTTGACTTCGCCGATGGAAGCCACTCCATCCTTGATAGTCGTCTTTTGTCCAACCTTGACTTGTCCTTTCTTGCCGTCGATGTCGACGTTGCCAATCTTCGCGGCCGCATCCCCGATGCGTGTCTTTTCGCCCACATTGATATGATTCGTTGAAATGCCGCTTTGGTCGATTGTCGTTTTCGTCTTGCCATTTTGGATAGTCAAAGCACCAGCAGTTGTAGTCGTACTTGCTGCAGTCTGGCCGTTAGCATCTTTTTTCGTGATAGTCGAACCTTCAGCATTCGTAATATTGTTATTGAGGACGTTGTCATTAGCATCTTTCTTTTCCATGGTTGTGGAATCGATATGGAGATTACGGTTCAGCTTGATGGTCAGCGTGGCATCGTCACCATTTTTTGTTGTAACAACGCCAACATTGGCCGTGCCGTCCATCAGGTCAGATTCCTTTACCTGATTGTCTTTATCTTTTCCTTCATTGTAAGAAGAAATATCGCCGACAATGTTGACCTGATGGTTCAACGTCACAGCAGCAGCATCGCGGAAATCGCCTTTGTACTTCTGGCCGTCGTTTAAGTTAGCGACTTCCTGTTTGCCATTTTCACTATCCTGATAAACAATGCGGCTGGCCGTTTTATTTTTTTCCGCCGGAGTCAATGTATCTTGGCCATATTCGGTCCAAATATCAACGAATGCCCCCTGCGCATTGTCAGTCGGTTTGGCACCGGTTAAACTGATATGGCCGCCCGAAGTGCCCTTCGTCTGATCACCACTGTTGGCCCAGATGGATACGCCAGTATCGCCATTCTTGTCGATGACATTGACTTTGCCATCATTGCCGCTTGCCGTTTTGCCGATATCGACTTCATCGGTAAGGCCAAATGCGACTTTTCCATTTTGGGCCTTCGTCACAATCTGATTAGTCGTACCATTGAATGCAACAGAACCACTCAGCGGATTGCTACCGCTGGTATTGTTATCACCAGTATAATTCAGGTTCAAGTTGCTGGCTGCTTTATTATAATCGACATGCAAATCATAGTCATGATTAACAGCGTTCGGGTTATTAGCATTCTTATCTGTCACCGTAACGGAACCATCCGAAGATTCTACAATTGTTCTTCTGGCATCAGAAATATTTTTGGCATCGCCGATATTGGCACCGTTTGTATTTATGTTATATGCCACATTGCCTTGACTATCTTTGCCATCAGAGCCGCTGCCCATATTTTTGACCTGATTGCCGCCAAAACTGATATTGCCGTCGTTAATGACGATATTTTTGTTGGTATCAGCATTTTGAATCGTAATACCATCTTTGTTCAATGTAGTCTTGCCATTGGTTACGCCGTCATGATTCATTACAGTATTGCCCGTAGTCACGCTGTTGACGTTTACGTCCTTGGCGAGTTTTACCGTCAAGGTATTCTTCGTCGCATCTGCTACAACACCGATATTCTTATCACTGAGGTTTTTGACATCGGCACCGCCAATAATAGACATAGCCTGGTCGGAGCTGCGATGCAGGACATTTGTGTCGGCTGCCGACGTTGTCCCAATGATCGAGTTATCCCCAGCGAAACGCAGTGGCTGCGTGCGCAGGAAGAGCTGACTGCCGTTGACGGCATCCGTACTTGTCGTGCTGACAAGGCCAGCTGCTACATTCTGTATACGACGTTCGGCACCTACATCACCAACAGTCACAGCACCAACGGCAGTCTGAGCTGCTGCAGCTGTATAAGGATCTTTATACTCGCCAGAGCCGGCAGATTGACTTGTCGCTGTAGATGCAGCTTTTGAATTTGTTCCGAGATAAACGGAATTGGCAACATCAGCCGTCACGTTCGAACCTAGAATCTGGATATTGGATAAAGCCTTGCCGTCTTTATCGTATTTTACAATACCTTCGACTTTATTATCGTTACCCATGATGGTGACATCTTCGATTGGCAACTTATTATCACTGAGGGTAACCGTATTTCCCGTACCGGTAATATTGATTTTATCCAATTTTTCAGCATCAGCTGCTGTTGCCGAATCCAAAAGTCCCTGAACGGTATTGCTGTTGCCGCTGATAGTGACGTTTGTAATAGTCTGTGCATCATTGCGAACAATCTTATTATGATTGCCCATCATGCTGCTTTCACTGACCAGCACATCATTATTGTCCTGAGCGCTGGTGATACTGCTGCCCGTACCAAAAACATTGACATTTGTGCCATTGGTCGAAGCAGAGCCATTGCCAATGATAGCGGCGCTGCTTCCCCCTGCTACCTGAGCTTTGGTGCCCATGGCAATGGAGTTATCCGACCTTGTATCCGTAGCATTCGTGCCAATCGCTACAGAATCATTGCCTGAAGCCGTAGCCTTATTGCCGATGGCATTGGAACCATCGCCTATACTCTTGGCCTCAGCACCCATGGCCACGCCACGTATGTCGGATGTTTCAGCCAAATAGCCGATAGCGATGGACTCTTTACTTGCATTTGGGGCGCTTCCATTCTTCTGTTTCACTGCAGCTCTTGTACCAATAGCCAAAGAATTATCGCCAGCAGACTGGGCACCGGCACCAATGGCCGTATTATAATGGTAGCCAACTTCGGCCTTCGTTTCGTTCATCGTTTCCTTGCCGTCAGCGCCAGTCGTTTTATAACCGGCACCAATAGCGATGCTGCCTTCACTTTCTGCCGTGACGTTATTGCCGACTGCTACACTGCATTCCTGCGTGGCCTTGGCAATGACACCCATAGCCATTGAATTCGTGCCGACAGCGCCATCATTGTTGTAATTGTTAGCCGGCGTGCTCTTATCATCAGTCTTGACCGAATAATAGTGAACTTTAGCATCCGTAACAGCTTGTCTCATCTGTTTTAGATTGACAGCATCGTTATCATCCTGACCTTCTTTGACATTATTGATTTGTACGGCACCGCCACTTTTATCCTGCAAACGTACATGATCATGATCTGTACCAGAATAAGTCACAGCGTCCGTGCTGCTGTCAGGCTTAACAGCGTTAATATGAGATTCCAGCTGACTCTCTAACGTTTTCAACTGATGGATTGTCACGGCATCCTGTTCTGCCGCGCCATCAGCAACATTGACAATGCGGCGCAGGCCATGGTCACTTACAGCAGTATTACCATTGCCAACAGAAACCACCTGTGTTGCTGTCGTACCAGTCAGATAGGCAGTACCACTCGCCATGTTCGCCGTTGCCAAAGAGCCACTGCCGATGGCGATATTACCTGTACCACGGGCAATGGATTCTTCGCCCAGAGCCATGGACTTGTCTCCTTCAGCCAAAGATGTAAAACCTACTGCTGTTGCTCCATTAGCCGATGCCTTGGCCGTAGAACCAACAGCCGTACCATGGGTCGTGGCTACGGTATTTGCGCCTAAAGCTGTAGCTTCCGAAATGGCCGTGTCATTTTCATAATGATTGGCATGATAGCCTAAGGAAATATTGTAGCCTGCTAAAGAATCCTGCGTGGAACCAGAAGCTTTATCCCCGAGATGTGTGCCCGCGCCAGAGCCAATGGCGATATTGTAATTGCCCTTGACGTCACTGCCCGAACCAAAACCAAGGGCAATATCTTCCTGACCGTCGATGTTCTGACCAGCTGTATTGCCAATGACAACGTGTGAACCGTTGACATGATTTTTATCGCCAACCATGCCTTTACCTGCGTTAAGACCAACGACAACGGAATTTTCCGCATCAGCTACAGCTCCCTGGCCAATGGAAACAACATCGTCCGCATTCGCCGTCGTGCCACTGCCGATGGCAATCCCCTGACTGCCGGCAGCTTCCGCGCCTTTGCCGATGGCAACAGCTTCCGTATACGAGGCTTTTGCGCCATCACCAATGGCCAATGCATCTGTATAAATGGCATTCGCATTCGTGCCAATGGCCAAAGCGTTGCCTTTTTGTGCATGAGTGCCATTGCCGATAGCCATTGCTCCTGTACTCTGATTATCAACTTTGGCATTCGCACCGATAGCCATGGCATTTGCTGAAACAGTTCTGCTGTTTGTACCAATAGCAATGCCGTTAGAAGAAATTGTATTCGTACCTTCGGAGTTCGTAGAATACGCATCATTCATGACTACAGCACCATTACCAAGGGCAATCGCTGAATTACCGCGGGCATTGGCGTTATTACCGATAGAAACACTATTTTTACCGCCGCCTACAAGTACATACTGTGAGCCTTCATCAGCCACCATGCCAGCACGGGCACCAGTAATAGCTCCATGGCCAAAAGCAATACCATTCTCTGCTTTTTCAGTTACTTCGGCATTGGTGCCAATGGCCGTGGAATTATCGGCTGCCGCTTCGGCACCTTTGTTGAGGGCTGTTTCTTTTTCTGTCCGAATTTCGCCGCCAATGGCAATGGCACCTTTGCCGCTGGCATCGGCCTGCACGCCGATAGCAATGGTCTTATCACTCTCTGCCTTGGCATTTTTGCCGACAGCCAGGGCATCTGGTCTCGTGGCTTCGGCATCGTCATTTGTACCCGATGAATTAGCACGGAAATACTTGATACCGGCATTGTCTTTGCTCAGTCCTAAGCTAGCGTTAACTTTCTGCAGTTCGCTAATGGCCGATGCATTCTGTGTGATTGAAGTCTTATTCGTTGCAATAGCCGTTGTATTAGTGGCAATGTCTTTAGCATTGTTCTCTGTCGCTGTTTTATTCGCGGCTATCGCAGTCTTATTTTCAGCAATATTCTGCGTGTTTGTAGAGATCTTACCTGCATGATCCGTCGCAGTCGAATTTACCTGATTCAAGTCATCTTTTGTCGCCACGCCATCCGTAGCAATGACAATCTTTCCGGTATCATCTTTGGTAACGGAAATATTGTCCCCTGCTGAAATGGTATCACCGGCTTCAATCGTCGTCGCTGGTGCCGCTCCGCAGGTGCCGCCCGATACCAGCAGGGACAGCAGCACAGCTGTGGGCAGGATGCCGGCAGAATGATGAAGATGTCTTCCTGTGGAGCGTTTCGGTGCTTTACCGCCATTTTTCGCAATTTCCGGAACGACTTCATATTGACCTTTGATGCGATTAAAAATTACTTTATATACCCGATTCAAGGCATAGTCTCCTTCCTGTGGTGCTTCATCTATACCCAATGAGATTGTACAACAAAACAAAACACCGCCTGCGGGTCTCTGACTGAGGGCAGGCGGTGTCTTTCATCAAAAAGTTAATACTTCTTGTCACATAGTTGCGGTTAAGCCACCGACATTGTCGCAAAGCCCCGCCAGATAGTCGAGCGAAACACGGTAGTATTTCGCCAGAACGACCAGCTTATCAATGGGAATTTTGCGTTTGCCGAGTTCATACATGCCGTATGCGACCTGACTGCACTGAATGACTTTGGCAACCTCGGCCTGCGACAAGTTGTTCTGGATGCGCAGCGCTTTGAGACGCGTGGACCAGATATGAACTTTTCGCGTTGCTGTCATATAAATTCACTTCCTTATAATAGATACGATGCGTTTGCCTCGTGTCCAGCAGACTCAAGCCTTGTCTTTCTCGACTTTGGCCAGAATCTCATTGACTTTCTGCTCAAGAGCATCGATGCGTTTATCCTTGTCGGCATTGTCCTTCTTGAGTGCGTCAATCTCCTTCGACTGTGCGTCGATGACCTTGGCCATCTGCGTCTTCGTCAGCGCATGGTGGTCCGAGCCGCCCGGGCCGAACTTGAACGTCACGCCCGCGTTGAGGCCCGCATCGCCGTTGCCGAACGAAACGCCGAAGCTAAACAGGCTGTTCTCATCCGGCTGGTAGAACGCGCCGACCGCACCCGCATTCGAATTGCGGTAATGGCCGTAGCCAAGAGCGAACTGCGCCTTGTCGTCCGGATCGAACTCCTGCATCGGATGCAGCGCCGCCAGAGCATTGCTGCCCGCCGCCGCACGGCTGATGTCGTTCTCGACGTGGTTGTACTGCATGTTCATGTCGCGGTAGATCTGCTCATTGCTGGCTGCCGTGATGCCATTGACATAGCCCACATTTGCCGCACTGTTCGGATCGTTTGCATCGCTGACAACACCCGTGATCACACGGCCCGTCTTGTTGCCATTTGCGTCCTTGCCGCTGATGTCAACCTTCGTGGCCTTGCTGTCCGCACCAATCTGGATGGTGTCACCCTTGTCATTCGTGTGAATCAGGTCGCTCGTCGTCTTGAGACCGGTATCCAGAGCAGACAGGTTCTGGCCGACGCTTTGGCTGCCCTTGATGTAAGAGCCATCCTTATCCACATGAACTTCTTTATAGAGCGTATCACCGGAAATCAAGCCCGTATCGCCAGAATCGACCTTGCCCGTGCCTTCGACATTGACGGCATAGGTCGTCGGAGTCGTATCTGTGCCATCGACCTCAGTGACCGTCGTATTCTTGCCATCGACAACTTTGACAGCAGCCTTGGCAATATTATGGATAGCTGTCTTGCTAGCATCCGTGAAGTTGCCATTCTTGATCTTGGTAATTTCATTGGTGTTGTTCGTCACCTTTTCAGTAATGGCCTTGTCAGCCTCTTCACGAGCTTTCTGTTCGTTGTAGAGCTGCTTGCCATTGACGGCATCCGTGCTGTTTTCACTCAGAGCACCATCCTTGACGTTGGTGATGGTCGTGCCGCCCTCGCCTGCCAGCGTGACTTTCGTCTTGTTCGTGTCGGCATCATACTTCACAGCACTGTCGGAGAGGTTGCCGATGTTGTTCGTGATGTTCGTGATGGCCGCCTCGCGATCCTGCTTCTCCTTCGAGATGGCGTCTGCGTTCGTCTTCACCTGCGTGTCGAGCGTGCTGAGATTGCTGGAGACCGATGCATCCTTCTTGATGTAGTTGCCGTTTGCGTCGAGCGTGCCAAGTTTGTTGTTGATGGCCGTGTCTGCATCCGTGCGGGCCTGCGTCTCAGCAGCAAGGTCGCTGGTCAGCTTGGTATCGGCATCCGTACGAGCTTTCTGCTCGGCGTAGAGCTGGCTGCCATTGACGGCATCCTTGCTCGTCTCTGCTACTTCACCGGCCTTGAGGTTCGTGATGGTGGTGCCACCATCACCGGCCAGAGTGATCTTTGTATTGTCGACAACGGTCTTGTCATTTTCCGTTTTGGTATCATACTTCACAGACCGGCTATTCACATCGGAAAGTGTATCCGTATTGGTCTGTACCTGATCATCCAGTGCAATCAGGTTTGCGCCGGTGGTCTGGGCAATCTTCACATATTCCCCATCTTTGGACGGCCGTACTTCATTGTACACCGTGCCGCCGGTGACCAGCTGCTTGGAATCCTTCGTCACTGTACCGGTACCCAGAGCCTCGCCCCAGGCGTTTTCGTTGGTGGTCACGTCTCCGTCTTTGAAGTTCTTGCCGATATTGGAGGCATCGACGCTGGCCAGTTTCTTGATCTGGGCCACGTTGACAGCATCCGTATCGTTGGTGCCGGCTGCCACACCCGTGATCTGGCGGGTCACGCTGCCATCGGCTTTGCCTACGGAAACAGCAGCTTTCGTGGAAGTCCAGGGAGCAGTAGTCTTATTTGTCACCTTTTCAGCCGGATCATAGCCCTTTTGGCCCTCTTCCACAGAGGCCACGGAATCGCTGCCCAGGGCCACGCCGTTATCAACGCTCACATCGGCATTATGTCCGATGACTACGGCGCCGGAAGCGGCCAGTTCCTTGCTGGAATCGGCAGAACCAAGGACGACATTGTTCTTTTCATTATTCAGAGTGTGGTTATCACCAACCACAATGTTCGACTGGTTCTTGTCGATGCTGTCACCGGTGACGCTGTTGTTGGCGCCGATGATGTAGTCATTCTTGCCGTTAGTCAGGGTATTCTGGAAGCCATCGACATAGTTGTACTGCGTCGAGGTGCCTTCAGTATATGTATCATCGCTGCCGGTGACTTTATTGCCCACGCCGACGACCTGAGTCATGTAGGCTTTGTCAACAGAGTTGCCGCCGCCCATGACCATGACCTGAGCACCACTCTTAGGAACAGCAGCTTGTAATGCATCCTTAAGAGCGCTTACACTTCCGGCACTTTGAATAGCTGAAAGCGCATCCTCATTAAGTTTGCGGTAAGAATTGGTCACGCTGTTGCCTGCACCGACGATAATAGCTGCATTGGAATCTGTTGTCATGTTGGCCTGGCCGACGATGCTGTTGGCTACGCCGCTGTATGCTTTTTGAGTGTCGGTATTCTGGTTGATGTTAAACGTACCATAAGACAGAGCCGTTGCACCGCGGAGATCCAAAACATTACCATTCTGGTTGATAACACCAGAATAGGAACCAGCTACTGTTGAAGCAATGCCGTCTGCTTCCGTGCTGAAACCGGATGCCAAACTTCCCATGCCTTTTGCACCCTTATTATTATCCGAATTGTCGGCAAGACCTGGCATAGTAGGCAAAGTCTCTTGTGTGGGACTGATGCTGTTTTTGTCATTAACGGAATAATACTTGGTCTTGGCATTGCCGATAGCAGTATTCATCTGCCCTACTGTAGCTGCATCCGTGTCAGCTTCGCCATTTTCCAAATTGGTGATTTTATTGCTGCTGACATTCACATCGCCGCCGCTGATGGTGGTACCGCTGGTGCCCAATTCAATCTTGGCTCCTGTAGTGGTAGTGGCGCTGGTGATCTGGCTGCTGATGGACGTGATGCCCGTCAGATTTTTTGCCAGCTGAATGGAGAGGCCGCCGGCAGAGGTGACATTGCCCTTTTCATCCGTGGTATTTGCTGTAGCTACTACGCCAATGTTGCCACTAGTCAGCTTGCCGCTATCCGTAACACCGCCTTTGATGCTGAGAGTATTATTGGCTGCATTGGGGTCGAGTTTCGTTTCTACTGTGGTATTTTCTGTGTCTCCAGTAAATTTCAGACCATCATCAAGGTTAGCGATGTAGTTAGAACCAGATTCAGTATCATAGGCTAAACGGCCCTGATAGTTCGTATCTCCATGCATGGCGCCATGGAGATAGTAGTAATTTCCCCCATCTCGCAAGTATACATAGCCAAGAGGACTGCTAACAGTTTTCGTTGTATCATTCGTATCTTGATAGCTGTCATTGGCAATGCCCAGGACAGCGCCGCGAGCATTGCTATCCGTACCATTATCATAACGCACACTTACCGTAGAACCATCGATACGAACATGACTGCCCAGTTGGTTGGATGAAGCATCACCAACAGCACGATAAACATCGAGGCTGCCGCCTTTACCGCTAGCATTCTGCCCTAAGACTACATTATCGCTCAGGCCAACTGTCATATTGACTTTATTCGTGCTATTTTCTTTGGAAATAGTCAGATTACTATGATCTTTGTCACCGGCTTTTCCATCACTTTTACTGTCTTTTGCTGCAGAGAAATCCACCGTATCTCCAGCACTTACCGTAGAAGCATTGTTACTATCTCCAGCAGTGGTCAATTTCCAAGCGATCTTGTTATCAGCTACTTTTTTTAACTGTCCAACAGTGGCGACATCGTTTTCATCTGCCCCGGCTGCTACATTGGTGATCCGGCGCTTCAGCGTGCTGGAGCCCACGGAAACATAGGAGGACGGTGCATTGTAATCAGAATCCGTATCGTCCCGGAATTTGGCAGGTGCCGTGGAAGCAGCTGTAGCCACGGAATTGGCACCAATGGCGATATTATTATCCGCCGCATGGGCACCATAGCCCAATGCTGTGGCCATATTCGTAGCCTGTGCATTAGAGCCCATAGCAAGGGCACCGTCAGCTGCGCTGGCACTATAGCCTAAAGCCACAGAAGCTCCCTGGATTGTCGGGTTTTCTTTTATTCCATAAGTATCATCACTTACTGTACCAGAAGTATGAGCATCCCCTACTTCTTCTACAACTTGGCTCTCCATCTTTGAATTTTCAGCTTTTGCATTAGAGCCGATGGCAATAGAACCCCAACCGGTAGCATCAGATTGGAACCCAACAGATGTCACATAGTTGTTTTTCATCCCAGCAGGAGCATTATCCCCATTATTATATCCACTATGTTCACCAATGAATACACTGCCTTTTGACTGGCCGGCATTGCGATCACCAATGGTAACGGTCTGCATTCCTGCCTGTGCATATAACCCCGCAGTGATGGCGCCAGGTAACTTTGCACCACCGCCCTGATAGTTCGGCAAGTCCTTCCGTGAACGATTATTAAAGATATCCGTTGCTTTATATTGATATGTTTTCCATTTCTTATCCTTATCCTTTTCCTTTTCGTCATAGTACCAATAGTAATCATTGGCTCCCACAAAATCATTATTCCGTAAGCTTTCAGTGCCGTCGGCCGCCTGCACCACTGGCATCCCCTCAAATGAGAAGCTCCCCAGTGCAATCAGTACACCGGCTGTCAGAGCGGCACTGCTCTTAGCCACGCTGCTCTTTGTATGGCGACCGTGGCTCTTGGCAATTTCGGAGACAACGACGTAGCATTGCCTTACTTTACTGTAGATGACCTTGTAAATCCTGTTCATGTTGCATCTTCCTCCAACATTTTAATCATCACGCATCTGAACATAATGCAAACATTAAGCTCTAAGATGTCTCTATCATAGAACCTGATGTTGTAGGAAGGTCAAATCATGAGGTGAGGATTGTGCAAACCGGTATTGAACGGGAAAAAGAGCGTTTTGTATGGATTTTATCGCGATTTTCTTGATTATTTATGCCGAATCTTGATGATTTGCTCGATATTGCAAACCTGTATCAATTAGATGGCGTTTTTTCCCGCAACCGACTGGCATCGTTTTGTTTTAAAGGAGGGAGGAATTCTTGATGTAGGAAAATCAAAACGATTTATATGGAGGCTCGACAAAAAAATCCGATCCCCAAATAAGCAAATTTTGGGATCGGATTTTTCGGTCTCGTTCACGGCTGACTTGTGCGACAGCACGGTACTCTACTTGTCCAGTTTTGCAAGGATGGCTGCAATCTGCGCCTTCATCTCAGCGTTCTCCTGCCTGAGCGCCTCAATCTGCTTTGCCTGCGAGCGGATTTCCTGGGACTGCGTGTCAAGCTGCTTCGACCGTGCATCGATGACCTTGGCCATCTGCGTCTTCATCAGATGTAGAGCGGCTGGCAGTCATCCATGTGACGGTATCCGGGACTCTGGCGACGCATCTTACAGTACGATATAACGTAGCTTTATGTTTTACAACAGTGACAATTGGCTCATGCATTCGAATCATGGAATGGAGCGGAAATGAACGGAGATGACGTTTCCCATGGGGGGCTGCTCGTCCTGTTTCTTCCCGGTTGCCTGGATCCGGCGCAGATGTTTCACATTGTGTCCTATCTTGCCCGGACGCTCTTTTTTCTGCAGCAGTTCGAGCATGTTGAGCTGCTGCAGGACGCTTTTCAGTGTGCCGCTCTTCCTCGCCCGGCGGATTTTCTGCGCGAGCAGGATGAGGACGGCGTCTTCGACTTTGGCAAGGTTCGCATTGTGCTGCGGGCCAAGGCCGAGTTCTTCTGCCATTCCGATTTTCCTTAGGTAATCTGCGAGGGTGCCGCGCGCAAAGGCGAACGCCATCCTCTCGTGAAGACGGACTGCTGCACGTACCATGATTCCGTCCAACCGTCCATCAAAATCAGTATGTCTCATAGGAACACACCCTTTCTGATGTATCAGAATCATCGTTTTGCTTGTCCTGCCAGAAGGAATTGCCTTCTGGCAATTCTTTCCTATGCTTTTATTTCGCGGCAAACAAGAAAAATCCTGCCGGAATGCGGTGCTTTCGGCAGGATTTTTTATATAAGAAAGGACCCCTTGCGGGGCCCTCCATTTGGGGATACATCAAATCTATGGGGTTATGAGGATTCGAGTTATATGTTCAGGATACCTTATTTGGTATCCATGATGGCTTCCGGGCCGCGGTCGCCGGTGCGGATGCGGACGGCATCGGTGAGCTCGTAGACGAAGATCTTGCCATCGCCAATGTTGCCCGTGCGCACGGCTTTCTGTGCGACTTCGAGCACGCGCTCGACCGGGACTTCGCAGACGACGGTCTCGAGCTTGATCTTTGGGACGAGGTTGATGTCGTATTCCTTGCCGCGGTAGACTTCCGTGTGGCCTTTCGACAGGCCGCAGCCGAATACCTGGCTGACGGTCATGCCGAGCACGCCGATATCGTTGAGTGCCTGCTTGAGTTCTTCGAGCTTGCTGGCACGTGTGATGATTTCTACTTTCGTGATCTTCATAGCTGCCTCACTCTTTCTGCGTACTTAGAATCGTGTTTGCGAGCATCTCGCTGGAGTTCTCGAGGGTTGCGATCGGGCTGCCGGCCATCATGGCGCTGGCATAGCCGCGCTCGCCGTGCTCGACGACATCGAGACCTGCAATTTCTTCCGTCTCATCTGCGCGGACCTTCATGAAGTGGCTGACGATCTTGAAGAGGATGTACGTGCCGACAATGGCAAGAGCATAAGCAACGATGACCGAAACGACCTGAGCGAAGAGCAGGTGCGTCTCGCCGTAGAAGAGGCCGTCAGCACCGGCCGGGTTGACTTCCGTCGTAGCCCAGAGGCCCGTTGCGATGGAGCCCCACGTGCCGCCGATGCCGTGAACACCAAAGGCATCGAGCGAATCATCGTAGCCGAGCTTCTCTTTGAGGACAGCGACGGCGAGGTAGCAGACAATACCACCGATAAAACCAATGGCGAGCGCCGGCATCGGCTTTACAAAGCCGGCAGCTGGCGTGATGGCAACGAGGCCGGCGATGCAGCCGGAAGCCGCACCGAGGATGGTCGGCTTGCCGTTGCGGTACCACTCAACGAGTACCCAGGAGACCGTTGCAGCAGCAGCTGCTGCCTGCGTCGTGACGAATGCGTTGGCGGCGAGGCCGTTTGCGCCGAGAGCCGAGACGGCGTTGAAGCCGAACCAGCCGAACCGGAGGAGGGCTGCGCCGAGAACCGTCATCGGCAGGTTGTGCGGGATCATGGCGAACTGGCCGTAGCCGCGGCGCGTGCCGAGCAGGATGCAGATCGTCAGGCCGGACACACCGGAAAGGATGTGGATGACGAGGCCGCCGGCGAAGTCAAGAGCGCCGAGCTCTGCGAGGAAGCCGCCGCCCCATACCCAGTGAGCCATCGGGTTGTAGATGAAGATGGCCCAGAGCAGGATCAGGACAGCAAAGGCTGCGAAGCGCATGCGCTCTGCGAACGCGCCCGTGATGAGGGCCGGCGTGATGACGGCGAACATGCACTGGAAGGCGACGAAGGCGAGCTCCGGGATCGTGCCGTTCTCGAGGACGTTGAGGCCGACACCGGCAAGGCCGACCTTGTCGAGGCTGCCGATGAAGCCGCCGATATCCGTGCCGAACGTCATGGCATAGCCGAGGATGACCCACTCAACGGAGATCATCGCGATGATGAAGAAACTCTGCATGATGGTCGTCAGGACGTTCTTGCTGCGGACCATGCCGCCGTAGAAGAACGCGAGACCAGGTGTCATTACAAAGACCAGGGCTGCACTGATGAGCACCCAGGCCGTATCGCCAGTGTCAATCATAAGAATCCATTCCTTTCCATTACTTCAAAAAAGTTGCAACGATTGGAAAATATAATAGCTTTTCCCGTTCCATTCACCCGCCGCTGAATCAGGGCCAAATGCAAAAGGCGTCCAGCGGCATGAGCCTCGATGAGGTTTCTCATACCCGCTGGACGCCTTTGTCCATTCCTGGCCGCTGTTTGTTTTGGGGATTTCAACGGAAAGTGTACCAGCCAGTGAACAGGAAAGCCCCGAAGAATCCGGTACCTGATTCTTCGGGGCTCCATTGCCTCTTGCTGATGTCTTTATAATAGCAGGGTCGCCTGCATCCGTCAACACCAAATTTACATGTATACAGTATTCCGGCCTGAGCTACCCTGCTCAGTCTGACAGAAGTCCATGCTTCTTGACGATAAGGTCGTACGTGCCGTCCTCACGCTTCTTGACGGAAAGGACCTTGTGGTCCTCGTCCTTGAGGCTGCGCGGCACATTCTGGATTGGCTCGCCGTCATTGAGGTGCACGGCGAGCGTCTGGCCATCCTCGAGGTCCTCGAGGGCCAGCTTGACTTTGACAAAGGTGATGGGGCAGACGACATCCGTGATGTCGATCGTGCCGTCGGTCTTCATTGCTTCACTCATAATACTTTATTGACCTCCTCTTCCAGCTTGTCCCAGCCGACGCGGTCGAGGCAGTTGGCAAAGCGCTCGCTCGGCTTCGCGTACTTCTCAAAGAAAGCCAGCGTCGTGTCGACGAGTTCGTAGAGTTTCTCCTCTTCAAAGACGATCGGCAGGAAATGGCGGCCGATCGCGATGCGGTTGCCGTAGAGGCCGCCGAACGAGATGACGAAGCCGGCCTTCCCCTGCCAGGCGTCCGTCGGGCAGCTCTTGATGCACTTGCCGCAGTAGACGCACTTCGACTCGTCGAGCACGACCTTGCCCTCGTCCGCCTTGACCGTGATGGCCTTCTCGGGGCAGACGGCTTCGCAGACGCCGCAGAACGTGCAGGAATCAGACGACCATTTCGGCTCGACGCCGCCCTTGACGCCGAAGTCGTTCTCCTCGGCCTTGAGGCAGTTGTTG
>ERZ779852.1050-NODE-1050-length-27416-cov-6.445671_pt1 | contig 27416 bp, 41 predicted proteins | sample MGYA00511559_ERZ779852 | MGnify/ENA primary metagenome ERZ779852 (study PRJEB29588, sample SAMEA2157977) | human gut metagenome | biome: human gut; feature: human-associated habitat; material: faeces | place: Denmark | collected 2008/2010 ...
CTTGCATGTGTTAGGCGCGCCGCCAGCGTTCGTCCTGAGCCAGGATCAAACTCTTAATAAATAGTATTCACACTACCTATTAAGGTAATTATGATCTCATAATCTTTGTCCTAACCCAAGCTCTCGCTTGCGTTATTACTTGTGTTTTAAGAGTACTTATTCTCTTAGAATTTACAAGGACTCTCCATTGACCTTTCGATCAATTTCAAGTGAATGCTGTTCAATTTTCAAGGTGCGGCCTGCTGTCCACCGCGTAGGTGACAGCTTGTTTATATTATCACATTCGCAACTGCTTGTCAAGTTATTTTTTGCGGAATTTTCGAAAAAGTCCCGTTCTTTTATGCCAAATCTATTCTTCCGATTTTGTTCAATGTGTGTTATACTGTTGATACTAACCGCAAAGGAGGAAGCGGCTTCCATGCAATGGGAAAATCTGTCCGACACCATTCAAATCGCTATTGATGACACCCACCGCTTTGGCACCGACGCCTTTTTGTTGGAGCACTTTGCGGCAGTGCGCGGTATTGATACTGTTTGCGATTTATGCGCCGGCTGCGGCATTATCGGCTTGCTTATGCTGCGGCGGGAACGTCCGCCCCGTTCTGTCACGGCGGTGGAGCTTTCCCCCGATGCCGTGGCTCTTATGCACCGGACCGCAGCAGTTTCCTCCCTTACCGGTTTCACACCCGTATCAGGTGATCTGCGTAATATTCGCACGCTGCTGCCGGCACGCAGCTTCCGGCTGGTCACCTGCAATCCGCCCTATTTTTCTGCCGGAACCGGATTTCTCTGTCCGGAGGACAGCAGGCGCCGTGCCCGCCACGAGCAGCAGGAAAGCTGTACACTGGAGGAGGTCTGCGCGGCAGCGGCATGGCTGCTGCAATATGGCGGGCGCTTCTGCCTGTGCCAGCGTCCGGAGCGCTTGACTGATGTGCTTTCCGCCCTGCGGCAGAACAGGCTGGAGCCGAAGCGCCTGCGGTGGGTACAGCAGCGACCGGAGAAAGCCCCGTGGCTTTTTCTTGCCGAGGGAAAGGCAGGCGCCAAGCCCGGGCTGACGGTAGAGCCGCCGCTCATCATGGAAAATGCGGACGGCAGCTACTCTGATGAAATGAAAGTAATATATCGGATTGTATAATTTTCTATTATTATTCTCTTTGTAAAGGAACTGGTGCGTATGGGAACCTTGTATATCGTAGGAACCCCGATTGGGAATTTGAGCGATTTTTCCCCGCATGCCATCGAGGTGCTCAAGTCGGTCGATTTTATTGCCGCCGAGGACACCCGTGTCACCCTCAAGCTGCTCAATCATTTTGAAATACGGGCAACCCTTATCAGCTACCACGAGCATAATGCCGCCTCCCGTGGGCCGGAGCTTTTGCAGCGGCTGATGAACGGTGAAAACGGCGCCATTGTCACCGATGCGGGTATGCCCTGCATCAGTGACCCCGGCGAAGGGCTGGTCTCGCTCTGTCATGACAACAACATTCCCCTTGCCACCGTGCCGGGGCCCACTGCCGCCATGACAGCGCTTGCTGCCAGTGGCTTATCCACCGATCGTTTTTTATTTGAAGGTTTTCTGCCGATAAAAAAAGGGGAACGGGACGCTGCCTTGCAGATGGTTTCCCGTTTGCCGCACACCCTTATCTTTTACGAAGCGCCCCATCGTCTGCGGCAAACCCTTGCGGCGCTGCTGGAGGGACTGGGCGATCGCCCCGTCACGCTATGTCGGGAATTGACCAAGCTGCATGAGGAGCTGTGCCGTACCACCCTTGCCGCGGCAGCGGCAGAATATACGCAGCGGGAGCCGCGCGGGGAGTATGTTCTCATCGTTGCAGGTGCCGAAGAAAACGGTTCATCTGACCAAGTAACTATGGAGCAAGCCGTTGGGCTTGTCCGTCGATTGGCTGCCGATGGGGCTTCTCTCAGCGACGCTGCCAGGCAGATCGCCAAAGAAACCGGCTACCGCAAGGGGGAGCTGTACCGGCAGGCACTGGAGGCCGAGTAATCTCCGCTGTTCCCGTTGCCCGCCTGATATGGCAGCACAAATAATCGTCAAAAAGCGACAGCCCGCCGGCTGCCGCTTTTTTGTGTTTTGGGGTTCTCTGCCGCGGTGCAGATTTTTTGCATCGCCCAGCCATTCCCATTAAACAATTTCCCGTTCAATGCTCCGCCACGCTGGGGATCTCCTGAAGCTGAAATCGGTATTCCTGCTCTACCGTCGGATATTTTTCCCGATCTATGCGGCTCAGAAACATCTCCAACGGTCGTATCCACAGTCCGCCGTCTCCGTACAGCTTGCGGTAAATGACATACGGCTCCCCGCTTTCGGAGTGGTTCGCCACTCCCTCTGTCACATAGTAATCTCCTTTGAAGTGGCGGTAGACCCGCCCGATCTTCAACTCCTGCATCTGCTCATTTCCTTTCTCGCGCATAGCGGTGTTATCCTGCCTCATTTTCTGTGTTCTCCGCTGTCAACCACGGAGTAACGCTCACTTCCTTGCTGTCGTCGTCCTCGCTGCCGATGTGATAGATCGGCTCCGGCACTCGCAGGCTTTCGTCCAGTGTACCATAGCTGCCCCACTGCCAGTTGCCGCCGTGCCAGCACAGCCCCGTTCCGTCCGGAAAAACAAAGGTCGTCCAGTACACCGTCTGTTTCTCGCCATCTGCCTCCGTCATGGGCGTCTCTCCGCCCTTGGCGCCCGTACGGAAGGTGTAGTTTTTATATTGCTTTACGGTCAGGGCTTGCATGCTTTCCTTGTCGGTCTCCACCCACAGATGATACAGCCCCTCATACTGTCCGCAATGCACCTCCAACTCCTCCAGATAGCCGGTATCCACCGGCTTTTCCTCCTTCGGTGGCTGAGGCGGCTCTATGGCGCTGGGAGGTGCCAACCCCTCCGAATTCTCTATTGCAGGCGAACCGAGTGTGTTCGGCTGCTGTTCTCCGCAGGCAGCCGTCAGCACCATCAGCAGGCAGCCTATCAATGCCAGTCCTCTGTGCGTCCATTTCATTTTCTCCCCTCCCTTTTTCTACCGTCAATATAGCATTTTTCCCCTTTCTTGTCAAAACAGCCCGTGCTTTTTGCTTTCTCTTTTGGGCGCACCCCGCAAAAATCCCCGCTCCATTGCTGAAGCGGGGATTTTCCTTTACAGTTGCCTGCAATAAGATTAGATCAGCTCGATGATCGCCATCTCAGCGGCGTCGCCGCGGCGGGGACCGATCTTGATGATGCGGGTATAGCCGCCGTTGCGGTCGGCATACTTCGGCGCGATCTCATCCATAACCTTCTTTGCGACAGTTTCCTTGGTGATGTAGGAATAGACCTGACGCTTGGAGTGAAGGTCATCTGCCTTGGCAATGGTGATCATTTTCTCCGTCATTGCGCGTACTTCCTTGGCACGGGTCACGGTCGTCTCGATCTTACCGTTCTCCAGCAGGAAGGTCACCATGGCACGGAGCATCGCTTTTCTATGGTCAGTGGTTCTACCCAGTTTTCTGGCACCTGGCATTTATATCACTCCTTACCTTTTATTCGTCGTCGCTGTGCAGATTGAAGCCCAGAGCCTCCAATTTGCCCATAACTTCCTCCAGCGACTTTTTGCCGAGATTGCGAACCTTCATCATCTCTTCAGGCGATTTGTTGATCAGATCGCCTACCGAGTTGACGCCGGCACGCTTCAGACAGTTGAAAGCGCGAACAGAAAGGTCAAGCTCTTCAATGGTCATCTCAAGAACCTTATCCTTGCCGGATTCTTCCTTCTTTTCCATGATCTCGGTGGCATTCACTTCGTCGCTCAGTTCAACAAAGTGATTGAGTTGTCTATTGAGGATCTTGGCAGCCAAGCTGACAGCCTCTTTGGCAGAAATGGTACCGTCGGTCCAAATCTCCAGGGTCAGCTTGTCATAGTCGGTAATCTGTTCTACTCGGGTGTTCTCCACCGAGTAATTCACTTTCAAAACCGGTGTATAGATACTATCGGTAAAGATGGTACCCACCGGCGCCGCACCGTTGTTCAGCTGCTTGTTGCGGTCGGCAGAAACATAGCCCTGACCCTTTTGCAGAACCAGCTCCATGTTCAGCTTGGCGCCCTCCGCCAGCGTCGCAATGTGCATTGTCGGGTCCAGAATCTCCACCTCGCTGCTGCCGGTGATGCAGCCTGCGGTCACTTCGCATTCGCCCTCGGCGGCGATGTGTACCGTTACAGGCTCCTCACCATGGAGCTTGGCGATCAGTCCCTTGATGTTCAGGATAATTTCTACAACATCTTCCTTTACACCGGGAATGGTGGAAAACTCATGCTGGACGCCGTCGATCTTAATGGAAGAAACGGCCACGCCGGGAAGCGAGGAGAGCAGAACCCTGCGGAGACTGTTGCCCAGGGTAATGCCAAAGCCACGGTCCAGCGGCTCGGCAATAAACTTACCGTAGCTGCCATCGGGACGAAGCTCTGCTGTTTCGATCTTAGGCTCGATAATTTTGACCATTCATTTCCCTCCTTGATTCAGCTTTTAGCGTACTGTACCTTCCCAAACTGACATTGTTCGTCGGGTCAAGCATTATTTGCTGTAGAACTCAACGATCTGCTGCTCTTCGATGTCCATGTCAACGTCCTCACGGGCGGGCAGGCGGACAACCTTAGCGGTCAGCTGGTTCTTGTCAGCATCCAGCCACTGGGGAACAGGACGGGAAGCGTTAGCCTCGGTAACAAGCTTGATCTTGTCGGAGTTGCGGCTGCTCTCAGCAACGGAAATCACATCACCCATCTTCACCAGGATAGAGGGGATATTCGCCTTCTTGCCGTTCAGGGTGTAATGACCGTGACGGACAAGCTGACGGGCTTCCTTGCGGGAAGCGGCAAAGCCCAGACGATAAACCACGTTATCCAGTCTGCGCTCCAGAATGCTCAGCAGATTTTCGCCGGTCTTACCGGGCATACGCTCCGCCATGTCGAAGTACTTCAGCATCTGGTTTTCCATAACGCCATAGTAACGACGGGCAGTCTGCTTGGCGCGCAGCTGCGTGCCATACTCAGAAACCTTCTTGCGGGACTTGCCGTGCTGACCGGGAACCGACTGTCTGCGGCCTACGGCGCACTTATCGGAGTAGCATCTGTCGCCTTTCAGGAACAGCTTTTTGCCCTCACGACGGCAAAGTCTGCATACAGGACCTGTATATCTTGCCATCTTTTTTTCCTCCTATTATACGCGTCTTCTCTTGGGCGGACGGCAGCCATTGTGGGGAATGGGGGTGACGTCCTTGATCATGGTGACCTCCAGACCGGCAGCCTGCAGCGCGCGGATCGCGGCTTCACGGCCTTGACCGGGGCCCTTTACATAAACCTCTACGCTCTTCAGACCGTGCTCCATAGCAGCCTTGGCAGCCACCTCAGCGGCAGTCTGGGCAGCAAAGGGAGTGGACTTACGGGAGCCGCGGAAACCGAGGCCGCCTGCGGAAGCCCAGGACAGTGCGTTGCCCTGCGTATCGGTCAGAGTGACGATGGTATTATTGAAGCTGGACTGGATATGGGCGGCGCCGCGCTCGATATTCTTCTTCTCACGACGACGGCGGATCACAGCCTTTTTCGCTACCTGTTTAGCCATATTCGATTTCCCTCCTTACTTCTTCTTATTCGCAATGGTCTTGGCGGGGCCTTTACGGGTGCGCGCATTGGTCTTGGTGCGCTGACCGCGTACAGGCAGTCCCTTTCTGTGGCGAACACCGCGATAGCAGCCGATCTCCACCAGACGCTTGATGTTCAGCGCCACATCGCGGCGCTTGTCGCCCTCGACGATCAGGTGGTGGTCGATATACTCACGGATCTTGGCTTCGTCCTCCTCGGTCATATCCTTCACACGGGTGTCGGGATTGACGCCGGTGGCAGCCAGAATGTCGTTGGCAGTCTTACGGCCGATGCCGTAGATATAGGTGAGTGCGATCTCGACCCGCTTTTCACGAGGCAGGTCTACACCAGCAATTCTTGCCATTCTTTAGTACACCTCCGTTTCGTTACTCTTAGCCCTGACGCTGCTTATGCTTGGGATTATCGCAGATGACCATAATGCGGCCTTTCCGCTTAATAATCTTGCACTTTTCGCACATCGGCTTTACAGAAGGTCTTACTTTCATGATATTTACCTCCTTTTGTTCTGCACGGTTTATCGCCGTGCCGCTTGCTTTTTACTTACTTGGAGCGCCAGGTGATGCGCCCCTTGGTGAGATCGTAGGGAGAGATCTCCACAGTTACCTTATCGCCGGGCAAAATGCGAATGTAATTCATGCGCAGCTTGCCGGAGATGTGTGCCAGGATCACATGACCGCTGGGCAGCCGTACCTGGAACTGGGCATTGGGCAGTGCTTCCACTACCTCGCCCTCGATCTCAATGACATCTTGCTTGGACATGTGAGCGTTTACCTCCCTCATCATTCTGGTTGGGTGTCGTTGATCCTATGTGCCGCCTCTGCCAGCGCGCGTCTCAGCCGTCCGTCAGCAGCGTACTGCTGCGGGGTCAGCCGCAGGGCTGTCATCTGCACATGGCGGGGGTTCTTGCGTTTGGGGTGGCTCAGCCGCCGCGTCCGTCCGTCTGCCAGCAGGTATTCTCCGTCACTGCTTTCCAGCAGTACAAAGAGCCTTCCGGCGTCCCGTCCGGCGGTGGCAAGCACCACACTTCCTTTCTCCGGCATCTCATCGCCCTCCCGCGTCACAGCTTCGTCAGTATCACGGGGCCGTTATCGGTAATGGCAATGGTATGCTCAAAGTGGGCTGAGGGGCTGCCGCTTTCCGTTACGACTGTCCAGTCGTTGTCAAGGGTATATACGCCCTCGCCCTTCAGGTTTATCATAGGTTCTATCGCTATGGTCATTCCGGACGCCAGCCGCACGCCGCGCCCCGGGTGGCCGTAGTTCGGCACTTCGGGGTCCTCATGCATCTTGCGCCCTACGCCGTGGCCCACATATTCGCGTACCACACCGTAGCCATAGCTCTCGGCATAGGTCTGCACCGCCGAGCCGATATCGCCCAAGCGGTTTCCCTTCAGCGCCGCCGCAATGCCGCGGTTCAGGCACTCTTGGGTGACCTCCAGCAGTTGTTTGGTTTCGGGTGCGATCTCACCCACACCGACGGTATATGCGGAGTCTCCGTGATAGCCGTCGATGCAGGCGCCCACATCGATGCTTACGATGTCGCCCTCCTTGATGACATGCTTCTTATCCGGTATCCCGTGAATCAGCTCCTCATTGACGCTGATGCACGCCGCTGCCGGAAAGCCGTACAGTCCCAAAAAGGAAGGGGTCGCCCCGCGGGAAGTAATCGTCTCATGCACCACACGGTTGATCTCCCAGGTGGTGGTGCCGGGCTTGCACGCCCGCACACCTGCCCAAAGGGCTTCTGCCGTGATCTTGCCGGCTTGCTTCATCAGCGCCAGCTCCTTGGAATTCTTCAGTACGATCACAGCGTTATCCCTCCAGTATTTTCAGGATTTCTTCAGCGGCAGCTTCAATGCTGGCGGTTCCGTCGATTTCCGAAAGAACGCCGCGGTCGCGGTAGAAATCCACCACAGGGTCGGTCTGCTCGTGGTAAACCTTCAGGCGGGCGCGCACTGTTTCGGGACGATCATCGTGGCGTGCCTGCAAATGCCCGCCGCACTTGTCGCAAACTCCCTCTACAGCAGGCGGATTGTTCTTCAAGTGAAAGCTGGCGCCGCACTTGTCGCACATCACACGCCCCTGCACACGGTCTACCAGTACCTCGTCCGGTACATTGATCAGCAGGGCTTTATTCACTCTGACGCCCATGCCCACCAGTTCTTTTGCCTGTTTCAGGTTTCGGGGGAAACCGTCCAGGATAAAGCCGTTGGCGCAGTCGGGGGAATTGATCCGATCCCGGATAATCTCGGTCACGATCTCATCGGGTACAAACTTTCCTTCGTCCATCAGGGCTTTTACCTGCTCTCCCAGCTCGGAGCCGCTGCGGATCACATCACGCAGCGCGTCTCCGGAGGAGATCTTTTTGATCCCGTAGCGGCGGCACAGGAGATCCGCCTGGGTACCCTTGCCTGCTCCGGGAGGGCCAAACATAATCAGTTTCATCATGATTCTGTTTCCTCTTATCGGGGCTTATTCCAAAAAGCCCTTATAGTGGCGCATCATCATCTGAGATTCCAGACTGCGGGCCGTATCCAGCGCAACACCTACCACGATGATGATGGAAGTACCGCCCATGGAAATGTTCATCTTCGCTACAGCACCCAGAATAATGGGCAGGATAGCGATGGCAGCAAGCATCAGTGCGCCGGTCAGGGTCGTCTTGGAAATGATACGGCTGATAAAATCAGAGGTGGGCTTTCCGGGACGGATACCGGGAATGGCGCCGTTATTCTTGCGAATGTTGTTTGCCATTTCAATGGGATTATACTGAATCGCGATATAGAAATAGTTGAACAGGATAATGAGAATAAAGTACAGGACCGCATACCAAATGCTGTCGGTAGAGAATACATTGGAGATGAACTTTGCAAAGCCGCCCTCCGCATTGGGATCTACAAAACCGACAATGGTACCGGGAATGGCAAGGAAGGTGGAGGCGAAGATGATGGGGAGAACGCCGCTCATGTTTACCTTGATGGGCATGTAGGTGTTCTGACCGCCATACTGCTTACGACCCACGATACGCTTGGCATACTGTACGGGAATACGGCGCTCTGCGCCGTTCATCAGTACGATGAAAGCAATCATCGCAATGAAGAGGATCACAACCAGCGGAACCAGCACATAGTATCTGGGGAAGAATTCGCCCAGCTTGATGTAGCCGATCAAACGGGTGATGAGGCTGGGGATCCGCGCCACAATGCCTGCGAACAGGATCAGGGAGATACCGTTGCCGATTCCCTTTTCATCAATGCGCTCGCCCAGCCACACAACCAGCATGGCGCCGGCGGAGAATGCCAGTACAATGGCAATTCCGCTGATCCAGCCGGCAGCGCCGGAGGTGTATTTCACTGCGTTGAACTGGCTGCTGCGCAGCAGGGTGTAATAGGCATACGCCTGAAGCACCGCCAGACCGATGGTTGAATAACGGGTAATTTTCTTCAGCTTTTTCTGTCCATCAGGGCCTTCCTTTGCCATGCGCTCCAAAGAGGGGATCGCAACGGTCAGCAGCTGAATAACGATGGAAGCCGTAATATAGGGTGATACGCCCAGAGCAAAGAGGGTTGCCTCAGCAAAGGCACCACCGGTCAGCAGGTTCAGGTACCCCAAAAGGTTGCCCTGTGTGCTGTCCAGCATCTCCTGCAGTCGGCTGGGATCCAGAAACGGTACGGGAATGGCACAGCCAAGCCGCACGATTACCAGAATCAGCAGGGTAAACAGGAGCTTCTTGCGGAGATCCTCAATTTTCCATGCGTTCCGTAATGTCTGGAACATTATACCACCTCTGCCTTTCCGCCGGCTGCCTCAATTTTGCTCTTAGCACCTTCGGAGAAAGCGGCTGCTTTAACGGTCAGCTTCTTGGTCACCTCGCCGCGACCCAGGAACTTCACGCCGTCGTAGGTCTTTTTTACAATACCTGCATCTTGCAGCGCCTTGGTGTCTACCACGGTACCATCTTCAAAACGGGCAAGGACCTCAACATTCACGCTGGCGTACTTGGTGGCAAAGATGTTCTTAAAGCCGCGCTTGGGAATACGTCTCTGCAGGGGCATCTGACCGCCTTCAAAGCCGGGGCGTACACCGCCGCCGCTGCGGGCGTTCTGTCCCTTATGACCTTTGCCGGCGGTCTTGCCGTTGCCGGAACCGGCACCGCGACCTACACGGTAGCCCTTATGGGTGCTGCCGGCAGCCGGAGAAAGCTCATTCAGTTTCATAATAGCTGCACCTCCTTGCTTATTCGGTTACCTCAATCAGGTGAGAAATGGTCTTGATCTTACCGCGGGTGGCAGCATTATCGGGCTGCTCCGTGGTCTGACCGATCTTTTTGAGGCCCAGGGAGTAAGCGGTGGCGATCTGCTTCTCCAGCCGGCCGTTCAGGCTCTTTACCAGCTTGATCTTCAGGGTCTTTTCCATGTTCGCTTACCTCCTTAACCCAAAATTTCTTTTGCGTCCTTGCCACGGATCGCCGCAACTTCCTCTACGGTACGCAGGGACTTCAAGCCCTCGAAGGTAGCGGTAACAACGTTGCAGGGATTGTTGGAACGCAGGCACTTGGTACGGATATCGCTGATACCGGCGACCTCCAGAACGGCACGGACAGCGCCGCCGGCAATCACGCCGGTACCCTGGGGAGCGGGCTTCATCAGTACCTCACCGGCACCAAATTTGCCGATGACTTCGTGCGGAATGGTGGTTCCCTTGAGGGAAACTTTAACCATGTTCTTCTTCGCATCTTCAATGCCCTTGCGGATAGCGTCCGGGACTTCGCCGGCTTTTCCGATACCAAAACCAATGGTACCATTACCGTCACCCACGACTACCAGTGCAGCAAATTTGTAGATACGACCGCCCTTAACGGTTTTGGAGACGCGTCCGATGTGAACGACCTTCTCCTGCAGATCCAGTTTAGATGCATCAATACGAGCCAAAAGTGTCCCTCCTCTCTTAGAATTTCAGACCGCCCTCACGGGCGCCCTCGGCGAGCTCAGCCACGCGGCCATGATAAACAAAGCCGCCGCGGTCAAACACGACCTCTTCAATGTTTGCCTTCTTGGCAGCCTCGGCAATTGCAAGACCAACCTTGCGGGCGCCTTCCTTGTTGCCGCCGTAGCCGTCAAAGCCCTTATCCATGCTGGAAGCAGCAGCCAGAGTTACACCAAGATCATCATTGATGATCTGAGCATAAATATGGTTGGCGGAGCGAAAAACGGCCAGTCTGGGGCGCGCAGCAGTGCCGTAGACCTTGCCACGTACTCTGGTCCGTCTTCTAAGACGGCTCTTTTTACTATCAACTTTTGTAACCATTCAGATACTCCTCCTTCCTTATTTACCCTTGCCGGCTTTACCTTCCTTGCGGATGATAACTTCGTCGACGTATTTAATGCCCTTGCCCTTATAAGGCTCGGGGGGACGCTTCTCGCGGATCTCCGCAGCAAACTGTCCGACAGCCTGCTTATCGGCGCCCTTCACGATCACTTTGTTGGGGGTGGGAACCTCAATGGTAATGCCGGGGATCTCAGGAACGATGACCTGATGAGAATAACCCAGGTTCATTACCAGCTCGTTGCCCTGCTTGGCAGCACGGTAACCTACGCCGTTGATCTCCAGCTCCTTGGTAAAGCCCTTGTCAATGCCCTCTACCATGTTGTGGATCAGTGCGCGGTACAGACCGTGCATGCTCTTGGTCTCTTTTTCTTCGTCTGCACGGGTAATGTGCATAACATTGCCGTCCATCTTTACTCCGATGCGGCTGTCGATGGTCTCGGAAAGAGTGATGCCCTTACCGGAAACGGTAACGGTATTGCCCTCTACCTTCACTTCGATGCCGGCGGGGATTTCGATGGGCTTGTTGCCAATTCTGCTCATTCTACTTTCCCTCCTTACCAGATGAACGCCAGGACTTCGCCGCCGACATTCAGCTTACGAGCCTCTTTGTCGGTGATGACGCCCTTGGAAGTGGAGAGGATCGCAACGCCAAGACCCTTCATGACCTTGGGGCAGTCCTCACAGCTTGTATAAATACGCAGACCGGGCTTGGATACTCTGCGCAGACCCTGAATTACAGGAGTCTTGTTGGCGCCGTATTTCAAAGTAACACGGATCACGCCCTGCTTACCGTCATCAATAACGGTAAAGCCCTTGATATAACCCTCGTCAAGAAGAATCTGAGCAATAGAAGTCTTCATCTTTGACGCAGGAATATCAACAGTGTCGTGCTTTGCGCTGTTCGCATTGCGGATGCGAGTCAGCATATCAGCAATCGTATCAGTGATATACATAGGTCAACCTCCTTCTTTCTATTACCAGCTTGCTTTCTTTACGCCGGGGATCTGACCCTTGTAGGCCAGCTCGCGGAAACAAATACGGCAGATCCCGTACTTACGCAGGTAAGCGTGGGGACGACCGCAGATCTTGCAGCGGTTGTAAGCTCTGGTAGAGAACTTAGCGGGAGCCTGCTGCTTGAGTTTCATCGACAGTTTTGCCATTTTTCTCTACCTCCTTACTTCTCAAAGGGCGCGCCCATCAGGGACAGCAGCGCTTTGGCTTCTTCATCGGTCTTGGCAGTGGTGACAAAGGTAATGTCCATGCCGCGTACCTTATCGATCTTATCGTACTCGATCTCAGGGAAGATCAGCTGCTCGCGGATCCCCAGGTTGTAGTCGCCGCGACCATCAAAGCTGTTGCCGTTAATGCCGCGGAAGTCGCGTACACGGGGCAGTGCAATGTTGAACAGCTTATCCACGAACTCGTACATTCTCTCGCCGCGCAGGGTCACCTTCGCGCCGATCACCATACCTTCACGCAGCTTAAAGTTTGCTACGGATTTGTGTGCTTTGCAGGGCATAGCCTTCTGGCCGGTGATCTTGCCCAGATCGCTGACGATCGCGTCCAGCATCTTGGGGTTATCCTTCAGCTCACCACAGCCAACATTGATGACGACCTTATCCAGCTTGGGGATCTGCATAACACTCTTGTAGCCGAACTTGCTCATCATTGCAGGGGCTACATCACTTTTGTAAAATTCCTTCAAACGTGCCATGATTATCCTCCTTCTTAATAAGATGCGCCGCAGTGCTTGCACACACGGGTCTTGGTGTCGCCCTCAATCTTGTGGGCAAGACGGGTCGCCTTACCGCACTTGGGGCAAACAGCCATTACTTTGCAGGCGTATACAGCGGATTCCGCCTTCATAATGCCGGCGGGATCACCCTGCTTGCGGGGCTTCACATGCTTGGTTACCATGTTCAGTCCCTCTACGATGACCTTCTGCTCTTTGGGGCTTACCTGCAGAACCTTGCCCTGCTTGCCCTTATCCTTACCGGAGAGCATGACGACAGTGTCGCCGGTCTTTACATGAATATGATTCATACTTTGCGACACCTCCTTACAGAACTTCCGGAGCAAGGGAAAGGATCTTGGTGTAATCCTTTTCTCTCAGCTCTCTGGCTACTGGCCCAAAGATACGGGTACCACGCGGATTTTTGTCCTCCTTGATGATAACGGCTGCGTTTTCATCAAAGCGGATATATGTGCCGTCCTCACGGCGCAGCCCCTTCGCGGAGCGTACGATTACGGCACGGACTACTTCGCCCTTCTTGACGGTGCCGCCGGGGGCTGCCTTCTTGACGGAAGCCACGACTACATCGCCGATATTGGCATATCTCTTGCGGGAGCCGCCCAGCACGCGAATGCACATCAGTTCCTTCGCGCCGGTGTTGTCAGCTACCTTGAGATAGGTCTGCATCTGAATCACAGAGCGTTCCTCCTTTCAAAGACTCGTGCATCTTCCTGTGCACGGTTCTATCCATATAAATAGATTGATACAAATTTGCTTGCAGCAGATCGTCTCGGCTTACTTCGCCTTCTCGATGATCTCCACCACGCGCCATCTCTTATCCTTGGAGATAGGACGGGTCTCCATGATCATGACGGTATCGCCGATACCGCAAGCGTTATTCTCGTCGTGCGCCTTAAACTTCACAGTGCGCTTTACGATCTTCTTGTACAGCGGGTGACGGACATTGTCGATGACGGCAACCACTACGGTCTTGTCCATCTTGTCAGAAACGACCATGCCGGTTCTGGTTTTTCTCAGGTTTCTTTCGCTCATCAGGATATCCTCCTTTCTCCTTATTTAGTCTCCAGCTCTTTTTCCTTCAGTACGGTCTTTACGCGGGCAATATCCTTCTTTACCTCGGCAAGACGCATGGGATTATCCAACTGGTTGACAGCGTGCTGGAAGCGAAGATTGAAAAGCTCGGTCTTCAGGTCAGCAAGCTTTTTGTTCAGATCCTGAGCAGAAAGTGCTCTGAGTTCGGTAGCCTTCATTATTCTTCACTCCCTTCGGTTTCTTTCTTTACAAATTTGCACTTGATCGGCAGCTTGTGCATAGCCAGACGCATCGCCTCGCGGGCAATGCTCTCGTCCACGCCGCCCATCTCAAACAGGATACGGCCGGGCTTTACCACGGCTACCCAGTATTCGGGGCTGCCCTTACCGGAACCCATTCGGGTCTCAGCAGGCTTGGCGGTTACGGGCTTATCGGGGAAGATCTTGATCCATACCTGACCACCGCGCTTGATGTAACGGGTCATAGCGATACGGGCGGCTTCGATCTGGTTGGAGGTGATCCATGCGGGCTCCAGTGCCTGCAGACCATACTCACCGTTGGAGATGGTGTTGCCGCGAAGCGCCTTACCGGTCAGACGACCGCGCTGAACGCGACGATATTTTACTCTTTTGGGCAACAGCATTACTTGCGGCCTCCTTCCTTCTTTGGCTTACGGTCCTGCAGCACCTCGCCGGCATAAATCCAAACCTTTACACCGATGCGGCCGTAGGTGGTGGCAGCCTCTGCAAAGCCGTAGTCAATGTCGGCACGCAGGGTCTGCAGCGGGATAGTACCCTCATGATACTGCTCTACGCGGGCGATCTCTGCGCCGCCCAGACGACCGGAGCACTGGGTCTTGATACCCTTGGCGCCCGGCTCACGACCCATGGGCTTCATGGCACGACCGATCGCCTGCTTCATGGCGCGGCGGAAGGATACACGACCCTCCAGCTGGGCGGCAATGTTCTCGGCAACCAGCTGAGCGTTCTTGTCGGGGCTCTTTACCTCGATCACGCCCAGGGGCAGTACGGTCAGCTTCTGGGCCTTGCCCTTATTCACAAGAGCCTCGCACTCGGCGCGCAGCTTCTCGATCTCAGCGCCGCCCTTACCGATAACGATACCGGGACGGGCGCAGTGAATGTTGATGCGAACCTTATCGGCAGTTCTCTCGATCTCGATCTTGGGAACGCCGGCATCATACAGCTTCTTCTTCAGGAATTTACGCAGGTTATAGTCCTCGACCAAGATATCGCCGAAAGCGTTATCACGAGCAAACCAGCGGGAATCCCAATCCTTGATTACGCCCACGCGAAGACCGTGGGGATTTACTTTCTGTCCCATAGTTTACCTCCTTCTTTCAGCTTATTCTTTTTCACGCAGAACCATAGTCACGTGAGAGGTTCTCTTCATCACGCGGAATGCTCTGCCCTGTGCTCTGGGACGAATTCTCTTGAGCATAGGACCGGGGCAGACAAAACACTCTGCGACATAAAGATTATTCTTATCCATGTTAAAGTTGTTCTCCGCATTGGCAACGGCGCTCTTCAGCAGCTTGGCGAGAGGCTCGCAGGCAGCCTTGGGGGTCAGTGCCAGAATAGCGGCAGCTTCTTCAACAGGCTTGTTGCGGATCAGATCCAGCACGATCTGCACCTTGCGGGGCGAGATGCGCGCATGTCTGAGATAAGCCTTAGCTTCCATGTGTTTTTCCTCCTTTCGGTCCTATTTTAAGATTTCTTGGCGCCGGCATGACCGCGGAAGGTGCGGGTAGGGGCAAATTCGCCCAGCTTGTGACCGACCATATCCTCGGTAACATATACCGGTACATGCTTGCGTCCGTCATGCACAGCAATGGTGTGACCGACGAAGTCAGGGAATATTGTGGAGGCACGGCTCCAGGTCTTGAGGACGCGCTTTTCGCCCGCCTCGTTCATGGCTTGCACTCTTGCCAGCAGCTTAGGCTGCACAAAAGGTCCTTTTTTGATACTTCTGCTCATAGTTCAATATCCTCCTTTCCTCGCGGTTATTTCGCGTTGCGGCGCTTGACGATGAACTTGTCAGAGGCCTTGTGCTTGTCGCGGGTCTTGTAACCCAGTGCGGGCTTACCCCAGGGGGTCACAGGGCCGGGACGACCGATGGGCGCACGACCCTCACCACCACCGTGGGGGTGATCGCAGGGGTTCATAACGGAACCGCGGACGGTGGGACGGATACCCATGTGACGGGTGCGGCCGGCTTTACCGATATTCACATTCTCGTGATCGATGTTGCCTACCTGACCGATGGAAGCCATGCAGTTGAGCTGAACGTTGCGCAGCTCGCCGCTGGGCAGACGGACCATGCCGTACTTGCCTTCCTTCGCCATCAGCTGAGCCATGTTGCCGGCAGCGCGGGCAAGCTGAGCGCCCTTACCGGGATACAGCTCAACATTGTGGATAACGGTACCGACGGGGATATTGGCAAGGGGCAGCGCGTTGCCGGGCTTGATGTCTGCATTGGGACCGGAAACAACAGTGTCGCCGACCTTCAGACCAACAGGCGCCAGAATGTAGCGCTTCTCGCCGTCCTCATACTGTACCAGTGCAATGTGTGCGGAACGGTTGGGATCATACTCCAGGGTCAGCACGGTAGCGGGCATATCCAGCTTCTCGCGCTTGAAGTCGATCACACGATATTTACGACGGTTGCCGCCGCCCTGGTGACGCACGGTGATGCGGCCGGTGTTGTTACGACCGGAATGCTTCTTCACCGGTTCCAGCAGGGATTTTTCGGGGGCTACCTTGGAAAGCCCGGAGTAGTCGGTCACGGTCATGCCGCGGCGACCGGGAGTTGTGGGCTTATAGCGTTTAATAGCCATTTTAATTCCTCTCCTTTGTAGATTTTAGCGGAGCCGGAGCAGGCTCCATACATAGGTGTTCTTACGCAGCGGGGACTGAAACCCCGGGGAGCGGCGCCTTAGCGCATGCTCTCAAAGAACTCGATGGTCTTGGAATCCTCGGTCAGGGTAACGATCGCCTTTTTGAAGCTGGCGGTACGGCCCTCGTAGCGACCCATTCTCTTCAGCTTGCCGTCGCAGTTCATGGTGTTTACGGCAGCAACCTTGGTGCCGGGGAACATCGCCTCGACAGCCTTGGCGATCTCCACCTTGTTGGCGGTCTTCATCACCTTAAAGGTGTACTTCTTGTGCTGCATCGCTTCCATGGAGTTCTCGGTCACGATGGGGGCAACGATAATATCCTGGATCATTTTCATTTCGCGTACACCTCCTCCAGTTTATCCACCGCAGCCACGGTCAGGATCGTCTTGCGGGAATTCAGAACATCATAGGTGTTCATCTCGCCCACGATGCTGGTCTTTACGCCGGGAATATTGCTGGCGGAACCGACCAGGGTCTTGTTGACGGTGTCGGTCACGATGAGAGCCTTGCCCTCAGCGCCCAGCGCCTTCAGCATGTTTACTACGGTCTTGGTCTTGTACTCGTCTACCTTGATGGCGTCCACGAGGATCAGCTCGCCCTCGGCAACCTTGGCAGAGAGAGCGCTCTTCAGACCGACGACCTTCATCTTACGGTTGATGGTGTAGCGGTAGGAACGGGGCTTGGGGCCCAGAGCCACGCCGCCGTGAGTCCACTGGGGAGCACGGGTCGAACCCTGACGGGCATGACCGGTACCCTTCTGGCGCCAGGGCTTTTTGCCGCCGCCGGAAACCTCGGTACGGGTCAAGGTGGACTGGGTGCCCTGACGCTGGTTGGCAAGATAATTCTTGACTACTTCGTGCAGGACAGCCTTGTTGGGAGTGACCGCAAAGATCGCGTCGTTCAGCTCACGCTCGCCGACGCTCTTGCCGGTCATATCGTAAATTGTAACCTTAGCCATTCTTCGTATCCTCCTTCCTTTTAAGCCTTCACGGAGTCGGTGATGGTCACGATGCCGCCCTTAGCGCCGGGGATAGCACCCTTGATGGCGATGAGGTTGTTCTCGGCATCGATCTTCACGACAGCCAGATTCTGTACGGTCACACGCTCAGCACCCATGTGACCGGGCAGCTTTTTGCCCTTCATTACACGGCTGGGGTCGGAGCAGGCGCCGTTGGAACCGGCGTGACGATGCACAGGACCGGTACCGTGGGTATCCTTCAGGGAGTGGGCATTGAAGCGCTTGATTACGCCGGCATAGCCTTTACCTTTGGAAGTACCGCAGACATCTACCGCATCGCCTGCGGCGAAGGTATCTGCTTTGATGATGTCGCCGACGTTCAGGGCGGCGATATCGTCCAGACGGAATTCTTTCAGGGTCTTCTTCAGGGCTACGTCCGCCTTGGCAAAGTGACCCTTGATCGCCTTGGTCGCTCTCTTGTCGCTCAGTGCGCCGAAACCGATCTGCACGGCTTCATAACCGTCGTTTTCGATTGTCTTCTTCTGCACTACCACGCAGGGACCGGCCTCTACGACCGTTACCGGTACTACGTTGCCCTTTTCGTCAAAGAGCTGGGTCATACCGATCTTCTTGCCGATGATACATTTTTGCATTTGTGTGTTCCTCCTGTTCGGTTATTGGTCGACCATATTTTGTGTTCGGGTCGGTCGACATGACCTTACCCGCCTTTCGGCGGCAGGTGTCGGGTGGATCTCCAAGCCGTTTTACAGCTTGATCTCGATCTCCACACCGGCAGGCAGCTCCAGACCGGTCAGCGCTTCCACCGTCTTGTTGGAAGGTCTGAGGATGTCAATGAGCCGCTTGTGGGTTCTCATCTCAAACTGCTCGCGGCTGTCCTTGTACTTATGGACGGCACGCAGGATGGTCACGATCTCTTTCTCGGTGGGCAGCGGGATGGGACCGGATACGCGGGCGCCTGTGCGCTTCGCGGTCTCCACGATCTTCTCTGCTGCGGTGTCCACCAGCTGAGCGTCATAGCCTCTCAGTCTGATTCTGATTTTTTCCTTGACTGCCACTTTGCATCGCCTCCTGTTAATTTAGTTTACTCAGGCGACGGTTTTTGTCCTGCCTTCTTTGCAAACCCTGCCGGGTGTTCCGCGGCACCGCATAAAGAAATCCGGACGCTTCCCAACCCTTTTTTATAAAAGGATTCGGAGCCATCCGGGACCTTTTAATGCACTCGCCGCAGCCATTCCCGTTGGGATCGGCGCCGTTTGCAGTTCAAAGCCGCCCGGTTTCAAATCGGACATACTCCGCGGAAATTCCCCGTCTGATCTGTTGTCGTCACAACAGGTCGGCGGCCACCTCCCGCATCATCGCATATCAAAAGCGCAGTCACGCAAGGATTAGTTTAACACACCCGCCCCCTGTTTGCAAGCCTTTTCTCTCTGATTTTCCGGACTTTTTTCACTTTTTTCTTCCCACGCCACATCTTGTGCCGTCCGCCGTCCCCTTACTACAAAATAGGGGAATTTCTCTGCTCATTTATCCACTACCTATATAATATAACACTGCTTCCTCACATCACAGAATAAACATTTCTCGAAAAAAACGGCGCCCGCACCCGCGCACCGCGACCCGTTCTATGGCTTAGCCCCATCTCGCCTATCGGCGTCGTAAAGCCTTACAAAAGGTTTTAGCTTGTACGCCTGCCGGCGGGGCGGTACTTTTGACCCGCCTCGTCGGACGCAACCTCCGCTTCAATCGGGCAGACCCTCCGCTATGCTGCGGGCAGCCCTCTCCGCTGCGGTGCGTCCTCCTCTCCCCACAAGGTCGCAAGACCTTGTGGGGACCCCAAATTCCAAAAGCGTTTTAGGGTTGCGCCCTAAAAACCCACGCACCGGAGCGCCCGCTCGGAAAGCCAAAGGGCGGCTTCCCGAAGCGTGGGCTAAACGGTGCTTATAAGGTGTCTGCGACGCATTTTTATCGCCTGCCGCGCTGGAGCGCGGAATGGCGAACCACCACCCCTGTCCCCTCCTCTGAGGAGGGGAACTATGGGGGCAGCCAGCAAACACTTTATAATCTGCAATTTGGTTAGTACTAAAATCAAGGGTGTACCCGAGGGAATTTGTAGGAACTGTTCCTTGTGTTCACAGATTGGCAAAACAAAACAACTAAATTTGCAGGTTGATTTCCTGCGAATTCCACAAAAAGGGTAAAATGCTGTTGCGTGTATCGGCGGGGATTGTTATAATATAATTGCTTTGGTGCCGCCATACAGACGGCGCCAAAAAACAAATTTTTCTGGAGGAGAAAAAGATGAAAAAGATTTTGGCAATCGCTCTCGCTCTGGTCATGGTACTTGCCATGGTAGCCTGCGGCGAGAAGCCCGCTCCCACCCCCGATCCTGATCCCACCCCCGACCCCGCTCCCACCGTCATCACCGATCCCGACGCAGTTCCGGACGAGATGACCACCGAGGACGGCAAGTATGAGATCGGCTTTGTAACCGATGTCGGTCAGCTGAAGGACGGTTCCTTCAACCAGGGTACTTATGACGGCGTTAAGCTGTATGCCGCCAACCACAACCTGAGCTACAAGTATTATATGCCCGCTAACGGCGACAAGGCGACCGATGACGACCGCTATGACGCCATGAAGGCTGCCTGCGACAACGGCGCAAAGGCTGTTGTTACCGCCGGCTTCCTGCAGGAGACTGCTCTTAAGAAGATCGCTGCCGAGTATCCCGACGTTGCTTTCTTCTTTATCGATGGCGGTTCCGTTGGCGATAACGTTGCCGGTATCGTCTTTGCTGAGGAGCAGTGCGGCTACCTCGCCGGTTACGCTGTAGTGAAGGAAGGCTTTGAGAAGCTGGGCTTCACCGGCGGCGGCGGCGGCACCAACCCCGCCTGCGTACGCTACGGTTACGGCTTTGCTCAGGGCGCTAACGCTGCTGCTGCTGAGATGGGCAAGACCGTTGAGCTGAACTACACCTGGCTGTACGGCAACACCTATTCTCCCTCTTCCGAGCTGCAGACTCTGGTAAACGGCTGGTACAACAACGGTACCGAGGTCGTCTTCTGCTGCGGCGGCAACATGTATCAGTCTGTTGCGCAGGCTGCTGCTGAAAACGATGCTTACATGGTAGGCGTTGATACCGACCAATCCCCCCTCTCCGAGACCATCATCACCTCCGCCATGAAGGGTCTGACCGATGGCGTACAGTGGGGTCTGGCTTATGTATTCGAGGGCAGCTTTGCTGACATCGCCGGCAAGTCCACCACCCTGGACGCCAAGGAGAACGCTGTTGGTCTGCCCACTGCTACCTGGAGCCTGAAGAACTTCACCGTAGAGCAGTATCAGGCTGAGCTGGCGAAGATCGTAAACGGCGAGATCACCGTTGACAACAACTTCGAGATGTCGAACCCCGAGAAAGCCGAGCTGAGCAACGTTAAGGTCAACTTCGTTGACTGATTCATCGCTGAAGCATAAAAAGAGAGAGCCGCAAGGCTCTTTCTTTTTATGCGCAAAAACCGCCCGTGCCGGTGCTTCGCGGGACAAGCCCGGAAAGATGGGAGAAAAAGGTGGCAAATTGAATAAAAAGGGGACAGGGTTTTCTATGTGCGGGCAGGGGGTTCGCCTTGCAATTTATCCGGCGGAACTATATAATTAAAATGTCCTATCATGCAATGCGCACCAATAAGGCACAGACCCGACCATTTAACAGAAAGGGGGGTGGGGCATGGAACAAAACCACAATAATGACTACATTATTGAGATGCTTCACATTACCAAGGAATTCCCCGGCATTAAGGCAAATGACGATATCACTCTGCAGCTTCGGCGCGGGGAGATCCACGCGCTGCTGGGAGAAAACGGCGCAGGCAAAAGTACGTTGATGAGCGTGCTGTTTGGTCTGTATCAGCCGGAGGAGGGAGAGATCCGCAAAAACGGCATACCGGTCAAGATCAACGACCCCAATGACGCAACGGCGCTGGGCATCGGCATGGTGCATCAGCACTTTCAGCTCATTGATGTTTTTACCGTGCTGGATAACATTATTTTGGGTGCGGAGGATACCAAGCTCGGCTTTTTGCAGAAGAAAAAGGCACGGAGCAAAGTGAAGGAGCTTTCGGAAAAATACGGGCTTGCCATTGACATGGACGCCAAGGTGGAGGATATCACCGTCGGTATGCAGCAGCGCGTAGAGATCCTGAAGATGCTGTACCGCGATAATGAAATTCTGATCTTTGATGAGCCGACCGCCGTATTGACCCCGCAGGAGATCGACGAGCTGATGGAGATCATGCGCAACCTTGCCAAAGAGGGAAAGAGTATTCTGTTCATCAGCCACAAGCTGAATGAGATCATGGCGGTGGCAGACCGCTGCACCGTGCTGCGCAAGGGAAAATATGTCGGCACCATTGAAACGGCAAAGACCAACAAGCAGGAGCTGAGCAACATGATGGTCGGCCGTCCGGTACAGCTGGAGGTGCAGAAAACGCCGGCGAAGCCCGGCGAGGCAGTGCTGGAGGTGGAGCATTTTACCGTCCCCAGCAAGCTGCATAAAAAGAACGCGGTGCATGATGTGAGCTTTACCGCCCGCAGCGGCGAGATTTTGTGCATTGCGGGCATTGACGGAAACGGACAAACCGAGCTGGTGTACGGCTTGACCGGACTGGAAAAGCCGAGCGGCGGTACCGTAAAGCTGTGCGGCGAGGATATTACCCACGCCAGAATAAGAGAGCGCAGCAAGCAAATGTCTCATATCCCGGAGGACCGGCACAAGCACGGGCTGGTGCTGGACTTTACGCTGGAGCAGAACATGGTGCTGCAGCGCTATTACGAGACTAAATTCCAGAACCACGGCTTTATCAAGGCGGACGCAGTGCGTGAATATGCCGAGGATCTGATTGAGGAATTTGATGTGCGCAGCGGTCAGGGCCCCATTACCATTGCGCGCAGCATGAGCGGCGGCAACCAGCAGAAGGCGATCGTTGCCAGAGAGCTGGACCGGAATAAAGCGCTGATCGTGGCGGTGCAGCCCACCCGAGGCTTAGACGTCGGCGCGATTGAATATATCCACAGGCAGCTGGTGGCAGAGCGTGACCGCGGCAAAGCGGTGCTGCTGATCTCCTTGGAGCTGGACGAGGTCATGAGCCTTTCCGACCGGATCCTGGTGATGTACGAGGGAGAGATCGTCGGTGAGCTGGATCCCGCCAAGACCACCGTACAGGAGCTTGGCCTGTATATGGCAGGCGCCAAGCGGCAGGAAAGAAAGGAGGAGAGCCGAGATGAGTAAGAGCACAAAATCTCCGCTGATGAAAAAACCGCCCTCCTATTCTCTGCGTGCTTCGCTGATTTCCATTCTCATCGGATTGCTGACCGGCGCAGTCGTCGTGCTGATCGTCGGCATCTTTAACCCGATGATCTCGCTGAAGGGCGCATGGGACGGAATCCGTTTGGTGCTGTTCGGCGTGCTGAGCACCGGCCGTGACGCCGCAGGCGCTTTGACCTTCGGCTTTAACCCCACCAATGTGGGCAATATGCTGTTCCGCGCCACTCCGCTGATCCTGACCGGCGTTTCGGTCGCCGTTGCCTTTAAGACGGGACTTTTCAATATCGGTGCGGCAGGACAGTACCTTGCCGGTACGGCGGCTTCGCTGTTTCTGGCGCTTTCCATTCCCAGCAGCGTAGTTCCCGCATGGCTTATCTGGATCATCGCCTTCCTCGGCGGTATTCTGGCGGGCGCTTTGTGGGGTGCGATCCCCGGACTGCTGAAGGCGACGCTGAATATCAATGAGGTCATCGCCTGCATTATGACCAACTGGATCGCGGCGAGCCTTGTCACATGGGTTTTCGATATCAGCAACCTGAAGAATATGGTGGAGGGCAACAAGACCGGTTATGTCTACAAGACGACCTATAACGGCGTTGCGACCTCCAAGATGGGGCTGGATAAGATCTTCCCCGGCAGTCAGGTCAACGGCGGTATCATCATTGCCATTGTGATGGCGATTCTGGTCTACATTCTGCTGGAAAAGACCACCTTCGGCTATGAGCTGAAGGCATGCGGCGCCAACCGTCATGCGGCGCGTTATGCCGGTATCCGCGATAAACGCAATATCGTCTGCTCGATGGCGATTGCCGGCGCCATGGCGGGTGCTGCCGGCGCCCTCTACTACCTTTCCGGCAATACCGAATTTTTCTGGACCACCTATCAGTCGCTGCCCAGTGAGGGCTTTGACGGCATTGCCGTGGCGCTGCTGGCGGTCAACAACCCCATCGGCGTAATCTTCAGCGGGATCTTTATGTCGCTGCTTTCCATTGCGGGATTGCAGCTGACCAACCTGACCGCCTATAACGAATACGTCACCGATGTGATCATTGCAGTAATCGTGTACCTGTCGGCATTCTCGCTGGTCATCAAGCTGTGGATCAGCCGCCGCAGGAAAGAGGGCAAGCCGGTGCTGCCGTGGAAAAAGAAGCAACCGGAGGGAGAGGGGCTGCTGCCCGATGCTCCGCCGGAGAAGCCAACGCCGCCGGAGCAGGAAAAACCGGCAGATGAAACAGCGACCGGAAAGGAGGCGGAAGCGTAATGTCATTCCTGATCAGACAGACCTTGGTTTACGCAATCCCCCTGATGGTCGTGGCGCTTGCCGGCATCTTTGCCGAGCGCAGCGGTATCATCAACCTGGCTTTGGAAGGTATTATGATCTTCGGCGCCTTTATCGGCGTGCTGTTTGTAAGAATGATGCAGGCGCAGGGCTGGTTCGACGCGGCAAAGGCGGCGAACAACTGGGGCGCCCTGCAGGGCTATCTGCTATTGGCGATGCTGGTTGCGGCATTGATGGGCGCGGTATTCTCGCTATTATTGGCATTTGCAGCGATCAACCTACGAGCAGACCAGACCATCGGCGGTACGGCGCTGAACATGCTGGCGCCTGCGCTGGTGCTGTTCCTCGTCCGGTTGATCTCCAAGCAGAACCAGCTGCTGCTGCTCAAGGGCGACTCCGCCTCGTGGTTCATGATCAAAAAGACCATGCTGGGCTTTGACAGAACTGCGGAGTTGAACTTCTTCCAGGAGACTTTCCTGAATAAGGTTTACCTGAGCAACTATATTTGCGTGCTGGTATTCATCATTCTGGCGATAATTCTGTATAAGACGAAATTTGGTCTGCGGCTGCGTGCCTGCGGTGAAAATCCTCAGGCGGCGGATTCGCTGGGCATCAATGTGACCAAGATGCGCTATGCCGGCACCACCATTTCCGGTGCGCTGGCAGGTATGGGCGGCTTTGTATATGCAGTAACGACCGCCAACTGCTCCGCCAACGGCGACGTAGCAGGCTTCGGCTTCCTGGCGCTGGCAGTTATGATCTTTGGTAACTGGAAGCCGCTGAATGTGGCGGGCGGCGCTTTGCTGTTCGGTCTCTTTAAGTGTGTGGCGGCGTGCTACTCCACGCTGGATATCAACGGCGACGGCGTCTTTGCGCTGGCGGAGCTGGGGCTGAATGCCAACTTCTACCGCCTGCTGCCGTATGTCATTACCCTGCTGGTGCTGGCGTTCACCTCCAAGAGCAGCCGTGCCCCCAAGGCAGAGGGGATCCCCTACGATAAGGGACAGCGGTAAAAAACAGATTGCTTACAAAAAGCGGCTCCTGCGGGGGCTGCTTTTTTGCAGGAGTTTTGCGAAAACGGGTCGCGGTGCGCGGGTGCGGGAGCAATATTTTTGGAGGACGGCAGTTATGACTTGCCTAAACGCCCGCGGGGTGGTAATCTTGTAGAAGAAAACCGAGACTGCAAGGAGAGCAAGATGAACCGTTATCCCCATGATGAAAAAAACATAATGAAAGAATATCCGCTTGTGGCACGCAGTGCTTGTCCTCAGGGCAGCGCCGTTGCAGTGGGAAATGTGACCATCAGCCGGAACAGTTTAACGCTGATCGCCGGTCCCTGCGCCGTGGAAAGCCGTGAGCAGCTATGGCAGACCGCCGCCGCAGTGAAGGCTGCCGGTGCAGATATTCTGCGGGGCGGCGCCTTTAAGCCGAGAACCTCCCCCTATGCCTTTGCGGGGCTGGGGGCAGAGGGACTGCACCTTTTGGCAAAGGCCGGACGGGAATTCGGGCTGCCGGTGGTGAGTGAGATCACCGCAGAGGAGGAGCTGCCGCTTTTTGAGGAGATCGATATGCTGCAGGTGGGGGCGCGGAATATGCAGAATTTTGCGCTGCTGCGGGCGCTGGGACGGCAGAAAAAGCCGGTGCTGCTGAAGCGTGGTCTGGCGGCAACCTATGAGGAATGGCTCGCCTCTGCGGAGTATATCCTGCGGGAGGGCAACCCTAATGTGGTGCTGTGCGAGCGGGGCATTCGCAGTTACCAGAGCGGCACCCGCGGCACGTTGGATCTGGCGGCGGTGCCGGTAATGCACAGCCTGACCCACCTGCCGGTGCTGGTCGATCCCAGCCATGCGGCAGGGGTTTCCGAGTGGGTTTCGGCACTGGGCAGGGCGGCGGCTGCCGCCGGTGCAGACGGGCTGATGGTGGAGGTTCACCCGAACCCCGAAGCCGCCCTGAGCGATGGGGAGCAGGCATTGCTGCCGGAGGAGTTTGCACGGCTGGCAGACGCCGCACGAAGGGGCGCACAAAGATAAATGCACAGAAGATCAGCTTTTCGGGAAAGGAGGGCGGTGCTGTGGAGATCACGATAACAGCGGGAAATCCCCCGCGGCGGGTAACGGCGCCGCTTTCCAAATCGGAGGGGCACAGAGCGATGATTTTAGCGGCGCTGGCGGAGGGAGAGACCCTGCTGCCGGTGCTGCCGGCTTCCGATGACATGACTGCGACGAAGGAATGTCTGCGGCAAATGGGCGCCGGCATTACCGAAACGGCGCAGGGGCTGCAAATCTGCCCCATTCGGGCGACGGCTGCCAATACCGTGCGGCTGAACTGTGGGGAAAGCGGCAGCACGCTGCGCTTTTTGCTGCCGGTGGCGGCAGCGCTGGGACGGCATGCTGTTTTTACCGGAGCGGGACGGCTGCCGGAGCGCCCTATTGCGGAGCTGTTGGAGGTGATGCAAAAAAACGGCATCACTGCCGAGGTGCGCCGGGAGCCGTGGGAAATCGAGATCGACGGACGGCTGACGGCAGGCATTTTTACGCTGCCGGGGAATGTCAGCTCGCAGTATGTCAGCGGGCTGCTGATGGCGCTGCCGCTTTTGAAGGGCAGCAGCGAGCTCCGGGTAGAAGGAGCGCTGCAATCGGCGGGATATGCCGCAATGACCGAGGAAATGCTGCGCCGCTTTGGGGCAGTTTGCGAAAAAACGCCGCAGGGCTGGCACATTGCCGGAGGGCAGCGTTACCATAGCCCTATGCGGCTTGCCATAGGCGGAGACTGGAGCCAAGCCGCCTTCTGGCTGGCAGCGGGCAGCCTGTTCGCACCGGTGACAGTGACCGGCTTGCTGCCGGAAAGCACCCAGCCCGACCGGGTGATATTGCCGCTGCTGCGGCAGATGGGGGCGCAAATTGAGATCTCCCCGAATGGGGTGACAGCGGCGCCGGGTAAATTGCGGGGCATTTCCGCCGAGATGAGCGGCTGTCCCGATCTGCTGCCGCCTTTGGCGGTGGTAATGGCATTTGCCGAGGGCGAGAGCCGGCTGACGGGGGCAGGGCGGCTGCGCCTGAAGGAAAGCGACCGTTTAACCGGAACGGCGGGTCTGCTGCGGGCGCTGGGCGGCACGGTGACGGAAGTCAAAGAAGACGCGATGTTCGGCAAGAGCGTCACGGTGAAAACCGGG
>ERZ779852.1052-NODE-1052-length-27390-cov-3.378672_pt1 | contig 27390 bp, 18 predicted proteins | sample MGYA00511559_ERZ779852 | MGnify/ENA primary metagenome ERZ779852 (study PRJEB29588, sample SAMEA2157977) | human gut metagenome | biome: human gut; feature: human-associated habitat; material: faeces | place: Denmark | collected 2008/2010 ...
TTGAAAAGAGTATAGAAGATGTTGCTATAGACATATTATGTCTATCCTGATTGATAAAATGGAATCATCAATTACGGAGGTATTGATAATGAGAGTTGTTAATCACTGCTTGAGAGTACAGCTATATTATAATCAGAAAATTCACGACAAATGGGATAGAAAATAAGCGCGTTATAAATATTAACATTGATAAGAATAATATATTGGAGAAAGGAGTTGCAAGATGGGTTATTTCCGAAGTGATGAGCATGTTAGAGTGGTTGGTTCTGTGGATGAGTTATTACAATTGTTAAAGACATTATTTAGTGGAGGTATAGGTATAGATGATTATGGTACAAGAATATATCTGGGGAATGTGTATTTTGATTTGAGCGACAAAGATAATTATACAGATGATCAGTTAAAAAAAATGATAAAAGAAAGTGGATCTAGCTTAGAAATAACATGTGAAACAGAGAGTGATCCTATGGATGAATATTTGGTTCGACTATTAGTAAGCAAATTTCCATTTTTGGAATTAAATGGACACGCAACGGGATGTCAATGTTCTATCCCTGTCATAAAGGGGTATAGAACAGATAAAGGAAAATTGTATACTACCACATTTGAGGAACGAAGTATAGATCTAATATTGAGAGAAACAAACTACTTGGATTATATGTTTAGACTATTACCATATGATAAGTTTTGTAGCATATTTTGCATTGATAAGTCTAAGTTTTCTGAAAAAGATTTAGAGAGCCTTTATACACGATCTATTGATTTGGCTGATGAAGTTGATTCTTATGAGCCAACTAATGAATATATAAATGAATGTTTTCCAGATATTGGATATGAAAGATTTATAGAGATTTGTAATTATGGAACAGAGATTGGAGAGAAAAATTATAAACAGACTATCAAGTTAATAAAAGCCAGGGGAGTTATTGATCCTCTGGAATTTTGCAAACGAAAATTTATGCCCGACATGTTTTGTAAAGATTTATTTGACGAAAATCCTAATAGTTTAAATTCAATTATCAACTCAAAAGCTTTTATGAAGGATAGTTTTTTTCCTGAAGCTGATCGAAATTATGAATACAAGGATATTGATGAATCTTTTGATATATATATGCCTAAAAAATATATTAAACAAGATTATAGTGCTGATGAATCGGAAATTGCTGCTGTAATATATAATATTGTTATGGCACAATCACCTATACATATAGACCTAGTGTGTGATCAAGTTGCACCGTTATGCGAAATAAAAGAAAAAGTATTAAAAATCATTAATAAATTTGCATTGTTTGATAGATGGGAGGTTAGAGGAAGGTTTTTATGGCGTGTTGACGGCAGCGAGGTTGTACCACGGATTCCTATAACAGAGGAAGATGCAAGACCTTTTGATTATATAGAAATAGATGAACTGGCTGCTGCCATGCTTGTAGTTATCAATAGAAACAAAGGTATAAGAAAAGCATATTTGTATGAGGAGTTAGCGAGTTTATATAAAACAAAAATATGTGAAAGTAGATTGGATTGTGCTTTTAGGTTGCTTTATAGAAATAAAGCAATACAAGAACTCGAAGGCAATGTATATGCATGTAATACAATATAAATTAGATAGCGAAAGCCAATGCACATGTTTCATGACGCATTGGTGTCTTTCGCAGAAAGACGGGTAATACATATGGATTGGCAGGAGTTTCAGGATGAATTTCCAATAAAGTTAAATGAACAGCAGCAGGAGGCAATAAAGACAATCAATGGACCGGTACTTTTACTGGCTGTTCCAGGATCAGGAAAGACTACGGTTCTTGTGGCAAGGCTTGGCTATATGATTTTGTGTAATAATATCATGCCGGAGGATGTGTTGACAGTTACATATACTGTTGCGGCAACGAGGGATATGTCCGAGCGGTTTGCATCTTTTTTTGGAGATGAGCTGGCAAATAGATTACAGTTTAAGACTATAAACGCTGTGTGTGCTGGGATAGTAAATTACTATACAAGAGCGAGGGAAGCTGACCCATTTGAATTGGTTTCAGATGAGAAAATGATAATGGGTGTTCTGGCACATATATATCAGGATGTGGTTCAAGAGTATCCTGCTGATAGTGATCTGAAGGCTGTTAGGACTCTTATATCATATATAAAGAATATGATGCTGACTGATGAAGAAATAGTCAGATTGGATGCTGAAAATGGTATAGAAATATCGAAGATGTATAGCAAATATCAGGAGTGGATGAAGAAGAATAACTATATTGATTTTGATGACCAGCTGGTATATGCGTATAAGTTGTTATCGGATAATCCGTGGCTTCTTGAAAAATACCAGAGAAGATATCAATACATATGTGTGGATGAGGCACAGGATACATCGCGTATACAGCATGTGATCATTGCTTTGCTGGCATCAAAGACAGAGAATCTGTTCATGGTTGGTGATGAAGATCAGAGTATCTATGGTTTTCGTGCGGCATATCCACAGGCATTACTTGAGTTTGAGAAAGATCATGCCGGGGCAAAGGTTTTGCTTATGGAGGATAATTTCAGATCAAATGCAAATATTGTTATAGCTGCTGACAGATTTATCCAGAGCAACACCTTAAGACACAAGAAACAAATGAGGGCAACCAGAGCGGGAACTTGTATAGTTGAAGAGATTCGTGTCAATTCAAGACTTGAACAATATGAAAACCTTGTAAAGGTTGCAGAGAATTGTAGAATCCAAACTGCAATTTTGTATAGAGATAATGATTCATCTATTCCATTGGTTGACTTGCTTGACAGAGCTGGAATTGATTACAAAATGAGAAATGCAGAATTGTTGTTTTTCAAAAATCGTGTTGTTCAGGATATAGTAAGTATTATAAAGTTGGCTTTAAATTCTAGAGATACAGATTCGTTCATGAGTATTTATTACAAAGTTGGAACTTTTCTCCGCAAGGTTGATGCATCGAATATTTGTGAAAAGAGTATTCGAGAGGAAAAAACGGTGTTTGATGCTGCGATGTCATGTGGACTCGGCGGTGGACGCATAGGCAGAATAAACAAGTTGAGAGCAGGTTTGAAAAAGTTAAAAGAAGATACTGTTAATGATGCGCTTGACCGGATCTTAAATGAAATGGGATATGGATCATATTTGAAGAAAGCAGAAATTGGAACGTCCAAGATAGAAATACTAAGAATTCTCGGAAATAGGCTTGATTCGGTAGAACAATTGATATCTAGGCTTTCTGAGCTTGAGGAAATTATAAAAAACAAGAAAAATAATTTCGATTGCCCGCTTATTCTTTCTACTATACATTCAAGTAAGGGACTTGAGTATGATACTGTATATATGATTGATGTGGTTGATGGGATTCTGCCTGAACGATCTGGTAATAGTTTAAAGAATGTTACTAAAGAAGAGTTGGAGGGATATGAAGAGGAACGACGCATCTTTTATGTAGGTATTACCAGAGCTAAGAATAAGTTAATCCTATACAATTTGGGAAGGGGAGTCAGCTTTTGTGATGAGCTGTTAGGAAGAAAAAAGGCACCGGTAGTCACAGTAGTAAGTAAACAGGAAAAACTTCTGTGCGAAACAGGGAAGAAAGGGGCTGAATACAAAAACAGAACTGCAAAGAAATCGTTAGAGATGGATGGCAGTGTATCTGCGAAGATTATTCCAGACAATAAGTATATAGGTAGGAAAGAGAAACCATATAAAGCGCGTGCCTTTGGTAAAAACTATTATAAGACATCTGATAATACATCTTCAGGAAACTACAAAAAGCTTCATTTTGAAGTGGGAGACAAAGTGGTACACAAAAAGTACGGTAATGGCGAGGTTGTATCTGTGGTTGGAGACAAAGTAAAAATTCGTTATGGAGATACAGAAAAAATCATGAGTATCATTGCTTTGTCGCATATGAATGTATTAGAGATAAAGAAGTGAATAGAAAACTAATTATAAGGGGCATTATGCAGTGATTAGCATGGAAGATAAAGAAATTAGCATGGAAGATAAAGAAATTAGTATGGAAGATATGTTTGCTGAGTTGGAGGGAATATGAGACTATTACATTTGAGCGATTTACATTTGGGGAAGAGCATATATGGCTATTCGATGATAGAAGATCAGAGATACTGGATAAACGAATTTTTAAAGGTGTGTGATGAGCAGAAACCAGATGCCGTCATGGTTGCGGGGGATGTGTATGATCGTGCCACACCTGGGGCGGCGGCAATCACGTTGCTGGATTACTTCATTGAGGAGATTTCAAACAGGCAGATCCCACTGCTTATCATCGCCGGCAATCACGATAGCGGGGAGAGGCTTGAATATGCTGGGGAAATATTGAAAAAGCATGATGTATACATAGCGGGTGTGCCACAGCGGAAGATTACCAGAGTTACACTTCCGGATGAAGAGGGAGAGGTGAATTTTTATCTCCTGCCATATCTGTATCCGGAGCGCGTAGCAAGCTTTTTTGACAGAAATGATATTAAAAGTTATGAGGAGGCAATGATCAATTATCTGAGTCATCAGGATATAGATACCGGTGAGAGAAATGTTCTTATTGCCCACCAGAACATCATTGCCGATGGTGTAGAGGCAGAGCGTGGTGGTTCTGAAACCATGTCAGGAGGAATCGGACCTATCGACTATTCGGTGTTTGATGATTTTGATTATGTTGCTTTGGGCCATATACATAGAGCCCGTCCGGTTGGAAGATCACAGGTTCGTTACGCCGGTACACCTATCTGTTACCACCTTGACGAGACAAAGCAGGGAAAGAAAGGCCCGTTATTGGTGGAGATTGGCCCGAAGGGTGAGGGAATAAAGGTTGAAACTATAGAGATAAAGCCGCTGCATAGGATGCGGTATGAAAAGGGAACAAAAGAAGAGTTGCATGCCATGTTTGAAAATGATAATGGCAGAGATGAGTATGTGGGACTGGTGATGACGGATGAGAGAGTAGACTCGGTTACGTATGCATACTTCAATGATCTCTTACAGAAAAGGGGCAGCAAGCTTTTGGAATTCAGATCAGAGGCGAAGTCCCAGTCAGGAGTCAGGGAAGGCAGATCCCGTGAGGAGATACAGAGGGAGAGCCTGCAGGATTTATTTGCGGAGCTATATACGAAGGCGAATAACGATGAGCCACCAACCACAGAAGAATATGAGATGATGAAATTTGCAGCCGATAAGATGTCCAGATGCGAAGTCACAAAGGATGCAAATCCAGATAATTCTCTGGTGGATGAAGTGATTGCATTTGCCAGACAGTTAGGAGGGGAGTAGCATATGAAACCAATAAAACTTGAGATGACAGCGTTTGGTTCGTTTAAGAATCATACGGTGATAGATTTTTCCAACTTTGAAAAAGAAGTTTTTCTTATAACGGGAGATACCGGGGCCGGCAAAACGACTATATTCGATGCCATTACATATGGACTTTTTGGAACCTTAAGTGGTTCAGGCAGCAAGTCGAGGACCCCGGAGATGATGCACACGAAGCAGCTCTCTAAGAGTATTGACACAGTTGTTGAGTTGACATTTGCACACAATGGTGACACTTATAAAGTTGTGAGAACCATGCACTATGCTAAGAAGCAGAAGCTTGAGAATCAGTATGACGACAAGGCATCTCTGAAAGCTGTGCTTTATGATTCGGAAGGACAGGCGTGTTGTTCGGGTGCAAAATGCGTGACAGACGAGATTGAAAGGATCCTGGGAATCAAAGTAGAGCAGTTCTTGAAGATTGTCATGCTGGCTCAGGGCGAGTTTAAGGCATTTCTTACTTCCGCGGGTGACAAGAAGGCAGAGATTATTGGCACCTTGTTTGACAGCAGTAAGTATGAGTATTATGAGAAGATATTCAAGCTTGCATATGACAAGCTGGCGGACGAGAGAAAAGAATCTGAAGGAAGAATAAAGCTCGTGCTTGATAGCACGTTTAACAAGCCGGACACAGACAGATATTCTGAGGAGCTGTGGCTGTGGAGAGGGGAAGATGATAAGCTGATCGGCAATCTCACTGCACTGCTTGATGATGAGCAGGAAGAGTATGACGAAGTATCCAGAAAGGCAAATGAACTTGCAAAGCGCAGGGATGATCTGCTTTTGGAAAGAAAGAATGCGGAAATTAACAATAATAATCTGAAAGAATTGGCAGAGTGTCAAAAAGCCTTGGAAGCGCTTGAGGCAAGAAAAGGTGAGATAGCCCAGAAGAGGCTTGAGCGGGAGCGAATCTGGAAGGCCTGGTATGATATACATGGTTTGGTGAATCAGCTGGAGAATATCCAGAACAGATTGAATTATGAGATTGAGGAAAAATCAAATCTGGAGAAGCGACTAAGCGTGGTTACGCAGGAACTGACACAGCTGAGTGAGGAGGCTGCTCAGGATGAGGCTATACTGAGTCAGAAAGAGAGCTTGGGAATCGAGATTGATAGTTTGCGGAAGTCAGTTCTGAAATTCAAGAGCAGGGATGCTGAGAGAAAGAACCTGCAGACTCTCCAGAAGAGAAGCGACGATATACTCAGTAAAATATCCACTTACAAGGATGAGAGGAACAAGACAGAGAGCCTTCTTGAAAAGTGTAAGGAGCAGCTGAGGCATCTCTCAGGTGCAGACGCCGTGTTGATAGAGAAGAATCAGTTGGTGGAATATAGGGAGAAACAGCTTGAAGATATCAGAAGTCTGATAGGATACCGGAATTCCCTTCTTGCCACTGAGAAGAAAAGGGAAGAGGCGGCTGCCATCTGTGCAGAATCAAGTGAGAACTGCAGTAAGCTGGATGCGGAGTTTTATGATCTTCAAACCCGCTTTTACAGTGGACAGGCTGGACTATTGGGCGAAAAGCTTCTGGAGGATATAAGGAAGAATGGCTCAGGAATCTGCCCGGTGTGCAGAAGTAAGATCCAAGGGGATGTCAGTAAGATTGTGACAAGAGGTGAGGATGTTCCTGTTGAAGATGATGTAAAGGCCGCAGAGGAGCGGAGTAGAAAAGCCAAGGCAGAATTCGATAAAAAGCATAGTGAATTCGAAAGGTACAAAGCCCAGTCAGAGGAAAAGAGGGCGGAGCTTGTAAAGAATCTGCAGAAGCTTCTGGGAGATTCCGTAGCGGATCAGGCACTGGCTGACGGATATCTGGAGAACCAGGCTGAAGCGGAGGAAGGGCAGAAGCAGCAGGCGATTGCTGAGAGAAAACAGGCCGAAGAAAATGTAAAAGAGAAGGAAAAACAGGAAAAGAACAAGGAGAGATTTGAAGAGCAGCTGCATAAATTTGATGAGAACATTAATATAGAGAATGAAAATCTGGCAGCTGTCAATAAGGATATTGCGGCTTCTAGTGAGAAGATAAAAGGTATCGAGGAACAGCTGAAGGGCGAGAGCGCTGAGGAAGTTGAGAAAGAGATAAAGTCTAAAGAAGAAAAGTGCAAGGCTATCGAGAAAATTCTCAGTGATCACAAGATCAGTAAAGAGAAGCTGGATAAGGATAAAAATGTCATCACTGGCTCTCTGGTCAAAATCAACGAGGATATACCTAAAGATCAGGCGAATAAGAAGAGTATATCTGAAGAACTCGAGAACAAGCTGGCAGAGGATGAGTTCGATAAGGTTGAAGATGCGGAAAGACTGATACAGGATATTGCAGATGTGGCTACATGGATCAAGCAACGTGACGAAGAAATAAAGAAGTACGACATGGATGTAAAATCCACGAGTGATATTATAGCTTCCCTGGAGCCGAAGACACAGGGCTGCGAGTATATCGAACTCTCTGCAATCGACACCAGATTGGACGAGACAAAAACAGAGATTGAAACCGTGAAAGCTTCCCTGACCAGTGTTGACAAGCTTATAGACAATCATAGATCTGTACTTGATACAATATCCACTGAGAGTATGAAACTGCAGAGCAGCAGACAAGCTGTGAAGATGCTTCGCTCCTTGAGTGAAAAAGCAAATGGAGTGAGCACGGATGGAGGAAAGCTGAGTTTTAGCAGGTATATTATGAGCTCAGTATTTGCTGAGATTGTACAGCATGCAAATGTATGGCTGGACATTATGACAGGTGGAAGATATGAGCTGGTTCATGTTAGCCACAACAGCTCCATCGCAGGGTTTGAACTGGAGATCCGAGATGTATTGCTTGGAACTCAGAGAGAAGCTGCATCGCTGTCTGGTGGTGAATCATTCCTTGCTTCTATGTCACTTGCTCTTGGCTTATCTGATGTGGTTCGAAATGAAGCGGGTGGTATGGATATGGAGGCCTTGTTTATCGATGAAGGATTTGGTACTTTGGATGAAGAGGTGCTGACTAAGGTGGAGGAGGTACTGAAAACCTTAAAGAGCAATGGAAATATGGTTGGCATCATAACTCATATAGGCCGTCTGGAAATGATCACCGACAAGATTATAGAGGTGCATTACGATGTTGAGACAGGTAGTGCAGTAAAAGTAAAGTAAGAAGAAATTTTGTAACTTGACCTTTGAACCACAAAAGAGGCGGCCATCAAGTTTTGGCTGCCTCTTTTAACATGAATGAGATATGACTAATAAAATCAGGCTAGAAACCAATCCCCCCAGGGCGCTGACTCGAGGTGTCAGACACAGAGAATGTTCATCTGCACCTGATATCGAGAAATTCTTATGAGATAATCCCCAGCTTCTTAAGCGCCGTTATAGTACATACGGAGGTGTTCTTGTCGTAGCCAAGCTCCTCAAGTTTTGCTGGGTCGGAGATGTTCTCTTTCTGCGCAGTGAGCATAGCTTCCGTCAGCAGATCTTGGCCCTCGGAGCGTCCTTCAGCTAGTCCTTCGGAACGCCCTTCATCCTTGCTTTCCTTAAGTTCCTTAGCCATAATTCTTCTCATCGCATCGTTCATCATAGAATGTGCCTCCTTCCATGTCTCAATTTTTTCTTCGTTTACATCGGATACAATGGCAAATATTGTCTCGGCAAACATGCTGTGTCTGCTGTCTAACTCGTTGGCATTGTTCAAAAAATCATTGTAAGTGTCCTTTGAAATATCAGCAGTGAGCGCGTTCAGCCAGATTATGTCTTTTTCATCTTTGCTGGAGCTTTCAACATCTGACGATGGCTTGGTAATGACGATCTGTATTGGAAACTGAGCGCCGTCTACATGGTAGATGTTCCTGATATCTTCGCGGATGGTATATCCAAGTTCCTTAAGCTCTTTCATAAGTTCCCTCGGGTATGCGGCGCGCACGATGGATATTGTCATATCATTCTCGCAGACAGGTGCACCGTATGCATCGCAGTTGGCGGGAGAGATCATATACAGCAGCGCATATGCCTGTACCTTATAAAAAGTCTCAAGGTTTAACTCGTCCTTCGGTGATTTGTATTCAAGTATATTGTGTTTCCTGAAAAATCTGCCGATGTTGTTGTCGATGACCAGATCGTCAGGTTTCTTGACCACGGTCAGGTCTATGCTCAGCGGTTTCCTGGTGAGCTGAAATTCTTCGTTGAATTCAATATCATCCTCGTAGTCCTTCAGATACAGCCGCATGGCGTGGACAAATCCTGTGTGCCACTGGACGCGGCCTGTTGTATCGTCAGAGCAGGTAGCACTAGTTGTGGAATCATCCTCTGCTGCCTGAGTCGCATCACCGTTGATGACATTAAGTTTATCGTTGTGTTTGTTGTTATATCTCAAATAAGTACCTCCATTTTACCCCATAAATTCATAAATAACAATGTTGTAAATAGTTCATCTGGCCAGATGATCGTTTGCGTTTGTAGTTCCCGCGGGAGATACGTTATGTTTGTATTTATTAAGAATACAGTAAAGGATAAGATATTTCAATAAACCGGATATGAGTTTAACAGAGAGTTCACAGAAATTGACAAGGTGTATAATTGAGCCTGTGTGTTTACGGTATTGCCCTGATAATATACGGTATGTTAGAATGTTCATGGTTATCCTACAGAAACAGTAGGATAATTAAGACTGTTTTGTCTGCGTGGCAATAAGCCCAGGTTTGTGCTGTGCTGATTTAGAGCTATTGTAATAAGTGAATTTGGAGACCGCCGCGCTAGCTTGAGAGAAAGGAAAAATCGTGGGAAATATATTCAGAAAAGCATTTGTCAAATCAATCCCAATCATGTGCAGCTATTTGTTCGTCAGCATGGCATACGGAATTATGATGGAGAATGCCGGATTCAAATGGTATTATTCACTGCTGGTCAGCCTGACGGTGTACACAGGAGCGTACCAGTTTGTGCTTGTGACGCTGCTTTCAAGCGGAGCCTCCATACTCACCATGGCGCTCACTGCATTTCTGATGAACAGCAGGCAGAGTTTCTATGCGCTGACATTTGTGGATGAGTTCAACCACATGGGAAAGCGGAAGTTATATATGATACATACAATGACGGATGAGACCTACGCCGTGAACTGTACCCTGCCGGATACCGGTAAAGAGAATCAGAGTATCATGTTCTGGGTGGCTTTTTTGTCGAGGTGTTACTGGATGGTTGGTGCGGTTGCCGGGGGGATCCTGGGTCAGATTATTCCGTTTGATATGACGGGGATTGATTTCTGCATGACGGCACTGTTTGTCATCATATTTATCGATCAGTGGGAGAAGGCGGAGAGCCATATTCCGGCGATTGCAGGAATTGTGATAGCGGTTTTATGCTTGTTGGTAGTTGGACAGCAGTATTTCCTTTTGCCGTCACTGCTCATAGCGTCAGCGGTGCTTGTGGTGTGGAATACGAGGAGAAAATGAGACAGCATTATTCACGGTGTATTCACAGAAGCTTTTTTTATCAGATCTGTCACATAAGCGGTCGGAACGATACGAATAATAATAGAAGAGCAATTATAAAAAACAGGATATGATATATAGAAAGAACAGGAAACTATTATGAATACAAGATACATATTAATAGGAATTGCGGTGTCGGCAGTTGTAACATTTGCACTGAGGGCACTTCCATTTGTCATATTTAATGGAAAAAGACAGATGCCGGAGATGCTGGTAAAGCTTGGGAAGGTGCTTCCGGCGACCATCATGGCGGTGCTCATAGTGTACTGTCTGAAGGGGGCGGTGGCGGCTCCGGTGGCAACTGGAATACCAAGTCTCGTTGGCGTTCTGGTGACAGGCGGTACATACAAATGGAGGCACAATACGCTTCTGAGTATCCTGCTGGGGACTGTGAGTTATATGGTGATGTTGCGTCTGGTATGAGAAAAAGAGGAGTGGAAAAATTCCATTCCTCTGAACCACTGTTTTTAGCAGTAATCTCTGCAATCGGATTGCGGATAATTTGTACGCATAATCCCACTATTGAATGAATGTGCATAATTTGTTAGAATAGCTGTGTGTTTATCGACTTAAGCACATATTATAATATGAAGATATCATCGCGGCAGATTTTGTCTGGGCAGGTGATATTTGGAGATATTATTAGAAAGGATCTGAATAAGTAATGGATAGATCAGATAAACAGAGAATTGAGGGGATCGTGCAGAGGATATTGGATGATTTCGGCGATGACAGAGCCATCAACAAGACGGATCTGTGCAACGAGCCGGATAAGACAGCCATTATCGATGTGATCGACAAACTCATGAAGATTCTGTATCCGGGTTATTACAGCGACAAGCTGTATAAGATATACAGCCTGAAGAATAACATGTCTGTTATCATAGAGGATGTAATATTCCATCTGAAGAAACAGATCATGATAGTTCTCAGGTATTGCAAAAAGTTTCCTGAGCTCACAGATGCTGAGCTTGAGGATAAGGCGATGGATATAACATATGAATTCATGGATAAGATACCTCAGATAAGAGACTATCTTGAGACTGATATCCAGGCGGCATTTGACGGAGATCCTGCTGCGGGCAGCAAGGATGAGGTCATACTTTCATACCCTGGACTGTATGCCATATCTGTATACCGTATGGCACATGAGCTTTGTCTGCTGGATGTGCCGATGATACCAAGGATCATGACTGAGCACGCCCACAGCGTGACCGGAATAGATATTCATCCGGGCGCCACCATAGGAAAGTATTTCTTTATTGACCATGGTACGGGAATCGTTATCGGCGAGACGACTATTATCGGCGAGCATGTGAAGATATATCAGGGCGTGACACTTGGAGGACTCTCTACACAGGGAGGTCAGAAGCTCAAGGGGGCCAAGAGGCATCCAACCATCGGTGACAATGTAACCATCTATTCAGGCGCGTCCATCCTTGGAGGCGAGACTATCATCGAGGACAACGTTGTTGTGGGTGGTAATACATTTATCACCAACTCAGTAGAGAAGGATACAAGGGTTACTGCCAAGAAGCAGGAGCTTCAGTATAAAAATAATTAGAGGACATACAAATGAGTGACATACGAAAGATAGCGGTTCTGACCAGCGGAGGAGATGCTCCGGGCATGAATTCAGCTGTTAGGGCTGTGGTTGTATCGGCCATCAACAGTGGAATAGAGATAGTCGGAGTGATGCGTGGTTACGAGGGACTTATCGACTGGGAGACACAGCCGCTCGGCCTGGCGGACGTCAGGAACATAAACAATCAGGGTGGAACGATACTTTTCACCAGCAGAAGCGAGCGATTCCTACAGAAAAAATACCGCGAGCAGGCGGCAAAGAATCTGCGAGATCACGATGTAGATGCGCTTGTTGCCATCGGTGGGGATGGAACACTCCGTGGAGCCATAGCATTTCAGAATGAGGGTATCAATACCATCTGCATCCCTGGAACAATAGACAGAGATGTTGCATGTTCTGAGTATACGCTGGGATTTGACACAGCGGCGAATACAGCCATGGAGGCCATTGACAGGATAAGAGATTCATCGGTTTCCCACGGACGATGCAGCGTCGTGGAGGTCATGGGACGAAAGAGAGGCTATATAGCGCTCTGGGCAGGCATGGCGACATCAGCTGATGCCATCATAATTCCTGAAAAATGGGATGGTGACTATGACAGTATCATAGATACGATAAAGGCAAAGCATGCTGACGGAAGAAACAGCTATCTGGTGGTTGTGGCCGAGGGTGTTACAGATGCTCCAGAGCTTGCACAGATGATTCTTGATAAGACTGGTATAGAGTCGAGGGTATCGGTGCTTGGCTATATACAGAGAGGCGGACAGCCAACGGCAAAGGACAGGATGTATGGCTCACTCATGGGTGCGTATGCCGTTGATGTACTCAAGAAGAACAAGGCAAATCGTATGATAGCTATCAAGAACGATATACTTATAGACTATGATATAAAAGAGGCAATTGATATACAGAACAATCAGATCGATTCCTTCCAGTATGAGCTGAGTAAGCTGCTGGCCGAGTAATCGGTGAGGCTGGCAGTGGGTAAAAAATAAGCTGACTGATTATAAAAAGATATATAAATGACAGGTATAAAAGATACAATATAAAGGAGAAGGTTATGAAACAGGTAATATTAACAGGCGACCGTCCTACGGGCCGTCTTCATGTGGGACATTATGTAGGATCACTTAAGAGAAGAGTCGATCTTCAGAATTCAGGAAAGTATGATGAGATTTACATCATGGTGGCTGATGCGCAGGCGCTTACAGACAACGCAGAGCATCCTGAGAAGGTCAGACAGAATATTATGCAGGTTGCTTTGGATTATCTTGCCTGTGGCATAGATCCTGAGAAGTCTACTATATTCATCCAGTCAATGGTACCAGAGCTCACAGAGCTCACATTCTACTATATGAACCTTGTAACAGTGGCAAGAGTCCAGAGAAATCCTACCGTTAAGGCAGAGATCAAGATGAGAAACTTCGAGGCAAGTATCCCTGTTGGATTCTTCTGTTATCCTATCAGCCAGGCTGCAGATATCACAGCATTCAAGGCCACAGAGGTTCCTGTTGGAGAGGATCAGATGCCTATGATCGAGCAGTGTAAGGAAATCGTTCACAAGTTCAATTCAGTATACGGAGAGACTCTTGTGGATCCGAAGATCGTTCTTCCTGACAATGAGGCATGTCTCAGACTTCCAGGTACAGATGGTAAGGCCAAGATGAGTAAGTCACTTGGAAACTGTATCTACCTGTCAGAGGATCCTGCAGATATCAAGAAGAAGGTTATGTCCATGTACACAGATCCAAACCACATCCGTGTAGAGGATCCTGGTCAGATCGAGGGCAATTCAGTATTTACATATCTTGATGCATTCAGCAAGCCAGAGTACTTTGAGGAGTTCCTTCCAGACTACAGTGGTATGGATGAGCTCAAGGAGCACTACACCAGAGGTGGTCTCGGCGATGTAAAGGTCAAGAAGTTCCTGAACAATGTTCTTCAGGCTGAGCTTGCACCTATCAGAGAGCGCCGTCAGATGTGGGAGAAGAGACCACAGGATGTATACGACATCTTAAAGAGTGGCAGTGAGGTTGCCAGAGCAAAGGCAGCAGAGACACTTGCAGATGTGCGCCGTGCTATGAAGATTGACTATTTTGAGAACGACAATCTTTTCAAGTAAGAAATATTATAACTTTTAGCATGATTACATGTGCAAAAAGGATAAAATTCTCACTGAATGTCCTGAAAAGTGATATTTGGGACAGATCAAGGGAATTTTATCCTTTTTTCATGCAAATAATCATTTTAGAGATATTTTTGTGCTAATGACGAGCAAATTATCTCAAAATAAGAAAATCCTAAGGAGATGACATATCACCTGAATGTGGAGTTAAATAACGCTGTCAATCACATATTATATCCTTACAACCACAGCTTCATACGGATACAGTCCTGTCAGTGAAATTACACAGTGCAGATGGGCGTAAATTGCAACAATCAAAAACAGTAATTACCTGAGTCGTTAACTATATAAATAATCCGGATTTCTCCTTGCTGTGCTCCAGCTTGTCAAGAAGCTTTGCGCAAGGCTTGGCGAGCAGCAGTCCGATGACCGCTGAGATCGCAACATATATCAGCAGGGTGGCAAGACATTTGCCGTAGGTGTGCTGATACATTCCGGCGACACATTCCCTGAGGGCGTTCATGCAGTATGAGAACGGCATGAATTTGTACAGGTACTGGTACACTGATGGGAGCACTTCCACAGGGAAGGTTCCACCTGCTCCCGCAACCTGAATGACCATGATGATCACGGCGATGGCCTCACCGATATTGCCAAATGCCACGGTGAGAGAGTAGATCAGGAATGTAAATACAAAGCTCGTCATTATGGCGGCCAGTGCAAATGCTATCGGATGCCTGCACTGTATTCCCACGTAGAACAGATCGCCCATAACGGTTATGATTGTCTGGACCTGTCCGATGACGAAGAAGTTAAGATATCTTCCGAAGAACTTCTGGTAAGGCTTCACGCCCTCAAGCTCTTCATTGTCCTTGACCTTAACGTGTATGAGTGCCACAAGTATGAGAGCACCGACCCACAGTGCCAGGACCGTGTAGAATGGTGCCATGGCTGATCCGTAGTTGGATATCTCGTATACAGCAACTGTGTTCATCTGTACCGGTGATGAGATGAAATTCACTATCACCTGTGGATTGTCCTTGATGGCATTTATGAAATCCTGGTAGCTGCTGTTAGACGTGATCGCCTGTATGTCGGCCTTGATCTTGTCTATGCTTTCTTTGAGATCCTTCAGACATTTGATCGTTCCCGCGATGTCTGAGGTTCCGTCCTTTAGAATGTCCTGATACTCGGTCAGGGACTTGCTGATATCGTTGAAGTTTCCCGGAACATTTGCCAGCACGGTCTGTGCCTGCGCCAGAGATGACTGGATATTCTCTAACGAAGATTTCAGTTCAGGCGAAAGTTCGTTATTTATGAGATCCTTCACTGAAGCAATGTCATTTGTACACTTCTTTATGTCGGACGATACCGCTTTTTTAAGTGATGCAAATTCTTCGTCCGACAGGCTTGTGTCGGATACAAGCTTTGCTAAGTCTTCGTTCAGATTTTCAAACTGAAGTTTGGCATCCGATACTATAGGTGACTGGGCTTCGATCAATCGGTTTATGGTGTCCAGAACATTGGTGCCAAGGGAACCATTGAGGTCAGTTTCGATTGACACTGATCCGATATCGTGGGTTCTTGAGAGGCTGTCCACGGTTTTACCAAGCTCTGTAAGTCTGTCAGAGATCATGTCGAGACCTGTGTTCAGCAGTGATATCGAGGTGTCTGCAACGTCGCTGCTTATGCCTGCGCTGTCACTCAGATTTCCAAGACTGCTTGAGCCGCTCTGTGCCATGCTGTCTATGCTTGGAAACAGAAGCTGAGTGGTATCGATGGCATCTGATGCAGACTCTGTGAGCAGTGAAAATGTATTCAGCATATAGACGTAATTGTCCAGCGTGGATGAGATCTGTTCCAGTTTGCTCTCAAGACCGGCAACGAGGTCTGAACCGTCTATGTTATTTCCAGAAATGAAATCTCCGGCATTTGCAAATACCTCGGTCAGCGTGCTTATGATCTTTGTGTTTATCTCGTTTTGGACGGTCGTCTTGACCTTGCCGGTTATCTTGGTGGCAATGGCGTTCTTCTTGCTGTTCTCGTAGTATTCGATATTTGGATTGACGATGTTGCCATTTAGTATGCTGAGCATGTTCGCCGTGAAGTCCTTTGGTATGATTATTCCGGCATAACATTCCCCGCTGGCGATGAGTTCAAGTGCCTCATCTTTATTATCGGCAAATGTCCAGTCGATAGTGTTGTTGTTTTCAAGACTTTCGATCACCATGTCTCCGATGGTCAGATTTATTCCGCTCATCTCGATTCCCTCATCCTCAGAGTAGACGGAGATCTTCATGAGTGAGGTGGCGGACTCTCCATACGGATCCCAGTTTGACAGGATGTTGAACCACGCATACAGGGAAGGGATTATGCACAGACCCATGACTATGGACAGTGCGACAACATTTGTGGTGATTCTGCGCAGATCAGATATGTATACACGCCAAATGTTTTTCATGATAATTCCTCCTTGTCAGCTTCTGTGTTTTCTGTGGCTTCATCCTGTTCATCCGTCTGAACCGAGTCGCCATGTTCATCCGTCTGAACCGAGTCGCCATGTTCATCTGTCTGAACTGTCTCGTTTTGCTCATCAGACTGCACAGACACACTCTGATCATTCTGCACAGCCTCAGCCATCTCAGCCACCTTGTCCTGCACGGCGGTGATCTGTGTCTGAATGTCTGTTTTTACATTTGTTATTATGTCGTCCAGCTTCTTCTTCGGTGCAGCGACTTTTGTATATATGCTGTTGATGTCGATGAGGCCGTCAATATTATCTTCCGTATCCTGAAGCGAGTTAACCATCTCCTGTACCTTGTAATCCGAGTATTCCACATGTATCAGATACGCCGCGATTATGAACAGGCTGGCGATCCACAGAACAAGAAATATGATCTTGGAGCTGCCGGTCAGAAAGAGCAGGATAAGGAAGCATGCGGGAACAGTGAATATACACTTAATACCCGCCTTCAGCTTTTTTACATTTGCTGCATGGGCATTGTCTCTGAATGCAAGCACCTGGGACTTTATGTCAGATGGCTCGGTGCTGGTTGTATTTGAATTTGTATCTTCGTTCATGGGTGTTCCTCCTTATTTGCATTACATCATATCCGTATCTTCCATACGTTTCTCGATGAAGTGCATGATATGGATAAATGGTTTTCTGATTATAAGTCCTATGACCAGTGCAACCACAATGAAAATTGACAATTCAAGCAGATATTTGAACAGGTCTGCGTGATACATTCCGCCAATACATTCACGCATTGCATTTATCGCATATGGGAATGGGAAGAATATGTACACCTGTCTGAAGAAGTTCGGAAGAGCCTCTATAGGGTAGGTTCCACCGCTCCCCGCTATCTGCAGCACCATGATCACAACAGCGAGGGCCTTGCCTATGTCGCCAAATGATATGGTGAGTGAATATATCAATATTGAAAATGTCAGCCCTGCGAGTGCCGCAGTTGCCCAGAATGCAAATGGGTGCAGACACTGTATCTTCAGCAGGAACAGATCTCCAAGCACTATGACCAGAACCTGAAGCTGAGACAACAGGAAGAAAATAAGGTATCTTCCAAAGAACAACTGGTGTGGTCTGGTATCCTTCAGATAGTCCGCATCCTTCACATGCACCTTCATGAGGGAGACGAGAATTGTCATTCCGACCCAGATGGCAAGCACTGAGTAAAATGGTGCCATGGACGAGCCGTAGTTGGCAATGCTGTAGTAGTAATGTTCCTCGACAGCAACAGGCTTTGACAGGAATGACGCCAGCGCCTCTGAGTCTCCGTTGAGGAAGGCGATGATCATGTCGGTCACCTCGCTGTCGGCGGCCTTGTTGATCTCGTCTGTGGCGGTCTGGATCTTGTCACGTATACCACTTATGAGATCGGAGAGGTCTGTGAGACTGGTGTTCATTGATGCAATAGTCACCTTATAATTGTCAAATACAGAGCTTGCACTGCTGATGGTAGAATTCAGGGTATTTAACAGATCCTGAGCGTTTTTCAGTGCATTTTTGATGTTCAGGATAATGTTGTCCATGTCAGGAATGACCTGGCTGGTAAATGTGTCATCTATGTCTGAGACAGAGTCGATGATCTGGTCGAGCTTATCTGATACGGCATTTTCTGCATTTGTGATCGCAGATATATCCAGACTATCGATGGTGTCAGCGGTGAGAGAGGAAATCTTCTTAACCTCTGTTTTCAGCTTGTCAAGCTTGTTGAGTGCATCTGAAACCTCATTCGTGTTGCTTATGTCAAGAGATTTGATATATTCGTCGACTGCATCGATCTTTTGCTGAAGTTTGTCTGCATCTGCCTTGATATTCTCAAGATCGGCAGATATGTTCTCTGCATCATCCTTCATATGGATAAGCTTTGCAGAGCTTTTCAGATTCTGTATGTCCTGCGCGATGCTGTCAATCTGATCCTGAAGAGAATTCCTGACAGTGTAGTAGGTTGAGCCCACTGAGTCTATATCGGACATGCTTGAATCAATGGCGGAACCCGCATCGGACAGAAGCTTGCTGCTCCTGTCAGTTGCGTCCTTGAGCTTTGTGCTGGTCTTGAGTTTGTTATTTGCCTTGATTATGGAATCTATGGTTTTCTGGTATCCGGCGAGATTGTCATCGACGGTCTTGAGTGCTGTGATGAAATCCGTTCCCTTGAGATCCTTCGACAGATCTGTGTCGGAGTCGTCAATGGCAGTGATAAGCTTCTGTGATATCGCCTTGACGTAGGTCTCGTTGATGCTTGTCTTGAGCGTTGAGACTGCAGTGTCGGTTATCTTAGGTGCCACGGCATTTTTCTTCTCATTTTCATAGTAGGTGAAGCTTGGATTTACGAAGTTGTCCGTCAGGGCATTGAACATGTTGTAGGAGAAATCCTCATCAATGATGACGGCGGCATAGTAGGTGCCTGATTTCACACCGCCGATGGCGGACTTTTCAGATTCCGGAAATACCCAGCCGATACTGGTCTGGCTTTTCAGCTTATCGGCCACTGACTGGCCCATGTTCATCTCGTTGCCGTCCGCATCTGTGTAGCCCTTGTCCAGGTTGACGACGGCGATATTGATATTGCCGGTATTGGCATATGGATCCCAGTTTGCAAATATGTTGAACCATGCATACAGCGCAGGCAGTATGCACAGTCCAACGGCGAGAACTATTGTGAGTATACTTTTTTTGATACCGATCAGGTCGTTTTTGAATATTTTCAGTATTGTTTTCATTTTTATGTAATTCCTATTTATATAGTAAATGCATCAGCGAGGACTGATGTACATGAGAGAGTCCCCGCTGATGATCGTTTATTATTCTACAGGTCTTTGAAATGGAACTGCTTCTTTCCGGTTGCGTAGTCATCAACTATCTGTCCATGTCCGTAAAGCTTGTATTTGTAGGTTACAAGTCCCTCAAGTCCTACAGGGCCTCTTGCATGGATCTTGCTTGTGCTGATTCCGACCTCTGCGCCAAATCCGTATCTGAATCCATCGGCAAATCTTGTGGAGCAGTTCTGGTATACTCCGGCCGAATCGACAAGCTGCATGAAGAGGGCGGCGGTCTCGTTATTCTCAGTCACGATACAGTCAGTGTGATGTGAACCAAAGTGGTTGATGTGTGAGATCGCCTCCTGCACATTGTTCACGATCTTGACTGAGAGCACCAGGTCAAGATACTCGGTATTGAAATCGTCGTCTCCCATGATCTCAAAAACGTTATGGCTGCTCATATTGCGTTCAGCCTGATTGATGATCTCCGCTGCCTCGGCGGTTCCGCGGAGCTTTACACCGTGTTTCTTAAGTGCTTTTGCCATGACCGGAAGCATTTCTTTTGCCACATCTCTGTGGACGAGAAGTGTCTCCGTTGCATTGCAGGCGGCGGTGTACTGTGTCTTGGCGTCTATGATGATAGGGATTGCCTTTTCAATATCCGCATCCTTGTCTATGTATGTGTGGCAGATTCCGTCTGCGTGTCCCATGACAGGGATCTTGGTGTTGTTCATTATATACTGCACAAATGCATTTGAGCCTCTAGGTATGAGCAGGTCAACGGACTTGTTGCATGACAGAAGCTCATCGATCTCGTTGTGCTGGCTTGCCTGGAGCATGCAGCCCTCTGGTGCTCCGTTTGCAACGGCTGTGCTGTAGATCACATCGAAGAGAGCCTTGTTGGTGTTGGCAGTTTCCTTGCCACCCTTGAGTACTGCGCAGTTGCCGCTCTTGATGCACAATGATGATATCTGGACCAGCGCATCCGGTCTTGCCTCGAATATGATTCCGATGACACCGATAGGGCAGGAGACTCTCTGAAGGACCAGCCCCTCGTCAAGCTCTCTCTTGAGCTGGATCTGTCCAACCGGGTCAGGGAGCTTTATGAGCTCATCGATTCCATTTGTCACGTCAGCGAGCTTGTGCTCGTCGAACTTCAGTCTCTTTTTGACTGATGCTGCGATCCCGTTCTCCTCGGCAGCAGCCATGTCCTTTGCATTTGCCGCAAATATCTCATCCTTATGTGCGATGAGTGCGTCCTTTACATGTACTAGTATATTGTTTCTTGTATCTTCTGAAAGTGCAGCCATTTTGTAGCTGTCAGCCTTCATGATGCTTGTAGCTTCCTGCATGTTCATAATCTTGTTCTCCTTTATAATCCTGTATGTCATGTGCACTTATTCTGTCGTGGCACATGAGCATATAATCCATTAAATATTACCACAAGTTTGGGGAGATGACCACAGGGAAGAAGATAAAAAGAGGCCATCGCATAATATGTGCAATCCACATTTGGAATGAAATCCGTATGGATGATTGCCATATTATGTAATGACCTTTTTATATGGTTATTGAGTTGTTATATATTGTTCCAAATTAGCAGCTTATCACAACAAAGCTCTGTGCCGGAAGAGTGATAACTCCGTCAGCGATACCTGGCTGTGTGCCGTTTATTGCTATAGAATAGATAACCTTTGCGTCACCAGTCAGCTCAGCAAGCTTCCTTGACTGGGTGTCCGTATTCTTAGGGTTCACTGCAAGGAGTAGATTCCCTCTCTTATATACAAGTGGCTTTCTGCTGATGATCTCAAGGTTGCTCTTGTCCAGCAGATCGGCCTGTGAACGTCTGAGAGAAGTGAGGGCCTTCACTGTATTGAGCAGGGAGTTCTGATCTGCCTCGGAAGCCTCAACATTTGCGGCATTTTCTGCAGGATCAACCGGCAGATAGAGCTTGTCGGCAGGCGCTGATGAGAAGCCCATGTTGTCACCGCTTGTCCACTGCATAGGAGTTCTTGAGCCGGTTCTGGTGAATCCGCCCTCCTTGCTTGCCATGCTTCTGAATTTCATAGCGATCTCATCGCCATAGTAGATGAATGGATTGCCAGGCATTGTCAGGAAGAATGCGTAGGCAAGCTTTAACTCATCCTCCGAGAGTCCGTAGCTGATACGTGTAGTGTCGTGATTTCCTGTGATGAGGGCTATAGCACCCTTGTCCTTTATCTGCTCGTATCTTCCCATGTATTCATCAATGAAGTGGTCGCAGGTTCCTTTGCTGTCAGCCTTGAAGAAGCTGTTGTTCTCCGTGCTGTCGTCAAGTGACTCTGGAAGAGATGCAAATGCATTCAGGTGAGCTTCGTAATCTCTTACCAGAGAGTTATATCCGTTGCCCATCCAGTCGAGATAGAAGTCCATGTCGAAGCCGGCCTTGATTGACTGTTCAGCCTTTCCCCACTCAGATACAAATGCTGACTCAGGGTACTCAGCGTGTATATCGCCGAGAATGTCCTGCCATACGGCAACTGTTCCGCTCTTGTTCGCATCATCATGCTTTACAAGTGAATCTGCCATATCTACACGGAAGCCGTCACAGCCCTTGTCGAGCCAGAAGCGGCATATGTCCTTCATAGCCTCTCTGGTTGCGATACATGCAGGATCGTACATGCTCTTGTGCCATCTCTCAGTTGGATTAAGCACTCCATAGTTGAGAGCCGGCTGGCACTTGAAGAAGTTGACGATGTAGGCACCGTTTCTTGGTGATTCTCCTGCGATGTAGTTGAGACCTGCACCGCCACAGAGCCATCCGTCAGTCCACATATATCTATCTGAGTATTCATTTTGCTCAGCTTTTTTGCTCTCGGTAAACCATGCATGCTCCTCAGATGTGTGGCCTGGAACCAGGTCGAGGAGAATGTGCATGTCCCTCTTGTGAGCCTCAGCGAAGAGGTTCTCTATGTCCTCCATTGTTCCGTATCTCTCGGCAACCTTCTTGTAATCCCTTACATCGTAGCCTGCATCGGAAAATGGTGAATCAAAGCAAGGATTCATCCAGATAGCGTTGCATCCAAGAGACTTGATATAGTCAAGCTTTGCAGTGATTCCGTTGAAATCACCGATACCGTCGCCGTTGGTATCATAAAAACTCTGTGGGTATATCTCATAAAAAATTGCATCTTTAAGCCATGTAGCCATAATAAATGTCCTCCTTATAAAAATGCAGCATGCGCATATAAATGCACTTCGCGCGGCGCATGCGTTACTATTCGTTCCTCCATAATATGAGCAGCGCACTTGCAGCTATGCGCTGGTGGTTTAAGGTATAAGGTACTGCAAACCCACACAGAAATCTGCCTCAAAATACGGAGAACGGTCTTATTAGTATTAAGAACATTCTACTCATTATAATAAAATATAATATGGAAAAATGTAATCCTTTATATGTAAATTAATAGATTTATTTTGCAGGAAAATATACTTGTTGAAAACGCGCAGCAAACATAAAAATACCTGTATTTTATCTGGTTCAAATATGGGATAAAATTTGCTTTAATCTGTAAAAGTTTAAACACACAAATGCTGTAATGTATGTTACAATCACAGGGTATGTGTCAGCAGAGATGGAAAATACATAATGTAATGGCTTGAAGTAGATGTTTGACACAGACAAAGGGCGTATCAGGTTTTGAAAATCGACACATAGTGCCAGCCTGATAATCCTGATAATATATAATAGAAGGAGGCAGGTGCCATTTTTACAGACATCTGCAAAAGAAGATTGTATGAGTAAAGAAAGTAACAACGGCGACAGAGAAAAGTTCGCCTCCAGACTGGGGTTCATCCTCGTATCGGCGGGATGTGCTATTGGTCTTGGAAATGTATGGAAGTTCCCGTATATATGCGGGCAGAATGGCGGAGCAATATTTATCGTGATATATCTGCTGTGTCTGCTGCTTCTGGGATATCCTATCCTTACCTGTGAGTTTGCGATAGGCAGAGGGAGTGGCAAGAGCGTTGGTTCAGCGCTTAAGGAGCTTGCGCCGAAGGGCGGCAACTGGCATAAATTCAGCTGGTATGCCTATGCCGGCAACTATCTGCTGATGATGTTCTATACTATGGTAGCGGGCTGGATGGTATACTATGTGTACGTCATGGGATCAGGACAGCTTCATGGTGGGTCAGTAGAAGCAATAGAAGACAAATTTACAGGGATGCTTGCATCACCGGGACTTATGGTCGCAATCACACTTGCGGTCATCGTGTGCTGCATAGGTATATGTTCACTGGGACTTCAGAACGGAGTGGAGAGAGTGACAAAGATCATGATGCTTGCACTTATAGTTCTGATGATAGTCATGGCAGTGAATTCGCTCATGCTCTCGGGCAACGAAGAAGGACTTAAGTTCTATCTTGTTCCAAGTATCGAGCGTGCAAATGCCAGAGGCTGGGGCAATGTATTATTTGACGCCATGACCCAGGCGTTCTTTACACTCAGTGTAGGTATGGGATCCATGGAGATATTTGGAAGTTATATAGGCAAGGAGAGAAAATTGTCTGGCGAGGCGAAGAGTGTTATGTACCTTGATACATTTGTGGCACTCATGGCCGGAGTCATCATATTGCCAGCATGCTTTGCGTACGGGATCAGCCCGGACAAGGGACCATCACTTCTGTTTATGACCCTGCCGAATGTGTTCAACCACATGCCGGGAGGCAGAGTGTGGGGAATTCTGTTCTTCATATTCATGTCATTTGCGGCGCTTTCCACGGTTATCGCGGTGTTTGAGAATATCATATCGATAAGTATAGATATGTTTGGATGGAAGAGAAAGAAGTCACTTATTATAAATCTGATCGGTATATCAGTGCTCTCCCTGCCGGCTGTGCTTGGATTCAATATGCTCTCAGGAATCACTCCGATGGGAGCGGGTACAAATATCATGGATCTGGAAGATTTTCTCGTATCGGGAAATATCCTCCCACTCGGATCATTACTTTTTGTCCTGTTCTGTACAAGAAAGAATGGATGGGGATTTGAAAACTTTGTCGCTGAGGCAGACAACGGTATCGGTAAGCCGTTTCCGCAGTACCTCAGAAAATACATGTCATACGTGCTGCCGCTTATAATTGTGGTAATCTATTTCAAGGGATACTATGATACATTTGCCCCGAAGGGACCAAAACTGCTGTGTATCTGGATGGGAGTTGCAGCATTGTTTGTTCTTTTCATAGGCTATCTGGCGTTTGGACATGGACGGAGCAGAAGAGAGCAGACAAAAGAGTAATTGCGTTTTGGAAATGTCTCAAAAAAATTTATGAATTTAACGCAGACTCATTGTTTTATGAGACAAAATGTGATAATATATAAGTACCAACAGTAAGTCCTTCGATAGTGCGTTTATCTATGTAAGTGTTCTGTGTGAGCATCGCTCGGAGGCAATTGGTATTTTAAATATTTCAAAAAAGGGATTGAAACCGCGATATGGGTCGCAAGGTTCAATCCCTTTTTGATTATGTGAACAACGATCCAAAGTCCGTGTATGCACGGACTTTTAGCCCTAATTTCAATAATTATGGTTTAGTATGTCGAAACATATACTGAGATATGATATACTGTTGTAGTTGCCACCCCTAGATGGGCATAGAAAGGGGGGTAGAGCATGATAGATATCATATCTTCTTTGGTTATTTCTATTGTGGCAGGTATAGTGGCTTACTATATTTGCAAGTGGCTGGATAGAGATAGGTAGTGTGGTGATCAGCCCAGGGAATACGTCGCCTTGCCCAAAAGACGGAGAAAACCCCAGAGGGTGCAACCTCTGGGGTTTTCGTCAGCTTAGTGTATAGAGCTGATAGAAATATCTTCTTTAATTTCTGTGGTAATTATATCATATGCAAAATGAAAAAACAATATACATAATGAGAAAACAATTTATACTGGAAAAAATCAATATATTGTAAGAACAGAAAATTTGACAATTAATTTATGTCAATTCATAGACTCCTTTAAGTATCCCCAGTTCCCTCATAAGCTCCAGCTCATCAGTATAGTGTCCGGTCTGCAAGTGAGAATAGAACAGATTAGAAAATACATCCGCTATCTGCACAAATTTGTTGCAGGCCGAGTCAAAGTAGCTCACTGAGAAATTACCTGCGACCTGACCTGACAGTGAAAGCTCAGTGTTCAGGTAATTTTCAAGGAATGATTTGTTCTCCACCCGCTCATTCCTCTCGTCAAGCTGCAGAAAGCAGTCCTCGTCAGGAAGATATCCATTCTGTATGAAGTAGAGCAGGGCAGATTTGATGGAGAAGTTGAATGTCCTGGAGATGTTGTCGAAGAAGCGGTTCGGCAGATTTTCATTCTTCATCATGATATAGTACACGTCAAAGTGATGCTTTCTGGAGAAGTAATCCACAAATATGTGCTTCATGTCTCTGTCAAACTGTGCACCTTTTAGTTCACGGAATTTGCCGTCCCGGAACATTCTCCCGCCGTGCTTGGTGATCTTGCCGGTCATGTCATCGACCTTATCACTGTCCAGATCAAGAAGCATCTCATAGTTGGAAGAAATAAATCTCTTGTAAGCACGCTCAAGGGCGACGGGATCGAGGACATGGATCATAGACACCACGAAATACTGATCGTTTGTGGCATATTTATTGATAGAACCTGATTCGTCTATGTAAATGTTCACGATTCCCGCCTCCTTATATAATCGGATCACACTGTCCGTCCAATTGGGTGGGACAGACCGTCGGAACTGACGTCAAGTGTGAAAAGGTTCCTTCTAACATAAGTATCGTTACTATTAGTCCACTGACACAAGCTCTATCTTGAAGTTGAGCTCTTTGCCGGCCATCTCATGGTTTGCATCAAATGTGATGGATTCGTCATCTTTTTCAATGACCTTTACAAGGAACTGCTGTCCCATGGAATTGGCAAGGTATACCTGATTACCGACCTCAAGATTCTCAGCGCCAGGCATATCTGCAAGAGGAGCCTTGATGATGGCCTCCGGGTCAGGCATTCCGTATGCATCCTCAGGACGAAGATGTACATCGATGATATCGCCAACGTTCATGCCCTCAACTGCCTGATCAAATCCCGGAATCATCTGTCCTGCACCGCAAACGAACTCGATAGGCTCGCCTCTGTCATATGAAGAATCGAACTTTGTTCCGTCGTTGAATGTTCCTGTGTAGTGAACCTTACAGGTTCTTCCTGTGTTACTCATAAAAATTTGTCCTCCAATTGGGTAATATGTCATTAATTGTAACATGAAATAGAGGGAATGGATATAGGAAAAATTATGGCGTTCCAACCTCGATAAGATTGCCGTCAGGATCATAGAATCTGATGACTTTTTGTCCCCATGAATGAGTCATGAGACGATTGACATATTCAATGTCGTATGGCGACTCATCAAGTTTTTGTGCAAACTCCTCGATATTATTTTCTTCAAAATATAACTCCGAAGCATTGTTATGTGGAATTACAAGATTTTCAATGAATTCAGCCCAAATAGTTGCATCCTGAAGGACCAGCCCTCCCGTCAGGATCACATTTCCCTCGTTGTCCAAGATAACCTCAAGCCCGAAGATATCTTTGTAAAATTTTTTTGAT